>ERZ651776.4065-NODE-4065-length-13872-cov-4.325263_pt1 | contig 13872 bp, 21 predicted proteins | sample MGYA00514761_ERZ651776 | MGnify/ENA metagenome assembly ERZ651776 | reverse complement strand
TCCCAACCCCCCTCCTCTGGCCAATGCCGCCCCCGCTGAGAATAACAATCAACAGCAGCAGCAACAACAACACGCGCCACCGCCGCACGCGAATAATCAGAGCGAACATGTTGAGTTTACGGTCAGGGCAGCGGAGAATCTTTATCTTGATGGTGAGAGATTTTTATTGTTTGATTTTGTTTTTCCCCCGGTGTATTGGGTGAGCGCGAAGGGACGGTGAAGCACAGGCGACGATGGTGTGTGTGTGTGTGTGTGTGTGTGTGTGTGTATAGATCAGGACGTAGATTGTATGCATCTCGGCAGAATTCCAAACAAACCATTTCCAAAAACACACCCTAACCCCCCCCCCCCCCCCCCCCCCCCCCCCTCCCCCCTTGTCCCCCCCCCCCCTCCTCCTCCCCCCTCCCCCTCCCCCCTCTCCCCCTTCTGCAGGAACGGAGCGTTCCATCTTCCGCGTGCGCGACAAGACAAACTATAGCTGCCTCATGCTAAAGACCCAAAAATTCTCCTCTCTCTTCCGTCACTACGCGAAGTACCATGGTTTGCGCAAGGAGGAGCTCGAATATTCCTTCGTTAACGTCCTCGCTCCTGAGGACACACCTGAGTTGGTGCAGTTGCAGAGGAGCGATGTTATTACCGTTAGGAAGAAACAAAAGGAGGAGGTTGAGAAGGGTCCGAAGGAGGATGACGAGGAGTTCAGGAAGGACATGATGAATTTGTTGGATGACGAGGAGCATATGGACGCGCTGTTTGTCTTCGAGAACGGAGCGACTGTTCCCGCTCACAAAACCATACTCACCGCCAGAGGAGAGTACTTCAAGGGTCTCTTCCGTAAGGGTTGCTTCGCAGATCAAGACGGCAAAATAACCGTGGATTCCGAATTCTCCGAAAGGATCATAACCCTAATGCTCGAGTTCCTCTACACAAACCGCATCGATTCTCTCCCTGACTGTTCTGCCCAGGAGATCGTCGACCTCCTCCACCTCTCCAACAAATGGCAGCTCCGGGACCTCAAAAAAGTCTGTGAATACCAGGCCATGGAAATGATCTGCGTCGAGAACGTCGGGAAGATGTTCTACGCCACGGAGGAATTTCAGGCTCAGAGGTTGAAGAAGGCTTGTGTTAAGTTTATTATGGAGAATATCAAGGAGGTTACGGCCGATCAGACGTTTATTGAGGAGGTCAAGCTTCATCCGCAGCTCATTATTCCGATTCTCAGGGATGCGGCGGAGAGGATGGAGCCTGGAGGTGAGTTTTAAGTCCTCTTTGGGAGATTTTTTTGTTAGCATTTGATTCATTTTCTCACGCGTACACATACACATATTTTTTACAGGTGGAAGCGGTAACAAGAGAAAGCGCGATGACCGAAGTCGATCAGCGAACAACGTCGAGGCAGAGGGCTAAAAATATCTGTATCTTAGGAAATCGTCGATTTCGGAAAGGTGGAAGAAAACAACGGAATGAAGAAGTACGCACATCATTGTGGAAAAGTGTAAAGAGTGTGTTCGATTTTAAGTGCGAAAGGAAAAAGCTTCATGAATTATTGAAATCGCCAAAATTAGGAATCATCAAATGCTAGAATCTGTCGTATTCTCGTTTATTCCTTCTCTGTTTGTGTCTCCCTAAAAATAAAATGTCTCTGCATTGCAAAACTGAGTACCACGAACAAAATTGGTGGTGGTGGGTTTGGGTAAGTCTCAAGGGTGTGCCGTGCCGGTACTGTAGCAGTCCCCAAAGACGTTCCCCCCTCACCCTAACCCTAACTAACTACCGACTACCCTTCCGCCCTCCTTTCCTAACCACACTTGCTTTAATAGCCCTAGCGAAAGCAACCGAAAATCTCTTTCTTTGCCGCTGCCTTTGCCTCCCTCACCATCTCGTCCCCAACACGTCGTTGGTGAGGAGTGAGTGTGTCCTTAGGTCCATCGATGTAGTTGTTCACGAATAGGATACCCTTCACGATGTTGTACGCCCTCAGGGCTGTATCCATGTCGTTGAACACCCCGATGTAACGTGATTTACCCTGGAAGTAAAGTTGAGACTGCCACTTTCCGCTGGGCCTCATGGTAACACCTCTGTGCGTGTTTTCCAAACCTCCTCCGATGGTCCTCTTCTTGCTAGTTCCCGTATGCTTGAACACATCACCCATTATCAGGGGAGGGTACACTTGTGAAGGAGGATTTAAGCCCTCCCCATCGTCAGAAGAATCATCATCGCAGTAGTAAGTACCAAAGCGTTCAGGTCTTCTCTTGGTCCTTGAGTTGAACGAGTTAATCGAATTCTGCGAGCTGGATTTCTTAACGGCATAGGGAGGATGATAATCTGAGTCGTAGTCGACGTCCATATTAGCTGAAGGGGTCAACTCCGAAGAGGGAGAGCGGAAGACGCTCCCGCATCGAGGGGCTGCTGACAGAGTATGGGTGCGAGCGCTGTTGATATCCGAGTTTTTGTGGGTGTCGACGTTGCAGGTGTTTGCATTCCCACTGTACCAGAATCCCCCAGCACAAGATATCCCAAGGTCCGTGTGTCCCTCCTCATCCTCTCCGAAGGAAATCGAGAAATTCCTGCAAATGAGCTCTACTTCTTCGCTGGAAGAAGTTGTAGTAGTGAACTGCTGCTGTCGAGGAGGTGCGACGGCTTGCTGCTGACGTTGGTGCTGGTGAGATGCGACTGCAGATGCCCTAGCTTGTCCTGCCAGGTTCCAAGGAGAAAAATAGCCGATATTTTGTTGATCCTCAGGGCCACCGGAGGCTATAGAACTGTTCAAATCAAGTCCAATCGAAGGCTCAATCGGGTTTGTTTCAAATGAACAGATGTCGTCCATTCCCAAGCCCGAGCCGAGCTCGAAAGAATCCAGGCTGTCGACAGAACATTCTGTCGCTAGAGTGGAGCTGAATAAATTGTGGTTTCAAGGCGTGTGTAAGAAATACATTTGAGTGGTAGCGGTTGAGTGGTAGCGGGTATTTGCGATAAGGTGTGAGCAACGATGAATCAGCATACTGTCAGGAAGCTGCACTTATTGAAGCTGCACTCACTTGGACTCAGAGTGAGCTCTCTTTCCCTCACCAAAGGCAATGGTACCCCCCTGTCTATCGTCGACAGGTTTGAGCATGCCTCCTTTCCCCTTCCACTCGTGCGGCTTGTTCTGCGTCCTGAACCCATAATTTCCTCTCTGGTAGCTGCCAGAGACCAGGGGGAAAGTCGGACTCCGACTCCTCGTCTTTAAATCTAGACGGTACGCACTGTTCGTGGTTTGCGTATGAAACATCAGACTGCAACGACTTTTATGTTGGGTATTTTTTAGCTCCTAACAGACTGGGATTGTGGAGGGTGAGGTGGAGTTTAAGAGAGGGGTGAAAGGTACACCAGAGGCTATCTTAATACTTAAAAAACGATCCATGGCGCTTTTACGTACCTTTAAACTCAGTTTATTCCGGTTAAAATTTGCCGATTTATCTGGGGAGGAAATGAGAAGGAAAAATCCACCTCCCTGGAAAAAAGAAAAAATGAAAAAATTTTGTTCCAAAAAAATCGAAGATTCAAGAATTCTAATAATAGTGTTAAGGGTGGAGATGCACGTGAGTTAAACGTATCTTCTTTTTGCTTTCATATCACTCCTTTCAATCATCACACTGTATTAAACTTTCAGTTGTTCCCGCTACCGTTCTCTCCCTCTCTTCAATTATTTTTTCGCGAACCTTTCGGCTCTTTCTCATTTTGTCAAAAGCACTCAGCTTCAACTGCTCATCTCCTCAAACCCACCAAGCCTTTTTTCTTGCATCTGCTGCCTTTTCTTGGCAGACTTTCCTCTGCTCCTCTTCAGGTATGTCCTGAGAGCTCCTCGACTCAGAACTGGGCTGGACAGCGTTGGCATACTATGCTTTGAAGGTGATGGTGGTGGCGGTGATGGTGGTGACGGTGGCGGTGGCAAATTATCGGCAAGGGACCGAGAGAACTGCGATAATATATCAAGTTTAGTTACTGCTGTTGTTTTGACATAACTTATGAAAAATGCTTGGCTGAACGCCACTTACCTGCTTATGAACACTTCTTAAATCGTCCCTACTGATGGACCCAAGCCCACTCTCCTCAAAACTCCCTACCATCCCCCTCATGCCCTCTTCCTCATCGCCTCCCTCACCGTCACTAACGACAAAATCATCACAAGCGTTAAATCCACCTTCGTGGATTCCGAAGTCATCAAAAGAAGGGCTTCGGCCTCGCGTCATTTTTGAGAAATCGAGTCGCCCAACGTCGCTGATGTCGACTCCATTTTCAGTCTTTACCGCTCCCGTACTAGTGAGGCCATTAGGCATGGATCGAGTGGAGCGGAGAGGGATCGGGCAGACTATGCCCTTCTGAAAAAAATCTCTTTGTTCAATGAATGAAGGAAGGTGACTGCAGTCTGATGGAGGAATATTTGAGGAGAGGAAGTTTCATAAAATGTGAGGAGTGTGACAAGATAAGAATTTGACAAACGAGCATTTTGCCTTACCTTCCAATTCATCATTCATACCATCAGAGATGCTGTTGTTGCTGACTTCACCACCACTAACCCAGGTTGTGAAAAAGCCGAAAGGGCTGGGGGGGGAGGGAGAGGTGAGGTCGGGTCCAGTGAGGTGGCTGGAAGCCATTTTCCGCTAGGGTCAACCCTACCGTGCAAGGGGGCTACGGTTAGGTTTAACTGTGCAAGGGGAAAAGTAAATTAGGTTTTTTTTGTGAAACTTGTGGGACTGACAATAGAAAGTGTTTTTGAGTCAGAGAGGGGTATGTATTTATTTTTGCAGAGGCGGTTCCTTCGAAGTTGTAGAAGGGTTACGTAAAGGTTTTATAGTTAATTTTGTCGTGTGGCGGGAGTTGTTTTCGGTCACCTCATTGCAGTCACAATGTCACAATCTTATATCTTATTTCTTTTGTGACGTCCACACTCACAGAATATTTTATTTAATTGTCTTTTCACAAGCCAAACAAGCTTTCTTGTTTTTCATTCGATTTCTCACAGCTTGTGTATAAACTAGGGTCGCTAAACTACACTTTTACAGATCTTCAATTCAATTATCAATGTCAGACAACCTTTGCCCTCCCCCTCAATTTACTTTCGGGCGCTCTGATTGCAATGAAGCTGGCACTGCTAGCCCTGCAATCAGCCTCAACTTTTGTCCACCTCTCCCTGGTGCTACCAGCGACCAACATAATTGCACTGTCTCCTACAACTTTCGCAGTGATAAGAGCTCGCCTTGGAATCTCTGCGTTGGTGCTCTGCGAAAAGATTGAGAAGCCAACATCGAGGAATTTGAATTCGTCGTTACATGTAACTCCCTAGGATGACGTAATATGTTTGTGTTAGTAGGATGTTGAGAAAGGTGGTGGTGGAGAAGATGGTCGCTGCTATCAATAAACGTCGTCGTCGTCGTCGTCGTCGTCTTCGTCTTCGTCTTCGTCGTCTTCGTCTTCGTCGTCTTCGTCGTCTTCGTCTTCGTCGTCTTCGTCGTCTTCGTCTTCGTCGTCTTCGTCGTCTCACCTTCAATTTGATATCAGTGGGGACACCATATGCACTGTACCGTCCGAACTCCCCAAGAACTGCATTCAGGAAGAAGGAGTCTTTCAGTTGTTCGATGCTCTTCCCTCCACAGCTAGCAACGACAAGAAAAGCGCCGTCGCCTGTCCTCCCATCCCGACACTCCACGTCGAATTGGCTACCTGTCGCTACTTTCCAGGGGCTGCTGAAAGATACGAGAACTGGTTTTTCGTCACTGTGCGCGACATAGTCCAGGCAACAATTAGAATAAATTTAATTAAAAATTAGAAATTTGAACGATGAACATGGTCATAATTCTCACCTGTCAATTAAAATTTCTGCAGAGACCGTTTTACTCCTCTTGTCATACAAGACCTCAGAGCCGTCCCTGATATTGACACCAGTTTTAGGACGAGATTTGCCGGCCTGACCGGAAACTCCCATTGGAGTGGAATCCATCCCGGTGCGCAGGAAGTTTTCTGTGTCCACGCGGTCCTAAGAAAAGTGCAAAAAGAAGAAAATGTTAGTTGATTGAAACGTGCTCAGGAGGACACTCACACCCGAACACACACTCTCACCTGCAAATCAGTGCGGTCTGCATTCGCTACGCTGGGATAAATAAGCTGATGAGTGAGCGTACCGCCCACAATGTTTCTGAGGAGGATTCTCCGACTTGTTGTCGACAGAGTAGGGGGGGATGTGAAGAGAGCAGAAGTTGTCAAAAAATCAGAAGAAGTCCTCACGGAGGGCAGAACACCCCGATTTAAGGGAGCAAATATAAACGCACTTCCTACAGTTAGTACGGCAAGATTAAGTGTCATATGCATACTGTCACTAGTGTCGTTGGAAGGAATTGGTAATATTTTGGGGAAGAACGAAGAATCAGGGTGTGTCACTTTTTTGTTAGGTGTTGAAAGGTAGTTGCAATTTAGCTATACTCCTACAGAAACACGTACAAGAACGTGTGAAGGCAGGGAGAACAAAAAACAAGGGATATTTTCCGACAGCGCTTCGTACACACTCTTTTTTGAGGGCACTTGATAATCGCGTTTTGCCAAATTAACACATATCACAGAAGAGGATACTGTAATTGACCTCTCGAATTCCAGACAATGAATAGACTGAGACCTATTTTCCGTCGTCCAAGAGTCGTATCCTCTTCTCTGGCATCATTTAATCCTTCCTCATCCCTCGTCCCCACCCCCTGCTCCAACCACACACCCTCCTTTCTCAAACCAGAAACCGCCTCGTTCCACTCCACGCCCCACTTCAACGACGATGATACGCGCATATATGCTGGCGGTGTCCCATTGCAACTGACAACTGACCTGAACATATATGAGCCTGAAAGTGCCCCAGCCACCTTCCCCGTCTTCCGGCTAATGGACGAGGATGGCACCCCCCGCGATGTAAGTGGAGCCCGAGTTGTGCTACGGCACACTTACTTGCAGACGCTCTAATCCATCCCCTTTACTCTTCAAATCTACTAAACTAATTTAATCCAATTCAATCCAATTCCCTTACAGCAAGATGTCTTTGACTCCAATCTCCCTGCCAATTTGGATGAAGAATTGGCAGTGAAAATGTACCGCACCATGATTAGGTTAGAAACTATGGACACTATATTCCAAAATGCTCAGCGCCAAGGCCGAATTTCTTTCTACATGACTTCTAGCGGAGAGGAAGCGACACACGTCGGGAGTGCAAGTGCACTGAATCTGAAAGATGTAATATTGGCGCAGTACAGGGAGACAGGCATTTTAATGTGGAGGGGTTTTACTCTGCAGCAGTTTGCGGATCAGTGCTTCTCTAACGCTGGGGACCTTGGCAAAGGTCGCCAAATGCCTGTCCACTATGGTTCCCGGGCTTTGAACTTTCATACCATCTCTTCGCCCCTCACAACGCAGCTGCCGCAGGCGAGCGGGGTGGCTTACGCGCAGAAGATGAAAGCTCGCCGCGAGGGTAAGGACAGGGCTGATGGTGTCACTGTTGTTTACTTTGGGGATGGGGCGGCCAGTGAGGGTGACTTCCACGCGGCATTGAATTTTGCCGCAACGCTTGATGCACCCTGCATCTTCTTCTGCAGGAATAACGGTTTTGCCATATCTACGCCTGTCAAGGACCAATACCGTGGAGACGGAATTGTAAGCAGGGCGAAGGGATATGGGATACCGGGAATCAGGGTCGATGGGAATGATCTCTTTGCTGTTCATGCAGCTACGAGGGAAGCCAAGGAGTTGTCGCTGTCTCAGAATCGCCCTGTACTGATTGAGACTATGAGCTACCGCGTTGGTCACCATTCGACTAGTGACGACTCCACTCGTTACCGCCCTATTGAGGAGATCCAGAAGTGGCAGGAGGAAGGTAGGTATTAGAGAGTGTAGTTGAGTGGATTGGATTGGAGTGGATTGGATTGGAGTGGATTGGATTGGATTGGATTGGATTGGATTGGAGTGGAGTGGAGTGGATTGGAGTGGAGTGGAGTGGAGTGGAGTGGAGTGTGGTGAAGGGAATAAATCCCTCAATGCGTAAATATAGTTCTTCGGACAGACGACTACAGAAATATCATTTTTTTCTCGTACCCCACGTCTGCCCCGTTTTGAAATTTGCGCAAGATTGACGTGTCCGAATTGCCCTTGGTTGTCATGATTTGTGCCACTGACGAGCAAGCTTCTGTTATTCTAACACCGGATCCACATCACTTTAATCTCACAGACAACCCAATCTCACGCTTCCGCAAGTACTTAACTGGCAAGGAATGGATGAACGACGAGTTGGCGGACCAAATTGCCGACGAGGAAAGGGTCGCTGTACTAGAAGCAATGGAAAAGGCAGAGGCAAAGGGACCTCCAAGCATAGAGAGCTTGTTTGAGGATGTTTACGATGAGAAGACAAATCACCTCCTCAAACAGGAGAGGGAGCTCATCGATCATGTTGCCAAGTATCCGGAACATTATGCTGGAGGACACTAATTACAAAGTGAAAGCTGGACACAACATATACGTACACACAACACTGTTTCTTCTCACTACTTATACTCTGTTGTTACTCTTCTACCGTCGTATCCCATGGCAGCGTGAACATTCCCTTCCATGCCAACACTCCCGTCATCGCACTCCTTCCGCCTCTCTATAAGCTCTTCGTACACATCACACTCGTCGATGTGCGATGATTCAATAGAGCAGGGCTCAATTTTCTGGAAGAGATCAAATTCCCAAAATGCATGTTGTGGGCAGCAATTCCACTTTTTCTCATTCCCACCAAAGATTGGCTGGCCAGGGTGGTATCGGCATTCATCATTTGAGCCGATCTTGTACAATTTCTTGCAACCGTTGCGCGCGCACTTTGCAAACCCGTCTTTTTGTTTCTTTGGAGCAAATGCCGGGATCGCAAGTTGACCAGTCCCACGAGCAAGGGAGGCAGACGCAGTTGGTGCCGATGAATTTTTTGCGTTGTACTCAGCAATGGACTTCATCAGGATGATTGAGGATTGATGCCGAGACAGACGTTTACATTATGGGTTCTGCATCAATGATTGCAAACAAAACAAGTGTTATTTTCTGTGTCTCGAGAAACTGAGTTCAGTAGTTCTTAATCCTTGCCACTAATAATTCATTTTTCCGTTTGAGCAGGTCACCAGACATGCTTCGTTTCGCAAAAACCCCTTTGGCTCGTCGCATTTTTTCCGGCGGAACCTGTTTGCAAGGGTCCCGCTGGGTTGTCAGCAGGGGCAACCCTTCCCATTTGCTGGGTGTTGGGAGCAATGCGACCCCGTCTGATTATAGGCCACTTACCACCCATGCGGAGGAGGAAGCGCTGCTAATGACGGCGGAATCAGCACTCGACCGATCCTGCTATTTGACGATCGATTGGAAAAGTGAGTAAGCATGAATGAAAGACATCGAGGAGGCTAGAGACTCCATGTCGCTGAAGAACATTATTACACAGGCAATCGACTCCCCTGTACGCGGCAAATACCACGTAGAAGGTATATAATAATCGACAAGACTAACTCAACTCTTTTCACAGTCAAAGAGTCCGAAAAGGTTCGTGAGGCGATCAAGAAGATGGTTGCAAACTCAATTGGAGCTCTGGCTGTTGTCGACAACTCGGGAGTAATCACTGGGATTGTGAGCGAAAGGGATTACCTCAACAAGGTTGCCTTCTTGGGCAAAACGAGTGATAACACGAACGTGAAGGAGGTGAGTAGATGATTCCTTTAAGACATCATCAGTACATCAGTGTGTACGACGCTGCTTAGGGGGGCAGACCCATTTGTTGGTCTTAAAAAGAAAATTGCTGTCTTCAGTCGACTAACCAATCCCCTCGACTAGATCTGTACTTATGGTATAGCAAATATTGTCTCTGTTACAATGCAGAACCCCATTGATGCCTGCATGGAAAAGATGCTCGCCAGCGACGTCCGCCACTTACTTGTAAGGAAATCGAAGTCAGACCCGACTATCGTGGGTATGATATCTGTCAAGGACATCGTGAAATGTACCTTTGAAAAAAACAAAGCTCAACTTGCTCGCTTGGAGGATATCATCATGGTCCAGGAGATTGCGAGGGGGGTTTAGGGTGATAAGAAGCAGTTATTTTCGGAATTGGGGGAGATGTTAGGACAATCAATGTGTGTATCACGAGTGGAGGCTTGTGAAGTTTTACAGAGAAGAGTAACGAGTCGAGATTTGAGAGTCGAGATTTGAGAGTCGAGAGTAAGATTGATAAAAATTGATCAAAACTTTGTTTCACTGACTGAGGGAAATTGTCACAGTGTGCCCAGAAAATCCTGCTGTTAAATTTCCATTTATTGTCTGCTTTTGCTTGCGATCAGAGAACAACAAGACCGGGACCGGGAAGGACCCTGCTGCGCGCGAATTTGCGCCCCTGTCTACACAACACCGAAAGAACACCTCAAAACCATTTCTTCCAAAGACCAAACAGTCGCTTAGCCCAAATCAAATTTAAAACCACCAATACCGCCAACAAACCATGGAACATCAACTCCACGTAAAGCACAAACCGGGAACTCGTCGTCACCCGAAGTTGATTTAGCCACGGAGACGACTCAAAAAGCACCGATCGGTAGATTACAAAGAAAAATACATACATTCGGAAGTACAAAAAGGAGAGTATGCTGCCCAAATAGATAGCCCATCCACACCTCCGCCACGTCTTCATCCCACCAGTATTGACTCCAATCTGAAGTACACTCAATGAGATCTGAGTGACATCATGGGTGAAGATAAGGAGGGCCCCGAGGCGGCGGGTAGAGGACAGAACGAAGGAGAGGAAGAGGAGGAGGAGGGTAAGGAGGTGGTTGAGGAGGTGAATTCTATTGTTGTAGTGGCGTTGGTGGTTGTGTTCCTCGGTCCTCAAAGACGAAACATTGCTATCAATGTAGCAAAGAAAAAAGAACGAGCGTGCGCGAGTACACGAGTGAATTAGAAATTGTGAAACAGTGTGTGTAGACAGATTGTTTGAGCACAACAACTTACCTCCCCAAGTACATCCTGACTACATTCGTGACTCCAGAAAACAGCACACTGTGGAGATGGTAGCTACCCTGCATTAAATAATACCATCTGAGGCGGGCCTCCATTCCATCAAAATCCCAGTCAACGCCCATCCCGACCCCACCGCCCAGACGCCAGCAGTTCTGGGTGTCACCAGAGCCCAAAAGAGCTGGTGGCCAGAAGGGGTGATGAGAGAAAAGTCGGAGGGGAAGGAGAGTCAGGAGAAAAGAGTACAAAAGGAAAAAGGTTGACGTGGCCAGGCGAATACGAGTGGTTACATCATATTGCTGAGTAGAGGCCAGATTTGAGTTGTCGCCGTGGTGTGTGTACTTGTTGTCGTTGTTGCCATGCCTGAAATTGTGATCATCTTTATTGTCGTCGTCACCCTTCGCTTCGTCGTTGGAGCTGTTAGCTCCTATTCCGCTTAGGCAATGGTAACTCTTCTCCCTCACTAAAATACTTATACGACTACTCTCCACTCGCTTACCCCGAACAAACCACCAAAGAATCGCCCCTCGAACAACAACAAGACCAACAGTCCAAGGCAAAACTGTGAAAAGAATCGGACGAAAGAGGCTAATGAAGCCTGACGTCGACGTTGGAAAGATCGGAGAGAGGGAGAGAGAGAGAGGAGAGTGAGCACACGATCCCAAAAGGGGTAGCGGAGGAGCCGAGAAAGCAGTCTGTGCTCGTAATGTCGTAGTTACATGTGGGGGAACATAGTGGCTGTAGTTCATGCTTCTGCACACAATGTCACCCCAACCACTCCACCATCCGACCACCATCTGCCAGATGCCTTGGTGGGGCGATTTCGTCAGCAGGGCGAGGACAGTTCTTTTCAAGAGAGAGAACATTTTCGGTAGTAACAAGGGGAGAATGTAAAGTGTGAGGGCGAGAGACAGGCGAGACCAACCGGCGTTGCTACTTGGAGCCGAAGGCATGCCATATTTGTCATTGTCCTTTTCCTTCATGTCGTTGAATGCAGGAATGTCAGCTACACTGAAACGACTCGGCGATGTTGGAGGGGCAGGTGGGAGAGGGGATAGGGTGTCACCATCATCTTCAACCGATGGCGGCTGTGAAGAGTGAGGGGCTACCGCTGACGGCAGCATACAGCACCGATGGGGGACAAGGTTCCAGCGGAAAAAGGGTGACTGTTCTCGTCTCTGGGTCGAATATATGTACGAAAAAAAGTCGAAGGAGACTGAAAAATATTAGGAAGGCCGATATTGGGGAGAAAAGACCGCGTTGCGAGGAAAATAAAATACATAAACCACTTTTTTTCTTTTCTTCACGAGAGCGACGTTCCTCTTAAATGTAAGGGAACTTACAGCAGAGGAAGTTTTTTTCTGGGATGCTGTCCATTCATATCACACTACTTTTCGCTTGGATTGTTGTGCCTTCTCATGAACTCCACGTACCCACAAACAATTTCCGAAAGAATGAATTTGGGGCGAAGGGTAGCAGGAACGGCAGTGGTAACGACGACGTGATTACCCCCAGAGAAACTGAATTCGGTGCGAAGGGTAGCAGGAACGGCAGTGGTAACGACGATTCCTTTGAGGAAAGTTTCTTACGTTGGGCAAACATGCAAGGGATTCCTCGTGTCTCCTATCAGCTTCGTGAATTTAGTCGGGGTCGTGGGCGCCACAACAGAGTGCGGGGCGTTGCCCTATCGAAACCAACATCCATCTTGGAAGAGAGGAAGGAGACTGTGGTGTTTCAAACTCGTGGCATCCTCTCTGATGACTACTATGCAATCAATAAACTCGACTGGGATACTCGTCTTACGCTGGCGCTTTGGACCGAGATAAGAAAGGGGAAGAAATCTCATTTCTCTGAGTACATCAGTCTCCTCCTGAAAATGGAGGAGTTTGTTGACAGTGCTTATTGTCCTCCCACTTTAGTTCCGTTAAGTCCAAGGCACTGGCCTTCAAACTCGCTATCCTGTCTCCCCAATAATTTTCTTGAAACAATTGATCGTCAAAATGAGGATTGGCGACTTAAATTCGATAATTTGGGCGTTGACAACCACATTTTGGACCTCTCTTATGACCAATTCAGGTGGGGAATGGAGGTGATATACTCTCGAGCGTTTTGTGGAGTATCGACGACGATAACAAAATGGGAAAGGAAATTACTGGCTTTTCAATTTGGGTCTTTGGTAGTTGGTTTTTTTGATGTACTATCCATCCCAGCTGGCTTTCCATCAGATGTTCTCCTTGCTATCTGCGCTGTCGGAGCCTTTGCACCAGTTCTCCGGTATGCATTGCCAGGAAATAATGGTGAAGTCACGGGTTGCTTGCTGCCGGTGATTGATTCTTGTAATCACGACTCCTCTGCTGGCTCCAAAATTTCGTTTGACATTTTGAATCGAAAGTTCTCGCTTTTCTGTAAAGGATCCTGTGTCCGGACAACACCCGGGTTGTTTGACGAGCTTGTCATATCGTACGGAAAGAGGTCCCAAGAAGACTTATTATTGAACTACGGTTTTGTAGAGGACATGCGTCCTGATTGTGAAACGGAGGAAGAATGGAGAGAAGCAGTCTGCAAACATCTGCAAACATTTGGATAAACAGAGACGAAGAAACTTTTAGTAGTTGAATTAAATACTAACTGTTATTTTAAAATAACTATTATTTTGACTGTCTGACCTCCGACCTTCATCACTTAGCTTCCACTTATTTTCCAGAACTCTTCTTTTCTTCTCTCGTCTCAGGACAGAGCCACGCTGGTCGCTCATCTCCTTTCAGATGAAAAGAAACAATATTCAGCATGTTGACGATTGACACCACATCGTGGGGCCATTCCTCTCCACACTGTTGACAAACTTCC
>ERZ651776.4063-NODE-4063-length-13883-cov-6.397001_pt1 | contig 13883 bp, 32 predicted proteins | sample MGYA00514761_ERZ651776 | MGnify/ENA metagenome assembly ERZ651776 | reverse complement strand
CAGCAGAGACAAAAACAGTCCTGAACAGATGTGTGCGTATTTTAACAAAGGGGAAAGAAAATGATTAAAGTTTGTCTGAGGGATGGTTTTGTGGTTTTTGAATTCGCATCAGCAGTCGCTTATGTTGAAGCCTTTCCTGACGGTCTAAACCAGGACAGTCTTGACCTGGGGTCTTATGTTGAACTATCCAACAAAGAAGCCAATGACGTGGCGTTTGAACGTCGGCAGGTCAACAACAAACGACAACTCGCCGCGAGACGGGTAAACGATCTAGCGAAACGACTGTGCAAGTATGACCAGGGAATGGTGCTGCTGAGTCGTAGTATTTCTGAATTAATGGTGGAAAGGGATTAAACCACTGTTGACAAGTCCTGGGTATGACGTTATAACTGCCCATAGGAAAAAACTAATAAAGATAAAGGGGAAAGTAATGGAATTTGATTTGGTTTACTGTGTAGTCTATGATTACTTTGAAGAGTTGGATGTTATCCAAGTCTTCACTGACAAAGCCGAAGCAGAAGCAATGGCGGCAAAGATGGGTTCCGCCACTTCCGTTATGGAATCAAAAATAAGGAAAAATAATGACGCCAATAACTAAACGGCCAATCCCTGACGGTATGCAACTCGACTGGGATAAAGAGCTATGGAATGCGGGCCATGCCTATAAATGGTCCGAATTTTACGAACAGTACATGGAATGCGGCATAATTACCGTAAAGCCAAATCAGACACTTGCTGACGCTTGGTATGCGAGATTTGATGAGCCAATGTTCGCCGATGGCGAAATATTCTTTGTGAAAGATTGAAAACAATGAAACTAACGATTGAAAAAGTCTTCGCCCACTGGAATTATTCCTATCAATTGTTTTTGCATACTGAGACGATGAAGATCGAAATGGGATCGGCCCATTTTTCGTATGAAGATTGCCTTGACGAAGCGAATCAAATTAACGTAGAATTCTCAAAAGAAAAGGTTCTGCTTGTTTGTAATGAGATTTACGATTTACATCCATAGGGGCCGACATCCTCAAACCCGCCTCAGAGATGGGGCGGCTATTGTTTCCTGATCGTAGCACTCACCATTTCTGGCGAGTGAGCGCTACGCAGCAGAGACCAACACTGTCAGAATGGCAGGCAGCGGGTCAACATACTTGAACAAGGATGAACACATGAACGACAGAATTGACAGTCTTATCCTGTCTACCATTCCGGACATCAGTACACCAGTCTCGGAGGATGATGCTTGGGACGCATTCAAGGCAGTAGTTGACGCAGATGGACATCTCCAGCATATGCTGGAATATGAATTGGCTGATGAGGAGTCACTGTTTGAGGATTTTCTTCAAGACACAAATCTGAACATTGTTTAACAGGGGAGAAGTAAGATGGCAGCTATGCAAGAACACGAGACGAAAACGCAAATTGAAGTCGAGATCGGCAACAGTGTTGCCCAGGCTGTTGTCACAGTGTGGTTTCTCGAAGATGGGAAAATCGAGTCTTGGCTCGAAGTGGTAGAATTCGAAGGTGTGAAACGTCCAAAGTTTCAAGCTTTCGACAGTGGGGAATCTTTGTTTAAGATTTGGTACGCCCTTGACGGTCTTATCACTGCTGAAGTTGATATCGACGAAATTGAGAAGGAACGTCGATTGGAAATTGAGACCGAACTTGATCACTTCTCGACATAGGGTTACGGTTGACAAGTCCTGGGCATGACGTTATAACTGCCCACATAGGAAACATTCACAATACTAAGGGGGAAAGTAAATGACAATGAAATCTAATTTAATAGCTTTATTGAAAGAGAAAAAGAGGAACTTCGCAGAAAAAGTGGCTGACAATATGGAAAAGGGTCTAAATAACGAACTCCGCGAGGTTTGCGAAATCGGTAGGGTTTTGAGAGATGTCGAAGAATTGTCTAAAACTCAAGTCAATTACTTCATGAGCATCGACGAAGACTTCATTCCTGACGTACTACAATTTTACAAGGGGGAAACATGAGAGTTGCGACATCGAAACTTAAAGCTGGTACAGTAATGTTGACCGGTGAAACTATAGTTTCACTGGAAAAAAGTGGGAAAAGTTACATGGCTCGCGGACCACGTTTGAATGTGGTTTTAGAAAAGAATGGAAAGCGTAGGCTTGCGGACTGGAATTATTACGGGACCGTTTCAGTTAGATCGGAAAAAAAAGATGAAAGTTAAAATTAAAATTGATCATGAACCCTGGAAGCGGATGGGTATAACCCGCAAGCAGGGTGGTTCGGGGATACATCAGGACCGTCGTACAAAACGGCAGCGTACACGGCAGGCGCAAAAGCAACGGTGGGTGAATGACTGAGTGGCAGCCATTCTCTCCCGATTGCAGCACTCACCGCAGGTGTGAGTGAGCGCTGCAGGACAGAACCAAACGAGTCATTCAGACTGGTTGACCTATTTTAACAGGGGAAAGTATTATGTCGAGTTGGTCGGTAAAAAAAAACAAATTGTGTAATGTGTTCATCCACACTGGAGGATCTGCTAAACTTTTCCCATGTAGGGTCTCTGCATGGTCGGAAGATCTTGTAACCTATGTGCGTGGGGATGTGTCTAGGGATGAATGTGCGGAACTTCTCAAACGAGTTCGTCAGAACCGCGATCTTAAAATCGTAAAACTTCCTTGACGGGGAATGACTGAGACGTTAAACTAATAAAGGTAAAGGGGAAAGTTATGGATGTTGGAGATTTTGTAATCAATGAGGGAATTCGCTACCAGATTTGTGAAGTGGTCGCGGAGAATGAATTGGCGAAGTATCAGTCAGTCTGGTGTATGGATGAGACTGGTGGGGAATTTGAATTCAAGTGGAATGAATTGGAGGCAGTATGCCAGGACTGACGAAACAAGAGTTGACGATACTGATTCAGGCTTTATCATTCTACGGGCAGGATTTGGCTAAGAATGGTGCGAATACGGAAAAGGTTTTGAGTTTAATTTGTGAGTTTTCACATTACAAAAAGGGGATTGAAGATGAGGATTGAAGTGCGGAAGAATGAGGAAATGTCTGGAGTCGAAATCAAATTCGATGAAAAACCAGATGAGGAAGTACGCGGAGCTTTGAAAGAAGTAGGGTTTCGCTGGCATCGGTGGAAATCAATATGGTACGCCAAAGAAACGGCGGAACGATTGCAAGTTGCGGAAAACATTGCCCACATTTACAATTCTTAGAAGGAAAAACACGTGACGAAGTTTATTGCAAAGATTAACGGTTTCTCAATTACTCAACGAATGGTCGGACATAAGGACACATACTTTATGGCCTATCGCAAAAACGATGACGGGGCAGATAAACTGTTTACCGCGAAACGTTTGGGTGATCTGGAAAATGAAATCAATAAGAAATTTCCGGTAGTTTGAGAAAAATAGATGCCGCCTCAGAGATGGGGCGGCTATTCTCTCCTGCTTGTCACGCCTGCCTTTGGCGAAGGCGTGACAATACGGAACATAAAACAAGGAGGAAAGCGATGAGCGACTTTTTGAGTGAAGTGCAGAGTGACGAATTGGCTGAGTGTGTCGATTATCAAGAGTGGATCGATCTTCGTAGATTGGAGGCTATCAATCAAATGGAAATTGACTACAATCAAATGTCTCAAGAATGTTGGGAAATGCTGAATGATTGATTCGTTTAGTGCGGTAGTTCCGTATGTCATAGCCGGTGGGCTATTTCTGTCAACAATGATGTATTTGGAAAACAAAGGAGTGTTCTAAGATGCTGGTACTTTCAAGGAAGAGAAACCAGAGAATTTTCATCGATTGCGATCAAGGTAGGGTGGAGATACTGCTTTGCAATATCAACAAAGGTGTTGCTAAGATTGGTATCAACGCATCAAAAAATTTCAAAATTGAACGGGAGGATAGAAAACGTGAACAGTTTGATCCTAACAGCAGTGTTAGCCATTGTGACGCCGGATAAATGTAATGGGGCAATTGTCCTTGAACGGCCACAGACTTTCGATTGGAATGAGTTTCATTATGTACCGCCGAAATCTCGGGGAATGTTTGAAAAACCAAAGAAAGTGCCTTCCATTACTAGAGTTCACAGAGTAAGATACCGATAACAATACAAGAGAGGGACTATATTGAGGGGGATTAGTGGAAATTGGCAAACACACTCTAAGGCTGGTGGCGGGATGGAGTTGACTGCTCCGAAAACCACAAACTTCTGATTTAGTCAATCAGTTGTTGGCCTCTTTGAGAAATACTGGTTCGAATCCGGTATCCCTTAGCACATTCTAAAAACGGGGCGTCAAACTGACATTGTCAGAAATCCAATCACGCCCACAAGCCCGCAAGGGTGGAGAGAAGTAGGGTTGGTATATAAAGGGAGTTTATGGTCTTCCTATGTGACAAACAAAACCATGTTTTTATTACTATAAGCGCGACGGAGCGGTCATAAATGCCCGCTCTGAATGGCTCCTACTCGACAGAGACTGGAAAGCTCTGCTTTTTTTGAAAAAAGCGGTCAAGTCACTTGACACCAACTGTCGATATTTGTATAATGTCGATCTACTGCTGATTTTGTTCACCACCACTACAAGGAAAAAAGTTATGAAATGGGTACGTCTACACAATGATGGGGAATTTGATGTTGTCACCGCGATTCAGATGATTGGTGCGTCTGTTAAGACCACCACTGATCCGATTGGATTGTACGGTTCTGGTGTGAAGTACGCTATGGCCCAGGCCATCAGGGAGAATATTCCGATTAAGATTGCTGATAAAGGTAAAGTGTATACTTTACAAAGCAAGCTTAAGGCGTTCCGTGGTGAAGATTTCGAGATGGTTTGTCTGAAGTCTTCAACAGGGAAGATGCACGAGACCGGTATCACTTCCGATTTCGGCAAGGAAGACTGGGAAGACGATTGGTATATCTTCCGCGAATTCTATAGTAATATGCTGGATGAAAACGGCAGCATGGAAATTGTGGATAGTGTCCAGACTTCCGATAGTGGTGTGGATGTGTTCCTACCATACAATCGGTTTCGGGAATGTGTCGATAAGATTGGCGACCATTTTACAGAACGCGAATGGGATGTTCGTCCAGGAACAGGACGTTGCTTCAAACGTGGAGTATATGTCGGCAGCCTGGATGAGGATGTGAAGTTTGATATCCAAGCCGATATCGAATTGAATGAATCACGTTCTATGTCGATGTATGATGCCTGGAGAAAAGCGGCAACTGCGTTTGAATACTGTGACGATGCTGAACAATGGAAACTATTGTTCGATTCTCCAGACTGCTGGGAACAATTGACTGTAAACATGAGCTGGGAACAAGAAGGCGGAAAACGATCCCTTTCTATGCACGACGGTCTAGTTCTATCTTTTGGTGAAGCTTACGCCGTTTGTCCAAACATTGATAACATCATCAAAGATACGGTTGAAGTTTATCATCGGATTCCGGTTGTTTTGCCTAGTAGCTGGGATGTGTCGAAAGATGTGTACTGTGTTCTGAATGAAATTCGGGATATTAAATTCCGCGAACCTGACGATGCTGAACAGTCAGTAATCGATCAGGCTATGGCAAAACTGGCCGATTTTATCAAGGACGATGTGCGGGATAAATTGGTCATCAGTATTAACTACAATGATGCTGCTGGTGGTCGTGCTGACAAGAATGGTTTCGATATTGCGGTTTGTGAAGATATCGTCAAGGACGATGTTAAAAATCAAACCTATGTTAATACCATGCGAGTTTTACTTCATGAGATTAACCATATCCAAACCCGTTCTGGTGACTATGATCGTGCTTTCGCTAAAGGTTACGAAAGCTATCTAATTACTTTAATGAATTAATTCCACGTGGTGGTGGAAAAGCTCGTCGTCAGCTTCCCCTGCTGGCGGCGGGTTTTATTTAAAAATTTAAAAAAATACCGCTATTGCCCTTGACAAAGCGCAACGGAGCGGTCATGAATGCCCGCTCTGAATGAAACGAACTCTAGGGGATAGGAAACAATGACCAAATTTAGAAAATGGGACGAACTCAGCGAGCTGGAACAGCTACAGAACATCTACAGTGACGATCACAAGGATGCTTATGGCTTTCGTCCACGACCTAGTAAGGAACAGTGGAACTGTCCACAATGGTTGCAGGATGAGTTGGATTATTTGAGAAAAACTGAAGATCCGGTTGACAACAACCGATAAAGGTTGTATGATGTTGATGTACCAAGGCTCATAGGCAATAACGGTGTGAGCGGCCATTGGCGTGTTGCCATAAAAGCTATTCTTCCAACCACAAGGAGAAGTTATGAATTTACTGTCTGACGCTAGATCACTGTCTCGTAAAGTCAAAAAAAGTAGTTTTGACGCACAAACTAAAACCTCTGTTGCAAGAATTCAAAAGTTGATTTTGAAACACGCCGCTATGGGAGAGGGTAGTATCCGTATTAGAAATGTTCCATACCGCCGAGAACTTGTGGCTGCTGATGAGGATAGCTTTATGGCTATTGCTAAAACTTTTGCTAAACTTGGGTTCACTGTTTCCTATGACACTTCAGGTAAAGACGAAGAACGTCAGACATTCATACTTACTTCAAGAAAGAAAGTACCACCGCCAGAATCTTATTGGACAAGGTTGAATATTTCTTGGGGTGACGAGTGATGGTATAATAGGAGTGTAAGACACGAGCCTAACAATCACGGGGAAAACAAATGAGTATGAATCTACACAGTCCGCAACTTGACCTATGGCAGACTCCTACGTGGGTGACGTATTTGGCCTTGTATGATGCAGGCGGCAATATGCGGACCCTCGAAGAGACAAAGCACATTTACGGCTCATGGGTCAAAAGCACCGGCAACGGCTCGTATCCTGATCGAGAGGCCGCAGAATTCAGTAGACAACGGATTAAGGCTCATCTGTCAGAACTTCATGATGTGACGGAAATGGGTATAGTATAGGAAAGTTAAAAGATTATGGCGGGGGTTGGTCGAGGTAGTCTCCGTTCTAGAGCGGACAGTGCGCCGAGGTAATGCAATCCAACCCCGCCATTCTTTTCTTTAAGGAAAAATGATGGATAAACAAATACTGTGCAGAGCATACCGCAAGAAAACTAATAGCTGGCTTTCATTAGTTATTCCAGAGATGGACTATAAAGAACAGGAAGCTGTTTGGGCTATAAAAACCTGCGGAGATCAATTCATGCCGCAAGAAATGAAACACGTTCCGACTGATATCATTGATATGATGATTGAAGCTTTAGCAATGGAAACTCAACCAAGGAAGAACAATGGACCAGATAGTAATGATTCATGGCCGGAAGACGGTGGGCCGGATTTTTTGTAGTACGGCTTATACTCATGAAATCTTCCATTCTTTACCAGTAATTGATTATGCTGTTGCATATACTGAGTCTGGAACGGTTTTATGGGTTGCCGATGGAATGACTGATGAGATTTGGTCGCCGCCTGGCGATACACCTACGGAAACCCGACAAAGTACGTTTGACCGTTTCCCTGAACTCCAAGGCGCTTGGTAATACTAAGCGCGACGGAGCGGTCATGAATGCCCGCTCTGAATGAGACCGAGTCTGGAGAGAGTAAATGAGATACGCATATTTGAACAACAACGACCCTAATATCAATGGGTCACGTGGTGGTGTCACTCATCGCCATTACGGTGATGAGTACGAATTGGAGATTGGACAGAATCAAAACGCATCTTCTGAACTGTTGGCGTTATGCGTCTACAGTGACGAAATCATGGAATTTCTGGAAAAGTGCAATTCTCCCATTGGTGGAATGATTCTATCGGGAATCAAAAAAGAGACGAAAGAACTTAAAGATCGGTTGACTGCTGACCGATAATATATTACAATGATGTTGTGAGTGGCAATGTAGTCACTCGATTTTGAAGGTTCCTCACAAGGACAAAAACTATGGAAGCTACTCAAACTACTGTTCTGGATTCTGTCAAAGCGGCGTTTCCTTTCTCTGTTGACAAGTACCCACTCAGCGGGCCTGATGGTATGCGAACCGATTTGTACGGTTTGTTTCGATCAGACAATGCTGAACATGTGGGCAAGGCGGTCTCGAAGAATTATGTTCCACACCAGAGTGACGACGTTGTCGCCTTGGTCGAGGCTGCTGGCGAGGCTTTTGATGGTATCGGTGAGACAAAGTGTACTTTCCGAAACGCTCATCACGTTTGCGTTTCGCCAAGTCATGACCAGCGGCGGGCTATCTTTGGAACGGCTGACAATATCTTTCCGCGTTTCATGATTCGCGGCGGGTATGATGGTCGCGGTTTTCTCGCCAACATGGGGTTTTATCGGGATGCTTGCGATAATCTCGCAATGCTTCGCCAAGTCGAAGGTACTTCGGTTTCGATTCGTCACGGTTCGGGATTGCGTGAAAAGATGGATGATCTCATCCAGACTTTCAGCGTTCTGAAACAATCGTGGGCAACTCTTGGTGATGTGATTACTGAGTTGCAAAGTCGTGAACTAAACATGCCAGAATTTCTGGACCGAGTTTATGGACAGCCGCAAGAAGACTCGAAACGGTCTGAGAAGATTCACAGTAATCGGACTAAGGCAATTTTCCGCCGACTGAGTCGTGAGCGGTTCCGTACTGGTCGCCATGTGATGGATACTGAATTTAAAGTATCGGCATGGGAAGCCTACAACGCAATTCAGGGTTATGTGCAGCACGATGCTTCCCGCAAAGGCTCGCCAAATGACTTTGACCGCGTGATTGCCGCGAGCAATGACCAATATGTTCGTAAGGCTGAGAAGATTACGATGGAACTTCTCGCTGCTTAATACACCTTCTGGGTGTGAGTCCTTGCCGCAGCTACCTCTCGGATTTTCCGAGGGGTGGTTTTTTACAAGCTGAGTCGCTTGCACTTGCAACGCTCAGTGCATAGAATTCCCTTGTGAGGTCCGTCATCCAGTTGTGAGCGGTCTAATTCTTTAAAGAATTGATCCACCAAGTCATGGCTGGGTGGCGGATTTTAACTTTTTACTGTAGTGGGCATAGAATCCCGCTTGCTACGCCTGCCTTTGGCGAAGGCGCAGCAGGACGGAAGCAAACCAATCAAACCAAAGGGATCACATGGTGTCAGCATATTCTGCAAAGAAAAGAAATTTAGCAAGAATCCAATATAAGAGGCTGGTTGGCATTGAAACTGTATCAGATAGAGTGTATCATGCCGGTTGGGATCAAGGGGAATGGACTTGCTGTAGATGTGGACTGGTAATCGGCAAGAAAAAGGACACCAGGTCAGTTTACAGCTATGGGGCAGCGGGAAAACACTCTTTAGAATGTGGGGAAAAGGATGGATCATTTTAAGATTGACGATGTAGACAAGTTTGACAAGATGTTTGCACTAATTGATGCAGACAAGCCAGTGGAAGTTTACAAGAATCTTCACAAAGATTGTTGGAGTGTACGTCAGGGCGGGATTGTTAAATTCCATACTGATTACATTGTTCTTAAGCTGGCTCAGTTTAAGGTGGGGGAAAAGGGGCGACTTCGTGTATTGCGAGAACAATGCAAAAATGTCCACGCTTTTATCAAGGGGTTTCTTTGTCACTCAAAGGAAGCTAATTTACACACTACACTCGCAACTGAGTGGAATACAATCAGCTACAATCCTTATAAAGGTGATGCGTTTATCAATAAGAATGGCGAAAGAAAAATCTTTAGTGCCGACTTTGTTGATATGTATACTGGTGCAAGTAATCAAGTACTCGCGGCAAATGTATAAAGGGGGGAATGATGACCTATGTAATCGAGGGACTCGGTACTGATGGACAATGGACCGAAAACAATATCATCGCCGGTGGTCACGCGGATGACGTTAATAGGTTTGATTCACGAGAGGATGCTGAGTCAGTATTGGCCGAACTGGCCGAACTCTTCGAGTGCTCCGAGGATGATCTGAGAATTGTCAACTGCTAAGTAAGGGGAAATGATGAATGAATCATGGGGTGACGCTAAAAGTTGGGAAGAGTGGGAAGCACAGTGGATGCAGTTTGTAGAAGAAAATAAATCTAAACAAGGGGAAACGATGAACTGGTTACAAATTAAAGACGCATGGCGGGATATCAATCTTTACAATCAGCGTTATAGGCTACACTTAAAAGCAAACGCCGATAGTGGAACAGTGACGATTAGTGCTAGTAGTAAATACGCTTCATCAATCGTACTTTCTAGGGAAGATTTGGTAGAGTTGGGTAGGTTTCTTAAACCGTTTGTAGATGAGGCAGAAAATGACCGTTCATGATCTCGTGCAATTTATGAAATACGATCTGCCGGTTAAGATTCCGACAAACTGTAATTATGCCGACTTAGCGTCCTATGGCTACAGTCGATTCGGATACCGATTTAGAAAAGTTGGTGAAGATAGTATGGTTAGAATTTGTGGAGAGTGTAAACGCTGACCCCTAACTCCGCGTAGTTTGTAGCCTTAAACTTTCCTTCCCCTTAAGTTTTTGGACTCGCTACGCGGGGTTTTTTATTACTGTAGTGGGTGTACAATCCCGCTTGCTACGCCTGCCTTTGGCGAAGGCGCAGCAGGACGGAAGCAAACACAAGAGCCAAAGGGGAAAACAAGGTTTTTTGAGAAAAACGATTAAAGGCTATTGACATTCGTTGACGATAATGTATAATGTCGTCAGTCATTCACTTCACTAAGGGGAAACAATGAAGTACAGTCCAGCGAACAGCAAGTTGCAGAAACTACAGAAGAAAACAATGCGGAAGGTGTATTCTTTCGATCTACTGTCAGGGCATAGTTGCCCTGGTGCAAAGGATTGTTTTGCGAAGGTCGATTATGATTGGGATACTGACGAATACAAATTAGTAGACGGTCCCGACCAACAATTTCGATGTTACTCCGCAAGCCAGGAAGCACAGTATCCTGGAACGTACAATCTCAGATTGGCAAATTGGGAAGCAATATCGGAACTAAGATCACCAAACCAGATTGCTGAGGGTTTGTGTTCAAATCTGCCCAATGATGTGGAAACTACTCGGATTCATAGTGCTGGGGATATTTTCAAAGAATCTTACTTTAAGGCGTGGATATTGGTTGCAAAGCGTAACCCGGATGTTATATTCTACGCTTACACTAAGATGTTGACTTTTTGGGTGAAGCATCGGAATATCATTCCCGATAACCTTATCTTAACGGCGTCTCGCGGCGGAAAGTGGGACCAACTAATTGACAAACACAATCTCAGGGAAGTTGTGGTTGTGTATAGCGTGGAGGAAGCAGATGAGCTAGGTTTAGAATTGGACAATGACGATTCACATGCCGCCGATCCGAATAACAAGGAAAAGAATTTTGCCCTGTTGATTCATGGCATGGGTCCGACTGGAAGTCGTCAGGCTAAAATTGCGGCAAGTGTGCGGAAAACTAAGATTTCCGCTTGACTTTGGAATCCGGTGAGCTACAATCCGTACTCACAATCACTTTCTATATTTTGGAGATGTTTGAGATGAATAACGTTGAATTGGTGAAGCTGTGGAAGTCCGTCGTGGAATCTAAGGGAACGTGGGCAGATATTGTTTCTGGCTATCGTGAAGCGACTGACTCTAAGGCGAAGGATGAAAGCCTCAAGAGTTCCATTACAAACCGGCTTAACATGATCCGCAAGGAACTGTCCAGTCGCGGCGTTTCTGACGAAAAGATTACTGAAGCGTTGCCTAAGTTGCGACGTGAAACAAAGACAAAGGATTTCAGTGATGTCATTGAATTCCTTAAACTTGAAGGCCAAATGGAGAACGCTGAGTGAAAGAATGGCTAATCGTAGTTTGCATCGCCGGATTCATATGGGGTATGCTTTTTGACGATTAACCTTTCTCTGGGGGTCGAGCTGGTCGCATAGCTCGGCCTCCCAATTTTCACCGCCGTAGTCCAATAGGCAGAGACAACGGACTTAAAATCCGTCCAGTATGGGTTCAAATCCCATCGGCGGTATTTGTTCCCGTAGCATAATCGGATAATGCAACAGACTTCTAATCTGTAGATTGTGGGTTCGAATCCTACCGGGAATAATACAATAGAGAGCGCCACGCAGCAGTCATGGACGACTGCTTGAAATTGAGACTCAGTCTCAGTAGGACCAGGTCACTGTGTATCACCCATGTACACCTGCTCGCCCCCTAATCGCAAGTCACGGGGTTGTCAAGCCACCCAGCCGTTTTTCTTTCGAGAAAGTTAAAATAATTTTTCCCGGTTTTCCCTTGACATGTAAGATACGATATGGTATCATCTCTGGTACTATTTACTTATAAAGGATAAATGGGGGCAATTATGTTAATCGCGGGATTGATATTCATTTTTCTTATTTGGTTGTGTATTGTCTATGTCTCTATAGTGAGTGATTAATACGTGTGGGTGTTTCAAAAGACAAATCATTGCGGACCTGGATGTTGTGTTCCTGCTTGCCTATCATCTTTAACAGGAATACACATTGATAAGATTATTTATGATCCACATAGTTCCGATTTGGGCTGGTTTGATCATGTAAATAACATTCTTTCAAAATTTGATTATAAGTTGGCGAAGTATGATTCATATGGGGGAAATGAGTGGAGAATCATCTTAATGTCTACTGGTCTACAATCTCATATGGTGATTTGTAATAGTCATGGGCGCATTATCCATGATCCGGCAAGAATGGGTCAAAAGAAGTTGGACCAGCTTGGTTTTGCCAGAATCGCCTATTATGGGGTAAATACCATAGGCGCAACCTACATATAGTGGTGGACATTAGGCCAAATCACTACTCTGAGACCATTTCAAAAAGTGCTTAAAACAAGTGGTTTATGTGCTTTTGCCATAGGGGAAATACAAAAATTCTGGACTATTTTCTGAAAACCGGCCAACCACTACATATAGTGGTCCAATAACTGCTCATAAACGGAAAATTATGGGCCAGTTTGAAACAATTTGATGTTGAAATGTGTTAAAATATGCGTAAAAACGTTATATTTAGGGCATTTTTGCTGCACATCAAGGTATTTCACTTAATTTTAGCTATTTTCTTTATCCCTCTCTTATTTCTCTCTTGTGTTCTTTGTGGTTGTTGTTATAATTGTTATTGTTTTATAAGGGTTTAAGGGTTATTTCACTATATCAAGGGTACTATATACTCTATGTTCTTATTTGTGGGTTTCTTACCCTTTTTAATGGAAATCAATGGATTTCTGTGGGGAATGTGCCGATAATAAGATAGTTTAGTTTGGGCAACTTTTAGAAAAAGAAAGAAAAATGACAATACTAACCCTTATTATATTAGCGTTGGCTATTGGTTTTCCTTTTTATATGATGTTTAAGGATTTTATGGATGGAGTTGATAAATGAATGAAATTAAATGGGAAATAGGCAATAAGTATCCTATAATAGATATGTCCTGTGCTTATCAAGGTGAATTAATAGGTTTTATATTAAATCAACAGCCAGTCAACTGGGAAAATAAAGATTCTTGGAGAAATCACCCCAATACGTCAATTTACCTAGTTTTTAAACTGACTACAGCTAATCACGCTTTCTGTATATCTAAACCAACTTTAAGTAATTCAATTGGGGTCACATCAAATCATACGTCTCGTATAGTACTCGGAGCTATTGAATATGGTAACTCTATAGATCAACTTATAAGGAAGTTGCAGGAAAATTATGTTTTTTCAACTGAATTAAGTTATGACGCTAAATATAAAGAGGGGTATGTTGATGAAGGAGTTGATAAATGAGTGTTAAAAAAGATAAGATAACAACAATAGAAACCCTCAGAATAATCACAGTTTAACTCCTGAGACGCTCTCAGTTGAGTTCTAAGACGGGTTGTTTATTGTATTAGTAATCCATGTCATGGGTACTTAAGAAGGGGTTAGGG
>ERZ651776.4061-NODE-4061-length-13886-cov-3.794192_pt1 | contig 13886 bp, 15 predicted proteins | sample MGYA00514761_ERZ651776 | MGnify/ENA metagenome assembly ERZ651776 | reverse complement strand
AAGATCTTGTGGCTGACCGTGAATTGCTGAGTGTCGCATTGGGTGCTTTCGGCCTGGACGACGACATCGACAACAAGTTCTTCATTCGAAAAGTTCTTGAAGAGGGCACGATCGATACGGACTCATTGGCGAACAAGTTGTCGGATAACCGTTATGCAGAGTTCAGTGAGGCCTTCGGGTTTGGCAATTTGGAAGTCACGCGGACAGGGTTCTCATTCTTTGCAGACGAGATCATTGACCGTTACGAAGCGGAACAATTTGAAATCGCAGTGGGCGATCAGAACAATGATTTGCGTTTGGCGCTTAACCTTGGCCCTGCAATTACAGAACTGGTAGAGGGCGACGCTTCGGATACGGCGCACTGGTTTGGCATGATGGGCAACACGGCGTTACGAACAACGTTCGAAACAGCACTTGGGTTCTCGTCTAGCTTTGGCTCCATCGACCTTGATCAGCAGCTAGAGCAATTCCAGGCGCGCGCGCAAGCGACATTCGGTACCGACGTCATGAGCGAGCTTGCCAGCGAAGAAAATCAGGAAAAGATGATCCGCCTGTATCTGGTTCGTGCTGAGGCGAATGCATTCTCTGCATCGTCTGGTGGATCAATTGCACTACAATTGTTGCAGGGTCTTTGACCGTTTGACTATCTAAGTGACGCTGCATTCAAGGCGCGTTGCAGAAGTAGAAACGCCCCTACAATCCCAAATGACCCTTGGGTCGCAATGAAGTCTTCCAGAGCGTCATGCGTTGCGATTGCTGCATCGATTTTGGCATCGGCCCCTGATGAATATAGACCCGCCTGGATCATGAGTTCCGCCTGCGCATAGGTGCCCATGTGTTGGCGCGCAGTCTGGATCGCTTTGTTTTCGGTTGGACTTGCCGCATCGGGAAGAGATCGCGACACTGATCGCGTAACATCAATAGCCGGAAACCGGCCGCGTTCAGCGATGGTGCGATCCAGCACAACGTGCCCATCCAGCACCCCGCGCAACATGTCGGCAACGGGTTCTTCCATGTCCGACCCCGCAACCAAAACCGTATAGATTGCGGTTATATCCCCCGAATCCCCAGTCCCTGGCCCAGCGCGTTCACAAAGACCGGCGATTGCCGCCGGTGTTGACGCTGGATGACCGCGCAGATTCGCGGTTTCGCCAGCGGCGACTGCTACTTCACGATGGGCTTCCGCGAATCGTGTGACGCTGTCGATCAGCAGGAGCACTTGCAGACCTTTGTCGCGAAAATATTCGGCAACGGCAGTCGCGGCCAGTGGGCAACGACGACGCACTTGGGCAGCGCGGTCCGATGTGGCGGCGACGATGACACTGCGCGCCATACCATCCGGCCCAAGCGATTTTTCCACGAACTCGCGCAGTTCGCGCCCCCTTTCGCCCACGAGCCCAATGACGATTACATCCGCATCAACATTCTTTGCGAGCGACGAAAGCAAAGTTGATTTACCGACACCGGAGCCCGCAAAAAGGCCAATCCGTTGACCACGCACGATAGGCAGCAACGTGTCAAATACAGCATAGGTGGTCGACAGGCGCTGGCCCATTTCCCGTCGCGCGTTCGCAGGCGGTGGTTTAGCAGAAACCTGTTGTTTCGTTAAGCCAGGCAGCAGTGGGCGACCATCAAGGGGATGACCGTCCGGGTCAATCACACGTCCGATCCACCCTGCGTGCGGCGCAAAGGCAGGGCGCCGCGACAATACGACCTTAGCACCAAGCCCCAGACCCTCGGTTGTGCCGTCCATCAACGCGTCGAGCGTATTTTGTGAGGTCCGCACGACCTCTCCCATGGTTAGGGCGCCGATCATTTGTACGCGATCCCCGACATGGGCTGTCTGGCTGAGCCCGCGAATGCGCACGGTACTGCCTGCGATCTGCGTAACGTAACCAACTGGCCGCGTCAGGGAGGTCTTTTTGATCGCCGCGCCCATCTGGGCAAAAATTTCTTCGGTCATTTGGTCCCCCACATTTCTTACGACAACCAATTCTTAGGGAATCAACCTTAAGGCTTAGTTGAAGCCACTCGAGGGAGAAGCCCCGATGTTCCAAAATCTGGAAATATTCCGGACATCATATGCCATGGCGCGCCACGCTGGTGCGCGGCAAGCTGTCACCGCCGCCAATATGGCCAACGCGGATACACCGGGCTATCGTGCCCGATCTATCGCACCTTTTGCCGATAGCTATACGATGGACTCTGCAACTGAACCGCGCGCCACACGAGCAAGCCATCTATCGACTGGCGTGGGATCAAACGCGCCGCAAGTCGATATATCGGACGCCGAGGCATCGCCAAACGGCAACTCGGTATCGCTTGAGCAAGAGATGATCAATTCCGTTGAAATCCAGCGAGAACACAATCGCGCTTTGGCGATCTATAAACATTCGCTGGATGTTCTGCGCATGTCGATCGGGCGGAAATAGATATGGCCGATTTTTCAGACGCATTAAACATTACCGCAAGCGGAATGCGTGCACAGGCTACACGTCTGCGCCACGTTTCCGAAAATTTGGCAAATGTTGATACGCCAGGCTATCGGCGTAAGACCGTCAGCTTTGCCTCCGTTGTTGAGGCTGGCCGGTCAACCGGGATGGTCGAAACAGGACGTGTGCGGCTGGACCGCACTGAGCTCGACCAGATCTACGATCCGTCGCACCCGCTCGCTGATGCGAACGGCAATTATGACGGATCCAATGTGAACCTCCTCATTGAAATCGCCGATGCCCGAGAGGCGCAGCGCAGCTATGAGGCCAACCTAAAATTGTTCGATCAAGTGCGGCAAATGTCGTCATCCTTGATGGATCTTTTGCGCAGATAAGGGGGCGCTAACCCATGGATATTAGAACCAGTACAGTCGCACAGGCGTATGCCGCGAACCGACCCGCAACGAAACCAGACCCCACGACCGGCACTGGAGAGGCCTTTGGCCAAGCCGCGGCGGATTTCATCCAAACGCTGAAAGCAAGTGAGCAAACTGCCATGTCAGCGATGGCCGGCGGCGCGGATCCACATGCCTTGGTACAGGCATTGGCGCAAACAGAATTGGCCGTCGAGACGGCCGTGACCGTACGTGACAAGGTGGTCGAGGCGTATCAGGAAATCCTGCGGATGCCGGTCTAGTGAACGACACGCTTTTCTATGACACGCTGCGCCAAGGACTTTGGGTTGCGACTCTTGTGTCGATGCCAATCCTGTCGGTTGCCTTGGTAACCGGCCTGACCGTCGGCCTATTTCAGGCACTGACGTCCATTCAGGAATTGACCCTGACGTTTGTGCCGAAACTGGCTGCAATCGTCGGTGTCTTCTGGATCACAATGGGCTTCATGACCGAAACCCTGGTGTCGTTCTTTCAGAACACACTCATCCCGATCATAGCCGGAGGCTAAGCCATGGAAAACGCAACCTACACCGCCCTAACGCGCCAATCCGGCCTGATGAACGAAATGCGGGTTGTGGCCAATAACATTGCCAACCTGTCGACCACCGGTTTTCGAGCCGAAGGGGTTATTTTTTCGGAGTATGTCTCGGCTCTTGGGCCGGGCGATCCGTCCTTGTCGATGGCGCAGGCCTCGGTGCGGGATACGCTCATGTCGCAGGGCACATTGACGATGACAGGGGGCTCGTTTGACCTCGCGATCGAGGGTGATGGTTACTTTTTGATCGAAACACCGCAAGGCGAACGCTTGACTCGCGCGGGGGCGTTCACGCCAAACGAAAATGGTGATCTGGTCACACCAGAGGGCTTTCGCGTTCTGGATGCAGGCGGCGCGCCGGTATTTGTGCCGCAAGGTGTCGGTCCCGTCGGAATCGCGCCGGACGGCACGGTCAGCGCGGGGGGTCAACCTGTGGCCCAGGTCGGACTGGTCAAACCCACCAATCCCATGGGAATGGTGCGCGAAGACGGTGTTCGGTTTCGCGCCGATGACGGGTTTCAACCTGCGCCAGAAGCGCGGATGCTTCAGGGATTCGTAGAGGAATCCAACGTCGATCCCGTACTTGAGATTTCCCGCATGATCGAAGTCCAGCGGGCCTACGAACTCGGGCAAAGTTTCCTCGATAAAGAAGACGAACGTATCCGCAGCGCCATTCGCGCGCTCGGTCAAAAGTAACAAGGAGTAAGCACGATGCGCGCCCTTAGAATCGCGGCAGCCGGTATGGCTGCGCAACAAACACGGGTTGAGGTAATTTCTAACAACCTCGCCAATATGAGCACGACAGGCTACAACGCCCGCCGGGCCGAATTTGCGGACCTGCATTACCAGCAAATGCAGCGCCCCGGTACGATCAATGCATCCGACGGCACCGTGTTGCCAACGGGCGTGCAATTGGGGCTGGGCGTGCGACCATCGTCGGTGTCGATGATGTTGTCGCAAGGGTCTTTGGCGGCAACGGGCGGGGATCTTGACCTCGGGATCGAGGGGAACGGATATCTTGAGGTAACCTTACCTGACGGCCGCGCGGCTTATACTCGCGATGGCGGTTTGAAACGGACAGGGGACGGGCTGATCGTGACATCAGACGGCTACCCGGTGGCACCCGAAATTACGATCCCTTCTGATGCACGATCGATTTCCATCAACTCCGAAGGCGAGGTTTACGCCTATTTTGTCGATCAAGTGCAGCCCCAGTTGCTGGGTCAGTTCACCTTGGCCGGCTTTACCAACTCCAAAGGGCTAGAGGCGATCGGGTCAAACCTGTTTCTTGAAACGCCTGCATCTGGCCCATCAACCGTCACCACCCCGGGGCAGGATGGTTTGGGCGTGTTGCGGCAGGGCTACCTTGAAGACAGCTCTGTCGATCCGGTTCGTGAAATCACAGACCTGATCAAAGCCCAGCGCGGCTATGAATTGAATTCCAAGGTGATTTCTGCCGCTGACCAAATGCTGGGTGCAATGGTGCAAATCCGATGAAACAGCTGATAATCCTGCTGGCGGTTTCGGCTGGCCCGACCAACGCCGATACATTGATCGCGGCACGGACAATTCCGGCACGCAGTATTATCGCACCAGAAGACATCCTTGTGCGCGATGTTGATGTCTTGGGTGCGTTGGAACAGCCGGAGTCGGCTATTGGGCAGGAATCGCGTGTTGCTCTTTATGCAGGCCGCCCGATCCGCGCGGCGGACATTGGCGCGCCTACTGTCGTGGATCGCAACCAGATCATCACGCTAGTTTATAGACGTGGCGGAATCATGATTTCCACCGAAGGGCGTGCGTTGGATCGAGCCGGACCGGGCGACGTGATCCGCGTGATGAACATCACGTCCAGAACGACCGTCAGTGCCCAAGTCGATGCGACCGGCGTAGCATTCGTGACCCAATAGGAGCTTATCGATGCGCATTCTTGCAGCTTTAATCTTATCCACACTCGTGATCCTGTCCGCCTGTGGCCGTTTGCGTGACGTTGGCAGCCCGCCTGATTTCTCCCCACCAGCGGCCTCACCAGAGGCTACTGCGATGATGACATATGGCATCACCAACGAACTGCTGGCAACGGAACCTCGCGATAGCGGGCCATCGCTGTGGACAGGGGCTCGCGGGTCCTTGCTCGGAGACCGGCGTGCGCTGCAACGGGGCGATATCCTGACGGTTGTGATCGAAATTAATGACAGCGCGTCGATTTCCAATTCAACAGACAGATCGCGCAGCGGGTCCGAAAGCCTTTCGGTGCCAAATCTGTTCGGTATCCCGCAACGTATCGATGAAGGCATGCCCGACGGCGCGTCGTTGAGTTCGGCTGTTGATCTGACATCGTCATCCTCATTCGGCGGGGATGGGTCCGTGCGCAGGAACGAACAGCTTGAATTACGGATCGCGGCGACGGTGACGGATGTTATGCCCAATGGTGTGCTTGTCATCCAGGGCACACAAGAAGTCCGCGTGAATTTCGAAATGCGTGAACTTCTCGTGTCCGGTTTCGTGCGGCCCGAAGACATCAGCAGACAGAATGAGATCACGTACGACAAACTTGCGTCGGCGCGGATTTCATATGGCGGCCGCGGCCAGATCAGCGACGTCCAGCAACCCCGTTATGGCCAGCAAGTCGCCGACATTGTGTTGCCCTTCTAGGAGAATGAAATGAAGAAACTCATCCTGCCGCTCATATTGTTGATTGTTGGCGTCGGTGGCGGCGTCGGGGCGGGGCTGGCGTTGATGCCCGAACCGGAACCTGAGATGGCGGCGAACTCCTGCAGCGACAGTAACGCCGCCGAAAACATGACCGAGATCGAGGACCGTTCTGCGGAACCGGTGCCTCTAGACAGCCGCGAGTATGCGAAGATGAACAACCAGTTTGTCGTGCCAGTGGTTATGAATGACCGTGTAACAGCGTTGATTGTCATGTCGTTAAGCATCGAGGTCGAAACCGGCGGGCAAGAAGCGGTGTTTTCACTTGAGCCGCGCCTGAGGGATGCGTTTCTTCAAGTGATGTTTGACCACGCCAATATCGGCGGGTTCAACGGCGCGTTCACAGCAACTGCGAACATGCGACTGTTGCGCGAAGCATTGCAGGACGCAGCAGATCAAGTGATGCGGGGCCACATTACAGACGTCCTGATCACCGACATTGTCCGTCAGGATATCACCAACTAGCGCGACGTTGGGCAATCTGATGCGCCGCCGCATGCGCGCGTTTGTGAACTTGTTTCGCGGCCTCTAGTTTCGACAGGGCCGCGATCAGGTTTTTGCGCATCCGCTCACGTTCGACATAAGTCAATGCCAGCTGCCGGTTAATCGAAAGTTTGCGCTCGTGCGCCCACGCATCCCATCGCAAATCCGCGCCTGCCAGTGTCGCCGCGCTGAGAGGTTCGGTTGGTTTCGGGCGGGCCAGATCAGCCAGAGCCTGTTGCAAGTCAGCAATACGACGAGCGACCCGCGACATCTTCATCTGTTCGGCCTGAAATGCAGTTTCCAGAACCGGAAGCAGTCGCTCAATGTCCTGAATGGAAGTACTCATTTGCGGGCGGCCTTTCTGATCCGGTCCGCAAATCGAATGGCTGCGGCGACAGGTTTGAAGTGATCCGGCTGGATGTGATCCCCGATCTCAACTGTGGCAAAGAGGGCGCGCGCCGTCGGTGGATCGGAATGGATCGGAATACCGGCTTCTAGGGCGATCTCGCGAATACGCGCTGCCACTTCATCAACGCCTTTGGCAATACATTCGGGAGCATGGCCGCCAAAGCGATCCCATTTAAGGGCGACAGCGTAGTGGGTTGGATTGACGATAATGACATCTGCATCGGGCACATCAGACATCATTTGGTTCATCGCAATCGCGACGCCCTTCTGGCGGCGCTGCTGTTTCATCGCGGGATCACCGTCTGAATTCTTGGCCTCGTCTGTCAGTTCCTTTCGGGACATTCGGTTCTTACGCAGATGTTCTGCTTTCTGCCATGTGTAATCAACGAAGCCCAGTGCCACGGCGATGACCAGAACGATGGACATCAAAGACATGCAGATCTGCAATAACGTCACGATGACCTGACCAGGGGTCAAGGAGATAGTGGCCATAATCTCTGGCAATCGACCAGCCAGAAACATGAACAAGACAGTCGAGTACAGAACCAGTTTTGCAAAGCTTTTGCCGAATTCAAAAAGTCCATTTCGGCCGAACTTGTTTTTCGCCTGAGAGATCGGTGAAATGCGCGAAGTCTTTAATTCCAGTTTCGATGGCGCGAAAACGAAACCCCGTTGAACGATTATCGAGAAGATAACCAGCACAGCAGGAGCCGCGAACCATGGCACGATGGCCGTTCCAATTGTAACCAATAATCCGCCCATCATAGGGGCGCCGCCCCCAGCAAAGACGGTGGTCGAGATTGTATCGGAATGCCCGATCATTCCGGCCAAGATGGTGCCGATATTCGCCAATGCCAGCCCACCTATCGATAGTCCGATCACAAGAATTCCAGCATAGGCAGCTGCGGTATTCAGATCGGTGGAACGGGGAAAATCGCCCTTCTTACGAGCCTCATCAAGCTTGTGTTGAGATGCCTCATATTGCTTGTCATCATCTTCGTTGTCGTCGCTCACCTTGGCCCACCGAACGGATCGATGATGAAAGCACCCATAGCATCCACCCAGACCGACAGCATGATCGGCGCTGCAAGCATAAGGAGAATAAGTCCGCCAGCGGTAATCGCCGGCGCGCCGACGAAAGCGACCATGAGTTGCGGCATGGCCTTGTTGATAACGCCCAAGGTGACGTTATAGATGAGCGATGCGATGACAAACGGCGCTGCAAGCGTAAAACCCAACGCGAAAGCCCGAGATATTTCAGCGATACCGGATTGGGCCAGCATATCCGCCGGAATGACGTTGCCCAAGGGCACCATCGTGTAACTGTTAAGCATGAAGCGCGCGAACTGGACATGCAGCCCCATGATCGTCGCCAGTGCCAACCCTCCGATCACAAGGATGTGGCCTATCGCGGGCAGCGGATCAACACCCGCACCGCCGATCAGCTGCGACAGGGACGTCGATTGCGCCGCAATTGATCCTGCGACCTGCAATGCGAGCACGAACAATCGCAGCATCATCCCCAAGAACAAGCCCGTCAGGGTTTCCGCCAACATGAGGCCAGCCATTTGTGGCGCGGTTTCGAACGTGGGCGGTACAGGTGCCGCTGGTGCGATAATAGCGGTGAACGCGAACCCCAGCCCCAGTTTAATCTGTTTCGGGACGGATTGTTCACCAAACGCCGGCAAAAGCGCCATCATTGCACCGACCCGCAGAAACACCACGAAGCCCTGCCATAGCGCCTCTTGGCCGATCGTTGAAAGGGCTAGCAGAGCCTCCATTACGCAGGAACCAAACCGACGAGAGCAGGTCTTGCATCCACCCCGATTTCTTCAAAACTCAGAACCGGATTCGGGATGCCTTTGGCGGTTAGAACGGTCCGCAGGAACCGGCGTCGCTTCATGGATGTCACGATGGCAGGATAGGCCCCTGCTTCACCGGCGGAAGCGACTTTTTCGGAGATAGCACTGGCGAGACGGTTAAACTCGTCCGGCGGTAAGGCAACGTCGCTCAGGCCGCGATCGGAAGTGACCTGATAGGTCGCGAAAGTTTCTTCCCATTCGGGGGCCAGTTGCACCAGTGGAATGGTCCCATCGGCCCTGCGCATCTCTGCAACCAATTGAAACCCAAGCCGTTGGCGCACGTGCTCTGCCACGCCCTCTACGCTGGGGTAAAGTTGGCGGCCTTCGGCCGTAGCTTCAGCGATGAGGGCGAGATTGCGGATTGACACGCGCTCTTCCAGCAAAAGCCGCAATACGGACAGGAGCATGTCGATCGGCACTTTGTCTGGCACAAGTTCGTCGAGCATCTTGCGGTTTGCATCGGCGCGACTGACATCGCTGAGGCTGCACATTTCATCCATAAGGCGGCGCAACGCCTTGAGCGTCATAAGGCGCGAAAAATTCTTTTTGATTACTTCGAGAAGGTGCGTGGCGAGGACTTCGGTGGGGTGCACCGTTGTTAAGCCATCGAGCGATGCGGCCTCTTGATCTTGCGGACTGATCCAACGCGCAGGCGCACCGTAAACTGGTTCATTGACATCTAAGCCGGGCAGTAAGGAGATTTCCGGGCCAGATAGCAGCGCCAGGACCCGCCCTGGCTGCAGACAATCGCGTACCTGCTCAACTCCTTGCACAAGGATTCGATAGTGGCTGTCGGGCAAGGTGACGTTATCGGTCAGCCGGATTTCCGGCAGGAGCACGCCAAATTCCGTCGCAACATGGTTGCGCATATTGCCAATCCTCACATCCAGACCCACGCCGGGATCAAGGACCATATCAACAAGGTCAGGCGCGAATTCCACGTGGATGTCATCAAGGTCAAGCAAGTCGCCAAGGCTTTCACGCGCGGCCATAGGCTCTACCGGGCTGATCTTGGCTTGTTCGGCCTCCGCTTTGGCACGATCTGCGGCCTTCATTCCAAACCATGCGGCAACCCCCAGCGTAGCCGCACCTGCCACAAACGGCAGAAATGGCAGGCCAGGGACGAGAGCGAACATGAACATCAAAACGCCAACAGTCGCGAGCGCCGCTGGATAGCCGCCAAGTTGCGCCGCAATGGCGATATCTGTTGATCCCGTCGCGCCGCCGCGTGCAAGCAAAAGTGCCGAAGCGATTGAGATAATGACCGATGGAATCTGGTTCACCAACCCATCGCCGACTGTCAGGATTGCGTAGGTTTCAAAGGCGACTCCGATGGGCATGCCGTGCACAGCCGCCCCCATGATCAACCCCATGACCAGGTTCAACGCGGTAATCAAAAGGCCCGCTACTGCATCGCCTTTTACGAATTTCGACGCGCCATCCAATGACCCGAAGAATGTGGTTTCCGCCTGTTCTGTTTCGCGCCTGCGTTTTGCTTCGGTGTGGTCGATGGCGCCTGCAGCCATATCGCCGTCGATGGCAAGCTGTTTACCAGGCATTCCATCAAGGGCAAAACGCGCGCCCACTTCGGCCATTCGGGTTGCGCCCTTGTTGATTACGACAAAGTTGACAATCAACAGAACCCCGAACACGACGAGACCCAGAAACACGCTGCCACCCATGACAAAATTTGCGAAGCCTTCGATGACATCGCCAGCGGCCCCCGTTCCGGTGTGGCCCTGGCCAATGATCAACTTCGTTGACGACACGTTTAACGACAACCGCAGCATAAGAGAGGCCAGCAGGATCGTTGGGAATGCAGAAAAATCCAATGGGCGTTCGATGAACAAGGTCACGGTGAAAATCAGAATCGCGAGGCCAAAGGACGCGGCAAGGCCGACATCCAGCACCCAAGACGGCATCGGGAGAATCATCATCACAATGATGGCCATAAGTGCAAGCGCGAGCAGGATCGTTGGCTGGAAGATGGAACGGATCGTTAGATTCTGCATGATGCATACGCCCCTTTTGATGAGGGCGGGTCTTGGGGCGATTGGCGGTGCCTATAGGCGTAATTCATAAACCTGCGCTTTCTGCTGCTGGTCATAGTTGAATAATTGGTGATGCTTTCGATTTGGTAACCAAACCTCTTCATTCTTGCGGGGTTGTTCCATCAAACCGCAAAAGCAAGCCTTCGACGGCGCGGCGGCTTTCTTGTGACTGGGCCAATATAGCGCGGCGATCCGCCAAGGTATCTGCAGCGTCATTTCCTGCCGGATCCAGTACAACCTGCGCAAAGGATGAAAGAATTGCGTCGTCTTCAACCGTCAGACGTTCCCAAGCATTGGCACGGAATTGCAGGGTTGACGATGTCACGGATTGATCAGGGCCAAGGGCAGCAAGGGCGGCACGGTATTCACCCAGACCTTCATAAGCTTCGGCGCGAAGTGCGCGAGATCTATCATCGTCCATTCCCAGGAGCGCCTCGATGACGCCCGCATAATCTTCAGACCCCATGGCGGCTTCGGCACGCAAAAATCGGCGTTCGGCCGCAGCTTCACGTGTGGCTGGGCCAGCCAGAAGGGTCGATGCACGTTCTGGAAATCCAAGCGCGATCAACCGCGCCGCCATGGAGTTTTCCGTTTCCGGCGTCAGGTTCTCTGGCATGTCGCCATATGCAAACCCCAGGAAACTTCCGGCATTTGCTTCGCGCGTCATCACCATAAAGGCATCATTTACAATTGAAACCGCAGCTTCGTCTTCGCGACCATCCACCAGATCAAGCGCAGGTTGAAACTGACCGATGGCAATACGGCCCTTCGCCTCAACATCTGCCAGCTGTTGTTGAATGGGTGTGCCTTCATACTCCGTGCGGAGCGAGGCAACCAAAAGAAGATCGGCCTCGCTGGGCTTAAACCCTTGCCCCAGTTGCAGTTCTATAAAACTGATAAGCGACTCAGGCGTTGTTCGGGCATTGTCGTTGGCCTCACGTGACAAGACGGCCAAGGCCTCTGCCGGATCATCAGTTTGTTCAGCCACAAAGGCCCGGGCGGAGGCAACTTCGTGAGTTGCACCTGCATCGGTAAGTTCAGTGGAGTCGAGCAATCGTTCCGCTGCGTCAGAATCGCCAATTTCTATGAAGTTGCGCGCCAATCGGGGGGAGATTTGCCCACGCAACGGATTGGGTAAGGTGAAGAATTGCTTCATGAGATTGTTGCGGGAGACTTCATCTAGCGGCGTCGGGTTGATCAGAAACGCCCAGAGCGCAGCAGGCGTCTGGCATCCTGCCTGCGCCGAGATCAACGGATAGTCCCCTTCATAACCGTCGACAATACCTGCCAGTTCAGAAAGGACCAAACGTGAACGGCTTGACGCGGAATCTGCTGCGAGAACCAAACGCGCTTCAACTCCGAAGCCAAAATGAACGTACAGTCGTGCCAACGACTCTTGCGCTTCCAATGGCTCTTCACCGAACTCACCCGCCAAGGCTTCTGCAAGCCCAGCGGCTTGCATGTGGAATGGGTCGTCATTCCCCCACTCGTCGATCTGAAACAGGTCAGCGGGTAGACATTGTTGCTCAATCGATTGTTCGATGACTGCCCTCACATTCGCTAAGTCACGGTCCATCGCTGTGGTGATTCCAATTCCCGGTCGACTTGGCGGACCTGCCGCATCGAAGGCGAGGGCAACCGGTGCTTCTGGTTCGTCGTCAACTTGATCCGGTTCTTTTTGGTCTGTCTGCATGATCGACGGGTCTAGAAACCCTTGGGATGCAGCGCGAGCAATACCTTCTGCCAAGGCGCTTTCGGTTGCTTGGATGTCATTCACCGGTGCGGGCGGTCGGTTCGCTATGGAGGGGGTTGGCGCGACGAATGGGGTTGGCCGCTCAAGTATCAACATGCTCGGTAAAACCGATGTTACTTTTGTTTGCAGGGCGTTCGATCCTAGACTCGCTTGCGGTGCGCGCTGAGCTATTTGAGCAGGGCGTGCGATTGGAGGCAGAGCGCTACCGGACTCTCCATCGATGATATCCAGGACCAACTCTCCGGGTCGCCAAAGAAAGGCATCATAATCACAAGAACAGCCGAGGGTCAGGCGCAAAGAGTCGGGCGCGATCTGCGTGACGTCAGAGATCCTGTCGCGGGGAATCCGATCAAACACCTCAGAGACATCAAACCCGTTTGAATCGCCGTCCAACCGGAGCATGATTGACGTGTCGGACTGTTCCAGTTCCCATTGTGTTCCATTTCCAATCGACAGGACCAGACGCGAAAAGGTGTCGTGCTCGCCGCTGCGGATTGTAACAACTTGCGCCGCTGCCACCATAGGGGCAAACACCAAAATGAAGGCCAACCGGATCATGCTGCGTCCTGTTTTGAGGCTTTCAGCGCCTCTTCTAGGTCAGTGAAGCTGGGCCGACAGTGCCCGGGGGTGTTCTGACGCCCGACTTCGATACAAATGTTTGGGGAATGTTGATGCAGGTTTGCGACGAGCACCTCGCGGATGAGTTGGTAGAAATGCGCGTCTTCCTCGACAACAGTCTTAACGCGGCCTGCGAAAGGGCCGACCAATCCATAGGCGAGGAAAACGCCTAGGAACGTCCCAACTAGCGCGCCACCGATCATCTTACCAAGCACTTCGGGTGGCTGATCAATTGAGCCCATGGTTTTGATGACGCCTAAAACGGCGGCAACGATTCCAAGCGCCGGGAGGCCATCTGCGATGGTCTGCAGAGCATGGGTCCCGTGCATGCTGTGGTGCATGTTCGCTTCGATGCGTTTTTCCAAGACCTCCTCAACCTGATGCGGGTCATCGTAGTTCATCGAAGCGGAACGCAAGGTATCGCAGATTAACGCAACGGCCTCTTTGTCTGCAAGAATTTTCGGATATTTACCGAACACAGCACTTTGGTCTGGCTCTTCAATATGCGATTCTAGCCCGACAGGGTTGGCGCGAGCGATGCGGATTAACTCGAATAAAAGACACAAAAGGTCACGAT
>ERZ651776.4058-NODE-4058-length-13892-cov-14.014043_pt1 | contig 13892 bp, 12 predicted proteins | sample MGYA00514761_ERZ651776 | MGnify/ENA metagenome assembly ERZ651776 | reverse complement strand
GCCCCCGGCCCAACGCCGCGCCGTACTCCGCGCCGCCACCCGGCATTACGCCTCAGCGATGGCCGACTTATCAGCTGTCGAAAGTGATGCGGCAGAGGAGGCGCGTCTGAGGCAGGACCTGGCCGATGCTCACCAGGTGCGTGGGTGGGGTGGAGTGGGGTGAGGTGGAGAGTGTTTTTGAGGTGTGGCCGAAAAGGAGTAGAACCCCAAAAAATTTATTCTCCTCCATCTCAACTTTTGCGCCGGAATTCGACGCCCTTCGCCCCCAAAAATTCCTCTCGCCGGCCCCCTTCGCCTCTACAGCTTTCAAATGCTTTCATCTGGGCTTCAAGAAAACCCACCGAAAATGTACGGTCGCGATCTGTCGCGATCTGCCCCTTCCAGGTCCTCACGGGTCGTAGATGTTGTGGAACCTCGCAATGCGCACGTTTATGTCGAAGTCCTTCCCGAAAGCCAGCACCATCTCCTCGCTGTAGAGCTTCTCAAGCCCATACCTACGAGCGAGCGGAGCGGGCGCCGACTGCGAAGCAATAGGGGTAGGGCGGGGGGGGGGTTAAGTTTGCTCTCATGCTTCGCTTCGCTTCGCTCGGCGCACTTACATGTCATTGGGGCGGGCGTGTGATGCGTCCGACTCGATAAGACCCGGGTTGTTGGGTTAATTGACAACAACACCCGAAGTAGTTCAAGAGAACTTGTTGGGAATGGGAGGAGAAGGAGGAGTTGGGAGGATAAGAGAATCTTGGAGGGGGAAGTGATGGGGAGTAGAGTGGGGACTGTTTGGTTGTTTGAGATGACATGTTGTACTAGTAAATGGACTGAGTTCGTCTTAAACCCCCTGGCCCATCATTTTGACCTTCCCCCTGTACCAAATCACAGAAGTCAACCTTTCTGCTGTATATTTTTAATTATACCTCACAGGGCGGTCACAAATCGACTAAAGATGGGCTCGCGCCGTTAATTATTTGTGTTACATCTGTCAACTTCTCAGTAAGCTCCTTTTGCTTTTAAGCACGACGTCAATTTAGGTAGTTTTTAAGCCTGTTCTACATCAGATAGCAGAGCCAGCTGCATCGCCCCCGGATTTGAGCTCCCCAAACAGTTCTGCAGGCCGCGTACGCGGGGATGCAGCAGATTACTTCATTGGCAGATGGCATCACCACGCTCACAAAGCTCTTTCACGGGGAGAAAATCCTCCGATACAACAACAGTGTCTACCTCCCTATCTTCGACGTCGGAGCCAAGGAAACGCACTTGGGAGTCTTTGGGGGTACGACAGTTATAGGCCTATGTGATTATAAGCTGAAAGACTTCACCTCACAAGCGGATTTGTTGGCCGCAGTCAGGTTGCCGCAACTCCCCCTGATGTCCGCGATCCCATCGTAATTCTCAGCCTAAAGGGAAGAGGGAGAGTGTATTTCTACAAATTTCGAGAGGAGGGGAGACCAGACATGTTTATGTCATCACTGAATGCAAGGAGGGTCAGGACAGCGTTCAATACGGTGTGTACAACAATGGAAAAGTTAACCCCAATGAACAACAGAATGGAGGTGGACGACGATGATGAGAATACTTCCCCCCAGCTCCTCCCAGCGAGGAGGTCGCTGCCCCGGGACGCAAAGACTTTGTCCGCATCACACAGGGACGCAAAGACTTTGTCCGCATCACACAAATCAATGGTTGTAACGCCGCCGAATAAGGGGGATATTGACAATTTTATTGGCACAATCCCTCAATTTAAAGACACGAACAACAGAAAATCAAAGAAACGATCGGCGTCAACAGCAATAAATCTCATCACGAAGTTTGCCAAGACTGTCAGCGGCCAGGTGGAAATAATCGATGCGATGCGAAAGAATGTCGTGGAGAAATCAAGCTATGCTGCTAGTACAATTGCAAGCAGCCCTTTGGTCATCGGAGTGGTTGACCGTGCACGTGAGCTACTGTCTGGCACTATCGGTCGGGGAGCAGTAGAGCTCTTGGACGATTGCGAGGAGCGGCGGAAGAAGGGGGGGAGGCCCACATTGGGGGAGGATGAAGTGAAATTTATGTCAGTTATGTTTTTCGTCCGTGCAGAAATGAATAGTATGGATTGGGGACCAGGGGCAGCGCGGCTGATGGAGAAAAAAGTGATGAAACAACTCCCCCGCGTTTCGAAACGGCAAGCCAAGGAGGGTGTTAGGAGGGCAGTGGAGATGAAGGCAACAGGATCGTATACGCCGTACAAGAAAAAGAAGCGATTGGAGGAAATGGAAAACGAGGCGGGAGAAAAGTTCTCCCAGTGGATGCACAATGACTATATCCATTTCCCTCCTGACAACAAAAAAGGGGCTGTCACAATCGGCGCGAAGAGAATAACGTATACTTCAGCGATTAATGGAAAGAAGAAACATAAAATGGAAGGAGGGGAAACACATACTGCTCGCGTGAGCGCATTCAGGTGAGTGAGTTTTTTTTTTTTTTTTTTTTTTTTTTTTTTTGCAACACAGAGCAACACAGACCAAATGATTGCAATTAACTCTTCCTCTTATCTCGCAATTCACTCTCCCTCTTCTTTTCGTTACAGTGAAAAAGAGGTCGCTCACTTGTTTAAGAAGTCAGATCAGTGGAACAGTCTCGATGTGAAGACAAGAAAGAAGGTGAGGGTTACGGTGCAGTTCGTGAAAAAGTATATTTGCAGGTGTTTCAAGAAACCAAATGTCAAGGAGTGCGTCGATGCCATTAGAAGGAATTTAGATTACAGCATTGCTGCCGCGATGAGGCTTGCGAAGGGGAACTCGACCACATACCGCCGAGGCATAGCCGGTGAACAAGCTCGAGCTCGTGCTCAGAAGATGCTTGCGTCAAAGGATGCACTACTTCGGGCGTCCTACTGTGAGGAGACTGAGCGTGCGGGGATGTCCTTGGCGGGTGTCGTGAAGGACCTGCTTGGCAACTGGACATCGAAGCCTAAGCCTTTCATCACGCCTCAGACCAAATGCAAAGATCGGACTTGCTCTGTGTGCAAGAACAAGAATGGCATCTTCGAGGGCACCCTCAACAGCAACTCATTTCACTTACGCCAATGGGTGAAGGTGCGGCTCGAGTGTTTTGAGAATGTCGAGCAAAAATCGAAAGGCAAGGGAACGACGAAGAAGGTAATGAAAACGTCAAAACAGGCGACGGCGGATGAAGTATTCAAACGCCTGCAGGAGGATTTAGTTAAAGCCGGTCCTCACATATTTGCTGACAGGTGGAAGCGGCGCAGTACAGAGCTGTTCTATCAGGCGATGGACGACTGCGATGTCTCGTTGTCGTCCGACTACACTTCGACGTGTACCTATATCAGTGACGAGACGGTCACTTGCGGCGTGCCTAACCACGGTTACTGTGAAGTGTTCGTCGCACAGGTCAACAAACGGAGAGTGGGGGGGAGTGAGCCGGGAGAAGGGGTCGACATCTGGGAGACAATTGTTTATTACTTCATGGGAAAGGCGTCGGGGGAGAATAAAGACAACGATCATGTGGCCCACAAGGTTCACGAGGATTATGTTATCAAGGTAAGTTCACATCACCGGATGATTACAGATGTGCCAACCAGTACTCACACGCACCACATCACTTTGCATGCAGGACCTCAAGAAGCGCCACCCACGCATCAAGAGAATCCTGCTCAACACAGATGGCTGCGCGGCGCAATACTTGAATCGCTATCACCTGGCCAGCGTCTCTAAGATGAAAGATGACATGGGCGTTGATCTCACGCAGGTTTTTTCAGAGCCTGGTTGCGGCAAAGGTCCCCATGACTCCGCTGGTAGATTGATCAAGCTGTGGATCACGAACGCTCGAGATAAGGATAAGGAGTATGTGCCCGACGCACTTGCTGCTTTCAAGCTCGTCCACAAGACGCAACCAACGAAAGCAGGACTGTACAAACAGTGGGAGGAAGACGGGGACTGGGAAAAGCTTCAGAAGAAGGGGCGGTATGGCCACGACAAATACGTGATTTGTTACAGCACGTGTGACCGAGTAGAGTACGACAGGGAGAGCAAGGAACGTGCGTACGGGGAGAAAGTACTTTTCGTTGATTGCTCTTTGTCAAAGGTGGCAACCGAGCTTAAGGAGCAGAAAGAGCACAGGTGCTATGTCGGTTTGGAGGGCGGGAAGCTTTCTCAACAGAGCGAGTACTGCTGCTGCTCTGGCTGCAGGAGTACGCCGAGTTTTTGCCTGCACAATGACGTAACAGAACACAACAATCCTTGGATAGTGGACATGGCCATGGGAACGAGGAGCACATTTCAGGTCTTGGGGGACGAGAAGATCACAACAATTAAGTACAGGAAAAAATTCAGGAAGGAGAAGCAGCGACAAATTGAATCTACATCAACGGAGGACAAATAAATCAAACGCCAACTGACGGAGACGAGTGTGGAACAGGGGAAGTTAGTGTTCGTGAATGACAACTACGAAAAGAAGGATGTTAAGGAGAGGAGCCTCGTAGTCTTTACCGGCGACCAGGCAAATGTCTCGGGAGACAGGAAGTGGGAGTTTGGAAGAGTCTTGGAGAATATTAAAGCGGGAGCAACGCAAGTGAAGGTGAAAAGGGTGGACATGAAAAATAAATGGAGAAAAAGGTAGTACGTGCTGGAGCTGGTGCCGATGTGATGGTAGATTTGGGGGATGTACGGCTATCTAGTGATACAACGCCAAATGGGATCATCTCGCTTGTGGAAGTAAGCAATGATGTATTGAGTAAGATAAATTACGCCGTTGTTTAATCAGCGCTATGTATTTTTTTCGGGACAATATTTCCATCTTTGATGATGTTTGTGTGTGATGGCTTGCTGGTCCAATTGGAGTCAGTACGACCTTAAAATAATTAATTAACTAAATAAAAATGACCACGCCGCTAGAAACTCATCAAAGGTCACTTCGAACTTTTATAGCGAATTTTATTTCTCCTCGTTTTCGTGATAAAGTTGTTAAAGGGGAAGTTTTTGGCCTATTTTTTTTTTTTGGCCCAGAGCCCGAAAATCGGGGGGTTTAAAACGAACTCAGTCAGATATGGACTCATGAAGGCACTCGTGCTAACACTATCTTCTGCAGTGTCTCCAACTTTCTCTCCGCTCTTCTCAAACTCCTGGATCACCCTGAGAAGCTCCCCACTTTCTCTCACGACGTCTCTGACCTCCCGAACCATTTTCCCGGTCTCATCACCTCCTTCTTTGAACTTTCCAAAGATTTCCCGGGCCTTACGACGCGTTCGGAGGGCATCTGCGGCCTTTCCCGAGGAGCGAAGAAGGGCTACCTCCTCTTTTAGTGCTCGATTCTCAGACTCCAGAACCTCCCTCTCCCTTGCCACCTCACTTGGAATTGTGGGATAATCAGTAACTTTCTTTTTTGCTGCTGGTGATGGAGATGATGAAGACTTTCCGGTCGATAATTCTCGTTTCAACTCCCTTATTTCACCCTTCAATTCTTCTATTTGTTCCTCCTTCAATTCAACCCTCCTTGCCTCTCGCCTCACCCCGCCCAAAATCTCCCCTTCCCTCTTTTCCCACTGCTTGTTCAACAAATGCCTCTCCTCGAGATACTCCCTCCCCCTCTCATCGCCCTTCCGAGTCTCTTCGACGAGTTTGTTCATCGTGTTGTCGAATCGCTCTCCTTCTCTCCTGATAATCCTCTCTGCCTCGGCGTATCTTGCCATGAGTCCCTCGTTTTGCTCCTCCAATGCAATGCACCTCTCTCTGAGGGCTTCTGCCTCTGATCTGCTCACCCTCACTTCGCCTTCCGCGTCATTGATGGCACCGGCGATGCGATCGCGGAGGGCATCCAGCTCTCTCTCTCTCGCCAAAAGATAATCCTTGGAAGAAGTAGACTCCTCCTCTGCCTTCAGACATCGCGTTTTCCACTCAGCTATTTGGCGCAACTGCTCTTCCTTAGCCTGCGATATCTTCAATGTCAGGCGATCAATATGGGCAGATTCTCGTGTAGACTGGCGTTTGGACAAACGCAGTTCTTCACGGAGATCGTTGGCCTCCTTGATGAGAGAGTTGTTTTGCTCGAGGGTAGATTCTAGCCTCTCTTTGGCGCTGCACCATGAACAGGGCGTCACAATCAGTGTCGCGGAGTCAAAAGGCGACGAAAAACGAGCGGGAGAGTTAGAACCATGACACGATAAACGGCAGCTGCGAAAGAACACGGCGACGGGCGACGGGCGACGTGTGCTTCACCAAGAGCTCGCTCTCACCTATCCATTCGACCATCCTTCACCCGGACCTCGTGCTCGAGTCTTTTAATTATACTCCTTGTCTCCTCTAATTCGTTTTTTAAGCTCCCCTCCCTCCTTGCCTTTGCCCGTCGCAGTTCAATAATATCGCTAGCTAGCCCATCCCCCCTGGCATCGCTCGAATTCGCTCTCGAATTGAGCAAAGTTAATTTTCTCGTGACATCATTGTCGTGACTAATCTTGATGTTGGTCGTCTGTATATCTTTTGCGGTGACCAAGTGTTGCAAGCGTCTATTCTCGTCCTTCGAAAAGGCAACCAACCGGGCAAGGTCCTTTACCTCGTTATCTCTGCACATCAGCTGTTTCTTGTTGTCGGCGTCCATTTTCTTTAACTCGGCAATCTGTTGATCTTTCTTCGTTAGCACCTTTGCGTGCAAAGAATTTTGCTTCTCAAGCTTGGTCCGCAAATCGTGAGACTCAGTCTCTAAAACTTCTATCCGACGCCAAAGGGTCGTTAAATCTGAAATAAAAGACTCTCTCTCGGATTTAAAACAAGCATGCGCGTTGCGAATCGGGTTTGTTGTTGCTGTAGCTGATGTGGCTGCCGTATTCAACGTGTTCGAGAACGTTTTCAATGTGTGCATCTGTAACTGAGTCTGAGTAAAGATCTCAGGAGGAAAAAGTTCTGCATCTTCCCTGTCCCCAATAGAGTTGTAAACTCGCTGCTGGGCCTGCGGAGGTGGGAGCGGGAGTTGGAAGACCGCTGGCGAGGACGGCTGATGGTGGCTGTGGCTGCGGCTAATTTTGCGCACGCTGTGCTGGATTTTTTGGATCCTCTCCGACTGGGTCGGCACTGGATTCCATAACGACCAGGCAGATCGAAGGAGAGACCGACGGATCCCACGAATAATACGGGAGAGCGACTGGGGAAGAGTCAAGGTAGGGAGGAGTATCTCCGGCTCGTTTTGTTGCTGGTACCGTTTCTGTTCTTCTTGCTCTTCTGGCTGTTTTTGTTGTTCATTTTGAGAGGGGATTGAGGAACTTTGAGACACATCATCAGCAACACTCGTCTCCGGAGAAGCTAAATAGCTATTTGTGGTAGTAATGGGAGCAGCAGTCGTCGCCGGGGCCGTACTGTGATGGACTTCCACCTTACCATCACCGGGGTCAACGGCACCACCAACATCTTGCTCAGCATTGACACCAGGGTCAATATTTTTGACATCGACTGCATTCAAGTTACTGACAATATCTTCAGTGACGTCAAATTCCTTCTCCCACTTATCATTTGCAGCGGATTGAGATACACCCGACAACTCAGGCTCGTATAAAACAGATTTTGGTAGCGTAGAAGCCGAAGAGTCTTGCACAACTCCACTTTCATTACTAGGGTGAGACTGAGACTGACGAGCCCAGGAAGAGGAAGATCCAAGGGCACCACCAGATGACCGACGCAAGCTTGCGCTTCCGCTTCGGGACTTTCGGCGGAAGCCGCCCGACATTTAATTTACAAAAAAGAAAACCACTAAAATTATGATAAGGATACTCCAACTATTGGTGTTTTTGACCCGCCTTGGAATGATGGAATGATGAAATGAGGGAAAGTGTGTGCTGGCAACTTGAAGAAAGAAAAAAACACTGGATCCTGGCTTTAAATCGGCCTAACAAAAAACACTTGAATGGTAAAGGCAGGGCATTGCAGCGCCGTAAAAAAAACGCCGACAGTTCTCTCATTCCTTGTGCTACCTTTCCACTTCTTTGCTCTTCACTAATTTATTTGCTCACTTTCGTCTCCGTCATCGTCATCGTCGTCGTCGTCGTCATCACCACAGTCAAGCTCTGGCATATCCTCGAGCTCAACGTCCTCTTCAACTTCCGCTCGCTTCTTCTCCCTTAATTTCATTTTTTCGTACTTTTCGTTGAGTGTGCCCAACATCTTCTCGCCATACAACTTCTTCTGCTGCTTGGTGTATCGCAAATCAAACTTGTCAAGCAGCTTTTCCTTCCTCTCAAGGTCGAGCCGGGCGCGTTTCGTCTGACCGTCTTCTTCCTTCCCTTCATTCGCATTAATTTCCTCTACGGTCGAGAGATCTTTGCGCGCCTTTTCTGCCAGCTTCCGAGCCTTGGCAACATCCCAGAATATTTTCTTGTCTTCCTTTTCTAGCTGCTCTGTTAGTTTCCCCGTGTACACAAGAAGCCTCCGATAATGCGCCTTGGAGTTTCCTTCTTTATATTCGATGGAACGGTCGGCATCCCAGAGCGCGTCATCCCAGTGGCCCATCTTAAGCCTACACGCGCAGCGGTTCAGGTGCAACACGGCTTTAACATCATTGATCATCTTCTTGTCCTCCTCCTTGAGGACATGGTTCCATTCGTCCTTGTGGATGAAAACGTGTATCATACCGCTATCGTAGCACTTCTTGGCCCCATCCCAGTCTCCTTTGGCGAAAAGCTCGTTACCCTTGTCCTTTTCCAAAAAGGCTTCCCTACAGCGTTCCGCATAGGGAATGGGGGGGTTATTCTTCAGTTCCTCCCTGGCCTCTTCTTGCCTTTCCTTCTTGGAAGCTTCCATCTCCTCCTGGGTGGGAAATCGCGGAAGTGGAGGCTTGATGGATTCCAACTCTATTTCGTAGTCCAAAGTATCGTTGGGGAAAACTTTAGGCAGGGACTCAGGTGGAGAATTTCTGTATCCATAGTCTGCCCGAATGATGAACCTTGCCTTCTCACCAACAACCATGGTGGCGACACCAAGATCAAAGCCCTGAACCACCTTCTCTCGCAGGAGGAGAAACTCAAACGGGTCGTCAGTCCCACCTATACAAACCCCATCGACAACATCCCGAGTTGTGTCAAAGATCTCACCGTTCACACGACGGCCAACATACTGCACAAAGCAAGGGCAACCTTCAACAGGCATGTCTCTTTCGAGGTCTTTCCGGATGGGGTCGGTAATGGAGGGAACGTGCAGGACCTTTTTAAGCACCCCTCCGTCTTGAGCCGGGCTGATGTCGAAGAAGCCCTCTCCACCAGCGCAAGTTTGTGGGTCTGATTCGGGATCAAACTTTAATTTTTTTACCCTCCTGCAGTGAGAGCATGTCCTGTCCGGCCACAGCAGCCCCTTCCCCCAACCACCGCAGTACTTACACGCGCGTCGATCGCCCACTTCGTCGAAATCGCGGCTGGGATCCGGAGGACGTGGGTAGGCAGGTCGGAGGGAGGCAGGGTCTGGGGGGACAAACTTGGCATTGGGAGGAATAAAGTTCTCAGACATTACTCTGAAGCAAAAACAACTACAAGCCAACGAAGGGGAGGGGGGGGGAAGGGGGAGGTGGGCAGTTTTGAGACGGAATTTGAGATCGAAATTGAAATTACTTTGGGAAGCCCCCCGACTCTCTTCTTGTATATTATTAATGCGGCAATACAAGAAAACATCAAAGCATAAAACCTGCTAACGGCTTCTTTGGTATAGTAAAGTGGAGGCGGTCACTTTTAGTGAAAGATTACCCTTTACAGGGGATACTTAACTACCCTCTTGGAGAAGGATATTTCAAGCTCTCCCCCACAAGTTGTTCATACCCTCCTCTAGCAGAAAGCTTGCTGAGACTGATACGCCAGCGGAAAGAAGGTATCCAGGGAGTTGCGGGACGGCGGGAATACAGATGATGGGATTTTACTGCATTCAGACACCACCGGTGCCTTCTCTCCTCAGCAGGGTTCTGTTATGGTGGATGTTTGCATCTTTGATTACGGGGCCGGCCAATGCTGATATGGTGCTGACCAGAAACAAATGGAGTCACTGGACAGGATCAGTTGCAAACTGCGCTGTGGATGGTTATTGTTTCGAGAACTTGAACTACGGAACCTATGAGGAATGTTCATTTCTTGTGGATGGGATCAGTGGTCCTCTTGAGGTTGAGCAGTTTAGCGTGTATGATGCAGGGTCTTATCATTGGAGTCAATACTATGACTTTTTACAAGTTCACGGAACAAGATATTATGCCACCAATGGACCACAAGGTGTGACAGTGTCTGACGGTGACGTTATTACCTGGGAGGCTGACCATCGTGATCACTCTAGTAATGGGATGACTGATGGATTCCGGATTTGCGTCTTGGCCTGTGGTACAGACTGCGACATAGGGAGCGAATGCAAAGCGGGGAGCTGCACAGTTTGTCCCGTTGGTCAGTACAGCGATGTTTCATCAGGAACTATCCCCTGCACAAGCTGCGGCAGCGGGTTCACGACGACAAGCACCGGTTCCACGTCGGCATCACAATGCATTTGCAATGTAGGGTACTACCTAGACGGATCATCTTGCACGAGCTGCGGTAGTGGTTTCACGACGACAAGCACCGGATCCACGTCGGCATCACAATGCATTTGCAATGTAGGGTACTACCTAGACGGATCATCTTGCACGAGCTGCAATCTCACTACATCCACGCCCACCTGCACCACTTGCGGCTCTCGCTCCATAACCGTGGCGACGGGCTCCCTCTCGTTCGACGAGTGCATCATAATCGGATGCGAGGAGTCGAAATTCCTCTCCGAGGGCGTCTGCAAATCTTGCAACAACCTCGGTAGCTACCTCTTCATTGCCTTCTCCGTCACCTCCTTCGGCCTCGGCGCCCTCTTCGTGGAGAAGATGAGCGCCAACCGCCAGCAGCTCCTCCTCATGAAGGTCTTCTCCACCTTTTGCCAGTGCTGCCAGCTCACCACGATGATCGAGATCAAGTGGCCCCGCTTCGCCCTCTTCACGATCCCCTTCGCGTTCCCCTTCAGCGACTCCCGCTGCGTAGCTTCCGGTATCGGCTGGACCCAGTTGACCACATTCTACACGATGATCTACATCCCGATCGCCTTCTTCACCCTCCTCATCCACCGAATCAAGAAGTACAAGCGAGGCGACCTCACCCGGATGCGACTGGAAGAGATCTTCGGCTTCCTCGTCCTCGTCTGGTACTCCCCCCTCCTCCAGTCCGTCGGCAAGATATTTGGGTGCTACGACGACGTCGAGCTGGGCTGGGTCCTCGTGGCCGACACGGCAGTCTCCTGCGACACCAACACCTCCCGCACGATCACCGTGATCCACGCCGTCGTCATCTGCGCCATCGTCGGTGTCGGACTTCCCACGACCATCTTATGGCAGACCCGCCGCCTCCAAAAGAAGGGCAACCTCCGCGCCGACTCTCCCCTCGCGAGCGTCTTCGAGTACTACACCCCCGACGTCCCTTACTTCGAGAGCGTTCACCTCTTTCGGAAGGCCTTCCTAATATTGTTCGTTTCGGTCCTAAACGTCCCACTCCAGCAGTCTATCGGCAACCTATCGACGAACGTTATCTTCTGGCTCTTCTTGGAATGGAAGCATCCGATGGTCCACTACAGCAGCTCGATCTTCAAGGGCTCCAACCTCTTCCACCTCACGGAGCGGGCCTCCGCAATCGCCACCCTCATTGGAAACGCCCTAGCGGTTAGCGGCGCCCTCGGCAACAACAAGGAGATCGAAACCGTCGTCGGCGCCCTCTTCACCGTCACAAACATCACCTTCGTGGGCCTCCTTCTCTTCTCCTACAACAAGGACGTAAGAAAGACCGCGACGACGATCATGCCGGCGGCATCGTTTGGGGCCGACGGGGAGGGGTCAATAGAACCCGCGTCAAATGATAAGATTCGAACGGAGTCGGTTCGAGCGGGCGTCTCGAAGGACGTGGAGTCGTTGGAGAAGGAGTGGACGACGTCGATTGCGCAGCTGGCCAACGCGACGACTGAGAAGGAGCGGGATCGGATCAAGCTGTCGCTGCCTTTCGCACAGACGCGAGTGGAGTTCGCCATTCGGAAGCGGCTGATTGGATTAGGGGCGGAGGAGAGGGAGAAGGCGGAAAGGGTTGTCGATGAATTCGATTCGATTATCGAGGCGATCGCGAAGGATTGCGAGGCGAATAGCATCACTTTTGCCATGAAGGGGGGCTGTTGCCATGAAATTCTAGAAAAAGAGGGCGGCGAGGTCGGCGGGTTCGCAGCGGAGGTGCTGGGGGCGAGGGCGGAGGCGAAGGACAGGGAGAAGGCGAGAGAAATGGAGCTGGTGGTAAATGATTGGCAGGCGTCAATCGCGCAGTTAGCCGATGCCTCAATGAAGGGAAAGGAGGAGGAGAAGGAGGAGAAGGAGGAGAAGGAGGAGAAGGAGGAGAAGGAGGAGAAAAAGGAGAAGGAGGAGGAGTTGGAGCGGATAAAGAAGAGCCTGGCTGAAGCTCAGGCGCGACTTGAGGCTGCGATATTGGAGCGGTTAGGAGGGTTGGAGGATTCAGGTTCATGGGCGAGCGCTTTGGTGGGGCGAGTTATTGACGAGCTTGACTCTATCATTGAGGGAATCGTGAGGGATTGCGAGGAGGGCGGAATAGAATTCGGTTTGAAGGGGCGAAGTTGCTACGCAATTTTCCGTGACAAGGAGGGGGACGGAGGAGGGGCTGTCGGGAAAGTTCTGAGGGAGCGTACAGAGAACGAGAGGAGGGGCGAAGAACGAGAGGGGGGGCTTCCAATGCAATGCTGCATGTGCAAGGGGAGTAAGAAGAGGAAGTACAGGTTTCTGAGCTCTCGGGAGCGTGGGAGAGGAAGTGTGCAGACGCGATTGAAATCCAACGTGCAAACTGAAAGGTTTTACTTGGGCTACGTGTTTGGCGTGATATTTGGAGAGATCTGCTGGCTGTGCGTTATATTGATCGTGGTCCTTTCTTTGGGCAACTACTACTATGGCTCAAGCTTCGACGACGGCGACATACTCATCGGCCTGATAGTTGCGATTATAAAATTGGTTTCGATTGTTCGAAACAACTGCATCAATTGCAGAGGCAGCGGGGAAGTCCGATTTAGCTCCAGGAAGGGCATTTGGGTTGCGGTTCCGAAAGAGTCCTCCTCCCGCGTTGGGGGCTGCAAGCGCGTGTGGAATAAGAATTGCCGATTTAGAGTTTGCTGGGTTGAGTATGGGAGGGTCGACATGTTGATGAGAAGGTGTCAAACGACGGACGACTATCACTGGGCCTTCGTTTTGTGCTGGATCATTGGCGAGATCGGGTTGCTTTTTTTTGCGGCTAGAACAGCTTCTTACGCAGCAGATGAGTATGGTCGGGATTTCTCCAGAAAGGAGAGCCAACTTCTTGTCAGCAGCATATTCGGAGGTCTCTATTTAATTGTAAAGCATGTGAGCGTTCAGAAAGTTGTGAATATAAGGAAGGGAAGTGTAGCAAACGAAAAGCTGAAGGAGGCCGCGAAGGAGTGGGTGCAAGATAAGGAGAAGGCAAAGAGGAAGTACGGGCCGATTGAGGACTGGGACGTGTCGGAGGTTACGAGTTTTTATGAGCTTTTTGAGGACGCGAAGGAATTCAATGAAGACCTGAGTCGATGGGACGTTTCGAACTGCACGAATATGTACTGCATGTTTCGTAATTGCTCGACTTTCAACTCAGACCTCTCTTCGTGGAACACATCGAACTGCACGGATATGAATTACATGTTTAATTATTGCTCGGCTTTCAACTCAGACCTCTCTTCGTGGAACATGTCAAAGGTCGGATCTAATACTGATCTCATGTTCACATACGCTACTGCTATGAAAGCATCCCACAAGCCCAAGGGTGTGTAAAATAAAATACCTAGGGCCCCTATTTGTGCCATTTTTTTTTTCTCGAGCAA
>ERZ651776.4051-NODE-4051-length-13907-cov-3.197397_pt1 | contig 13907 bp, 12 predicted proteins | sample MGYA00514761_ERZ651776 | MGnify/ENA metagenome assembly ERZ651776 | reverse complement strand
AACCCGCGCGCCGGATGCGTGGCTAAGGTCGACCTACAAACACAACCTGCGCACATCGCGTCTGACGATGGACGCCGCCGACTACGCCAGCACCTATGCGGATGCCGCTGATCTGGAGGGGGCTGCCCGGAACGTGGCAAAGGCCGTCACGGGCACCGTTTATACTGTCGATATTGCGGAGCTGACCGGCATTGAGGGGCTTGCGCAGCCTTTGCTTGATTTGGTCGACCTGCCCGCGCACCGCCGCGCTGCGTTGACGCCGCATCCGGTGCAAAATATCGGACCGGATGACGGGCTGATCGCGGATATGCTGGCGCTGAACCGGTCCAGCCTGAACGACAATGCCCTGCGTGCTGCCAAAAACGACTTGCTTGGAAAGGCCGAACACGATGACGGATAAACTCAACAAATCCATAGGCCGCAAATCAGTACAGGTGAGCGCCAAGCCGCAGGAGTTGATGACAGACAAGCCGCAGCTGGCCCATGCATGGACCGCGCAGATTATCACGCTGTTTCCGGATGCCTTTCCGGGCCTGCTGGGCGAGAGCCTGACGGGGAAGGCGTTGAAAGACGGGATCTGGCAGCTGCAAACGACCGATCTGCGCCGCTTTGGCATCGGCAAGCACCGCAACGTCGATGACACACCGTCGGGCGGTGGCGCTGGCATGGTGTTGCGTGCCGATGTGGTGGCCAATGCGATTGGCGACGCCCGACGGCGTGCCCGCGGGCGGATGCCGCTGATCTATCTGTCGCCGCGTGGCGCGCCGTTTACACAGAAAATGGCCCAGGACCTCAGCGAACAGGACGGCGTGACGCTGCTGTGTGGCCGGTTTGAGGGCGTCGATGAACGCGTGCTGGACCACTACGAGATCATCGAGATTTCCATGGGGGACTATGTGCTGACCGGTGGCGAACTCCCCGCGATGACGTTGATCGATGCCTGCGTGCGGCTGCTGCCCGGAGTGCTGGGCAATGCCGACAGCGCGGTTGAGGAAAGTCATTCCAACGGCATGCTGGAACACCCGCAATACACCCGCCCAGCGGAATGGGAGGGGCTGACGATTCCCGAGGTCCTGACCAGCGGCGATCACGGCAAGGTCGCCAAATGGCGCCGCGAGATGTCCGAGAAGATCACGCAAGAGCGGCGACCTGATCTCTGGGCGAAACGATCGGCAAAGGAGCCGTAGGGTGCGCGTTCATGCGCACCAATCGTGTTTTCAATCGCAAGGAGGTGCGCATGAACGCGCACCCTACGTGTTAGACGCCAATCCCCCTTGCCACACCCCCCCCCTGCCCCTATACCCCGCCTGTCCGCGACCCAAATTGAGTCGTCGGACCTGTCTGGTATGGCCGCGACATCTTCACCGCGAACCCGCCACGCAGTCAAAGCAAGGCCGTTGATACCTTTGGTGGGCAGCATGACTGACCCGCGAAGACCAAAGCTCTGGCAGCCCTCACATCCGCCGACAAACGGCGTGAACATTAGGAGACGATCATGAACCTGATCGCACAACTCGAGGCGGAACAAATCGCCGCACTGGGCAAAGACATCCCAGACTTCAAAGCCGGTGACACCATCCGTGTCGGCTTTCGCGTGACCGAGGGTACACGTACCCGTGTGCAGAACTACGAAGGCGTCTGCATCGCACGCAAAAACGGTAAGGGCATTGCTGGCTCTTTCACTGTTCGCAAAATTTCCTTTGGTGAAGGCGTGGAACGTGTGTTCCCGCTGTATTCCACCAACATCGACAGCATCACTGTTGTGCGCCGTGGCCGCGTTCGTCGCGCCAAGCTGTACTACCTCCGCGCGCGCCGTGGTAAGTCCGCACGTATCGTTGAAAAGACCAACTACCGTCCGCTGTCCAGCGGCGCAGACGCATAAGGAGCCTCGCGATGAAAAAAGACATTCACCCCGATTACCACATCGTCGAAGTCAAACTGACAGACGGCACGCCGTACCAGATGAAAACGACCTGGGGCAAAGAAGGCGACAGCCTGCAGTTGGACATCGACCCGACTGTACACCCCGCATGGACGGGCGCCGGCGCGCGCCTGCTCGACACCGGTGGTCGCGTTTCCAAGTTCAAGAAAAAGTACGAAGGTCTGGGCTTCTAAGAACCCTCCCCTTTGGAATAGAAAACGCCGCTCCTGTCTGGGGCGGCGTTTTTCGTTTGGGGTCGTGAGACCTGTGGCATATTGTGAACCAAGACGCCCCTAATCCGCAGGAGAACCGCATGGCATACGCAACCTTTATGGACAGTTTCCCGTCTCTTGACGTCCCGATCCCCGACAGCATCGTCACGACCAAAGCTATCGCATCTGACGCCGGACTCGTGGTTTTCTTCCATTTCCATGAGGATTTCGAATTGCCGGACCATTCGCACAAGGGCCAATGGGGGACCGTGATCGAGGGGCGGCTGGAACTGACAATCGAGGGCGTGACAACGATCCACGGACCGGGGGACGATTACGACATCCCGTCAGGCGCGGTGCACAGTGTCAAAGTGACAGCTGGCACACGCGCGGTTGACGCGTTCGAAGAGCGTGACCGGTACGGGTTAAAGGATTAAGCCGTACCCACAACTGTCACCAGCACAAAGAATATCAAAGCCGACAGCAGGGCTGCTGCGGGCACGGTTATGATCCATGCGGCGATGATCGTCATGAAATGCGATCGGCGTACCAGTTTGCGGCGGCGGCGTTCTTCTACGGAATAGACCGGTTTGTCCGCCGTTGTCGCACGGGCGTTGCGAAGGCGACGTTCTGCATCCCATTCACGGTAGAACCCGACGCCAAACACGCCGCCCACGGCGATGTGGGTGGAGCTGACGGGTAGACCGAGCCAAGACGCAACAATCACCGTGATGGCCGCTGACAGGGCCACACAATAGGCGCGCATCGGGTTCAGTTTGGTGATCTGGCTACCGACCATTTTGATCAGCTTTGGCCCGAACAGGAACAGCCCGAACGAGATACCGAAGGCACCGATGACCATCACCCAGAACGGGATGCCGAAGTCATGTGTGAAGTCGCCCGACTGTGACACCTGCACGATGGCGGCCAATGGCCCCACGGCGTTGGCCACATCGTTGGCCCCGTGTGCGAACGACAGCAATGCGGCGGACACCACCAGCGGAATTCCGAACAGGATTTTCAAAGATTTGTTGCGATTCTCAAGCCCCTCGGACTGTTTTTTGATCACGGGGATCATGACCAGCCAGACGATAATCGCGATGGCCAAACCAATCAGCAGCGCGGTCGGCATGTCGATTTTGATGAGCTTCTTGATGCCCTTCAGCGCGATGTAGGACCCGAACGCACCCGCCATAACCCCCACCAAAATAGGCACCCAGCGGCGGGCAGCGGCGATTTTATCGTCCCGGTAGATGATCCGCGATTTGATCACGAACAGGAAGAACGCCGCGATGGCACCGCCCAGAACCGGCGAAATCACCCAAGAGGCAGCAATCGCGCCCATGGTGTTCCAGCTGACGGCGGCAAAGCCCGCAGCGGCGATCCCTGCCCCCATCACGCCCCCCACAACCGAGTGGGTCGTGGACACAGGCGCGCCCACATAGGTGGCCAGATTGACCCAAAGCGCCGCTGACAGAAGTGCCGCCATCATCGCCCAGATAAACGTGCTCGCGTCGCCCATGCTTTCGGGGGCAATGATGCCTTTGGCGATGGTCGAGACCACATCGCCGCCTGCAATCAGCGCACCGGCGGATTCGAACACCACGGCAATGGCAATCGCGCCGCCCATGGTCAGTGCATTGGCCCCCACGGCAGGGCCCATGTTGTTGGCCACGTCGTTGGCGCCAATGTTCAGCGCCATATAAGCGCCCAAACAGGTCGCCACGATGACAATCATCGAATTGCTGGATTGCCCGAAGAACAATGCGGCCGCCAAACCTGCCACCAGAATGAAGAGCAGCGAAATAGCGGGGCCAACGATGGGCCGTGCGACATATTGCGTCGCCATTTCAAGCCGAGAGAACCGATCAAGGTCTCGATCGAGTGTCTCAAGGTGGCGCATGTCGCCGTTGTTATTGTCAGTCATGGAATCCCCCTAGGTTCTTGGGAGACACCTTTGCAACAATTACAGGCTTAGTTCAAAGCGTTTGCTGGCTTTTTGGGCTGAAGAATATTCAGAATAGACTGAAGTTCGGGTTCATCGACCAATTTCGCGGCCTCCCGGGGGCTGACCCAGCGGCGTTCACGTTGTCCGGCTTCTGGAAAGTCGCTTTCCAAACCGTTGACGTTGACGGCATAAACCAAAGCCTCAACGGGCATTGGCAGGCCGCTGCCTGTTGTTTTGTTGTAGGCGTAGCGACCAATCGGGTCAGACTTGGCAGTGGCGTCTTTGACGCCCGCCTCTTCCCACGCCTCTTGCAAGGCCGCCTGAGAGGACGCCATTCCGCGAATGGGCCAGCCTTTGGGGATGATCCAACGGCCTGTGCCACGGCTGGTCACAAGCAAAACCTGTTTGTCGTCGCCTTTGCCACGCGTGCAAAGGGCCGCAACTTGCAGCCCCTTGGGACGACGGAACATGGGCACGACAAAGTCGCGCAAGGCTGACCAATACATAGGTTTCATTTCGTTACTGCCACATTTTCTTTTTATCTTTGGGGGCTTAACTAACAGTTAAACCCCCAAAATGCAACTCGTGGCTGTTTTCCTGTCTTTAAGCGGCCGGACTACGTGTCTTGCGGCGACGATTGCCGCCACCACCACCGGGCTTGCCACCACCAGCAGGACGACCACCGCCACCGCCAAAACGACGGCCACCGCCACCGCCGCCGCCACGTTTGGGTTTGGCTTCTTCTTCGTTCTTGGCCCACGGACGACCACCAGCGACAGGAATATCAGCCTTCATCGCTTTTTGGATGTCGCGCAGTTCGCCCATTTCATCGGGTGCACAGAACGCAATCGCCATGCCGTCGGCACCCGCACGGGCAGTACGGCCAATGCGGTGGACATAGTTTTCAGGCACGTTGGGCAGGTCGTAGTTATAGACGTGCTTGACCTCCGGGATATCGAGACCACGGGCAGCAACGTCCGTTGCCACAAGGATTTTCACCTTACCGGCTTTGAAATCCGTGATCGCGCGGTCGCGCTGGCCTTGGGATTTGTTGCCGTGGATGGACGCAGAGGCGAAGCCCTTGTTTGCCAGCAGCTTGTGCAGCTTTTCGGACCCGTGCTTGGTGCGACCAAAGACAATCGCGCGTTCATCGCGGTGTTGGTCGATCAGTTCCAACAACAGGTCGGTCTTGGCAGCTTTGGCCACAAAATGCACCGATTGTTCGATGCGATCCACAGCTTTACCCGGTGCGTCGACCTGAACGCGGATCGGGCTGTCGAGGAATGCGCCCGCCAGTTCGCCCATCAGTTTCGGCATGGTTGCCGAAAACAGCATGGTCTGGCGCGGGGTGGCCAGCAGCGGCGCGATCTGGCGCAGCGCGTGGATGAACCCCATGTCGAGCATCTGGTCGGCCTCGTCGAGGACAAGAAATTTGGTGTCGCCAAGGCGCACGGCCTTACGATCCAGCAAATCGATCAGGCGGCCCGGGGTCGCCACGAGCAAATCAACACCGCGTTCCAGTTTGCGGATTTGGCCAACGATACCAGCACCACCAACGACCAACATGGTCTTTAGATGCGTGCCAGTGGTGTAAGCGGCCAGATTTTCCTGAATCTGTTTCGCCAGTTCGCGGGTCGGGGCAAGGATCAGCGCGCGGGCTGTCTTTGGTTCCGGCTTACCCTGCTCCTTTAGAAGCATATCAATCATCGGCAGACCAAAGGCCGCCGTTTTACCACTGCCCGTTTGGGCAAGGCCCATCACATCGCGGCCATTCATGGCATGCGGGATGGCTTGTGCCTGAATCGGTGTAGGATCGGTGATCCCCTGACGTTCAAGTTCTTTAATCAGACGGGGCGCGAGGCCCAGCATATCGAAATCCATAGGTTTTTCCTGTGTACGGGGTGGATGGCTTTGCATCCACGTAAAATTCTCGTCCCGACCCGAACGGCCAAGACATCGCAAAAGGGGTACGCCAAAAGCTCACGGTGGGCCGAATGCCCATGCCAAGTATTACGAGGCCCGCCAAATGGCGCGGCGCCCCTGCGTGATGGTGGGAACCAGTCTCGATGCATCTTTGCGCAAATCTGCGCCTGCTCACGCGGCAGCCAGCATCGAACCTGTGGGGCATTTGGGGCCTAGCGGGCCACAAGTCAATCCCTCTTTGCCTTGCGCCTGATGCGACGTATAGTTACGGCGGGGTTCCGGACAACGATCCGGATCAGCAAAGGGGCGCAGGCAGTGGCACATATTATCGTCGTGGGGAACGAAAAGGGCGGAGCGGGCAAGTCGACCGTTTCAATGCATGTGGCGACGGCACTGTCGCGCATGGGGCATAAGGTTGGCACGCTTGATCTGGACTTGCGCCAGAAAACGCTGGGACGCTATATCGACAACCGCAATAAATTTCTTGCACAGCAGGGGCTTACCCTGCCAACGCCGACCTACCACGACCTGCCAGAGGTTGACCCTGCAACACTGAAAGACGGCGAGAATATCTTCGATCATCGCTTGTCCGTCGCGGTGGCGGGGCTGGAACCGGACAACGATTTCATCCTGATCGACTGCCCGGGCAGCCACACCCGCCTGAGCCAGGTCGCCCATTCGCTGGCCGACACGCTGATCACGCCGCTGAACGACAGTTTCATCGATTTCGACCTTTTGGCCCATATCGACAGTGATGGCGAAACCATTACCGGCCCTGCGGTTTATTCCCAGATGGTCTGGAACGCGCGCCAGTTGCGTGCGCAGGCCGGATTTGAACCCATCGACTGGGTCGTCGTGCGCAACCGTATGGGCGCACAGAACATGGTCAACAAACAGAAGATGGAAGCGGCGATTGAAAAGCTGTCCAAGCGGATCGGTTTTCGCACGGCGCCCGGTTTCAATGAACGGGTCATTTTCCGCGAATTGTTCCCGCGCGGGCTGACCCTGCTGGACCTGCGCGATCTAGGCGTTAAAGGGTTGAACATTTCCAACGTCGCTGCGCGGCAGGAATTGCGCGATCTTATAAAGGCGCTGAACCTGCCGGGTGTGACTGTTAATTTCTAGGCCACCTCTGGTGCTACTGATTTCTAGCGCACCTCTGGTGCTACTGATTTCTAGCGCACCTCTGGTGCGACTATTAATTTCTGGCGCACCTCTGGTGCGACTGATTTCCGGCGCTAGTTGATCCCCATGCTGCTGAAGTTCGCCGTTGTTTTGGGACGCAGCGCCCTGCGCAGAACAAAGAAGGTGCGGATCGCAATGAGACTGGCGATCACACCGCCAAAGATCATGCCCAGCAGCAATTGCGCTGCGACGTCTCCTGCGACAGCAAGCAGGAATTTGGCCGTGAACCATTCCACAATCGGTGTCACGTCGATATCCGTCCAATGACGGTTGGGGTCTGCATCGGGCACGATGGTATCGGCAACGCCCGCAGCAACGGCCTGTTGAATGGTTTGAACCTGTGCGACCTCTACAGGGGCGGATTTCGCGATCAACCCGGACACGGTCGAGACCAGTCCCAGCACGAATAGTCCGCCCACGAGACCGACCATGACCTTGCGCAGGCCAAATCCGCGGCGGGGCTTGACGATGTCCGCATCTTCTTTTGATGCGCCGGTATAGGCGGGGTCGTGGGCGTCCATTTCGTCCGGCGAGACCAAACCGCTGCGGTGTTTCAACACCGGTTTGGCTGGTCTTTGCTGTGAGGTAATGTGAGTGGATTGCAGTGCCGCGTCGGGGGCCTCGACCTCTTGTGGAAACGCCTCCGCTTTCGCTTGTGGTTTGAATACCAACCCTGCCAGTGCGAGCAGCCCGATTGCGCCCGCGATCTTGGAGAACAGTCCGAACACCGTCATGCCACCTGCGACGTTTGTGGCCAGCGCGGCAGCCTGGGTGTTCCCGCTCACGTGCAGGTAGTATCCCAGTGCCAGAACTGCGACGGCCGAAACGCCAAGCCCAATCGGGCCTGACCGAAGAGGTGTCATAAGCAAATTGTACCGCGCCATAGGGGTCTCCTTTTCGGGGGTCAGACGCATAATCGCTGAGGTCTTTGGCAATAATCGGGCAGTTTTGGGCCATATTTGCGAGCGGGCTTTTGTGGTCACAACACACCCAATGGGTGAACCCCGAACATTGGACGTCCTCGGAAAGCCGGCATAACTGGCGCTAGGCCTCGGGGTAAAGTGGCCCTATCGGCGCAGCCCGAAAACCGTGATACTATGGCATCGCGCCCCTGTGGCGTTGCTGATTCCACACAATTCCACTCGGAGGCCGCAACTATGGACGGAATGACACCAAACGATATCAGCCATGTGGTCGAGGCAGACCGTGCCCACGTTTGGCACCACCTGAGCCAGCATAAACAATATATGAACGCGGATGCCGCAGCGCAGGTCGATCCACGCATTATTGTCGAAGGCAAAGGCATGCGCGTCTGGGACCAGCACGGAAAAGAGCACATTGATGCCGTCGCGGGTGGTGTCTGGACAGTCAACGTCGGCTATGGCCGCGAAAGCATTGCCAATGCGGTGCGCGACCAGATCCTGAAGATGAACTTCTTTGGGGGGACATCGGGGTCCATTCCGGGGGCATTGTTCGCTGAAAAGCTGATCACCAAGATGCCGGGCATGAGCCGCGTTTATTATGCGAACTCCGGGTCCGAGGCGAACGAGAAAGGGTTCAAGATCGTGCGCCAGATCGCGCACAAACGCTACGGCGGCAAGAAACACAAAATCCTGTATCGCGACCGCGACTACCACGGCGGCACTCTGGCCACGATGTCGGCAGGCGGTCAGGACGAGCGCAACGCACAATACGGCCCCTTCGCCCCCGGCTTCGTGCGCGTTCCGCATTGCATGGAATACCGCAAGCACGAACAGGACGGCGCGCCGGATGAAAACTACGGCGTCTGGGCGGCCAACCAGATCGAAGAGGTCATCCTGCGCGAAGGCGCGGACACGGTTGGCGCGCTGTGCCTTGAACCTGTCACCGCAGGTGGTGGTGTTATCACCCCGCCCGAGGGGTATTGGGACCGCGTTCAGGAAATCTGCAAAAAGTACGACATCCTGCTGCACATCGACGAAGTCGTTTGTGGCGTGGGCCGCACGGGCGTGTGGTTCGGCTACCAGAACTACGGCATCAAGCCGGACATCGTAACCATGGCCAAAGGTGTGGCGTCGGGCTACGCGGCGATTTCATGCTGTGTCACCACCGAAGCGGTCTTTGACATGTTCAAAGAAGACGCGTCCGACCACCTGGGCTATTTCCGCGATATTTCCACGTTTGGCGGCTGCACGGCTGGCCCTGCGGCAGCGCTGGAAAACATGCGCATCATCGAAGACGAAGACCTGTTGGCCAATACTTTGGTCATGGGAGACCGTATGGTCGCCAACCTGTGGGCGTTGGCGGAAAAGTACCCGCAAATTGGCGATGTGCGCGGTAAGGGTCTGTTCGTGGGCGCGGAACTCGTCGCTGATCGCGCCACCAAAGACCCGATCAGCGAACAGCTTGTCGGGGCGGTTGTTGCCGATTGCAACAAGAACGGCGTCATCATCGGGGCGACCAACCGATCTGTTCCCGGGCGCAATAACACGCTGTGTTTCTCACCTGCATTGATCGCCACGTCGGATGATATCGACGAGATCACAGACGCCGTCGGCGCAGCACTGGGCCGCGTGTTCGGCTAACACATCCGGTTCGAAACCAAATCGGGGTCAGGTTCAGGGATGGACCTGACCCTATCTTTTGCGCCAAGGTGAAGCCATCCATTTTAGATAAAGGCTTTGCTATGCTTCGTTCCCTCCTTGTCCTCTTCGCGCTTTTGGTCGCGCTTCCGGTCTATGCGCAGAACTCTTGCGAATATGCCAATGACAACGAATGCGACGAGGCCCGCTATGGTGGACAAGGCTATTGCGACGCTGGAACAGATACGGCGGACTGCACATTGGTCAGTGCTGGCATCGCGGATGACAGCTGCACCTTTGCCAATGACAATGAATGCGATGAATACCGCTACAACGGCACGGGGTCCTGTCAGGACGGGTCCGACACCAGTGATTGCACCGCATGGCAGGTGCAACGCGAAAGTGACTTTATGGACCGCGCGCGGGCTTTGGGTCTGCCTGCGTTGACCACTCAAAGTCTGGGCAACAACACCTGCCGTTGGGCCAATGACAACGAATGCGACGATCCGGATTTCGGCGGCACAGGGGCCTGTGACGCTGGCACCGACGCCACGGATTGTCTGATACAGGTGGATACCTCTGCCGCAGTGCCACCGGCAGGCGGCGACAATTCTTGCGTGTTCGCCAATGACAATGAATGTGACGAGTTGCAGTACGGCGGACAGGGGTTTTGTGAAGCGGGCACCGATACCAATGATTGCAGCGCCAACATCACCCAAGCCCCGATTGGTGGCACAGGGGATTCCTGTGAATATGCCAATGACGGCGAATGCGACGAGGCCCGCTTTGGTGGCGGTGATTATTGCGCGGCCGGAACGGATGCCACAGACTGCCGCCAGTTGGCAGCCGGTCTGGACGATGACAGCTGCGAATGGGCCAACGACGGGGCCTGCGACGAGTTGCGCTACGGCGGCGGCGGGCAGTGCGTTGACGGGTCGGACGCGACGGATTGCGATATCTTCGGCACCTCGCCAGAGGCGCTGGCCCGTCTGTTGGCCTTGGTGCCTGATTCCTTGCGTGGCCAGTTGGGCGACGACAGCTGCCAGTATGCCAATGACGGCGAATGTGACGACGTGACCTTTGGCGGCACGATCTATTGTGATGCGGGCACCGACGCCACCGACTGCCGCGCCTTGGCCATTGGCGGCGATGACAGCTGCCGCTGGGCCAACGACAACGAATGTGACGAACCGGGGATCGGGACGGACAACTGCACGTCGGGCACCGACGCGACGGATTGTTCTGCGGTCGCCTATCTGCGCAACCGCACGGACGCCTGCAACACGGCGTTCGACGGTATCTGCAACGAGGCGGACGGCGGTGATGGCACTTGCGCTGTGTTCTCTGACACCGCTGACTGTCTGGGCCGTTCACGCCCTGCGGGTCTGGAAAACCACTTCTTTGGCCGCGATGACCGCTTCTTGGTGGACACGACGCAACTGCCATGGCGCGCCATCGGATCACTGGAATTGCAGGACGGCACCTGCACGGGCACGCTTGTCGGTCCTTCGCTGGTGCTGACGGCGGCCCATTGTGTGACCGATACGGGCAACGAAACCCTGACCCCTGTCAGCTTTACCGCAGGTCTGTCGCGCGGTGAGAACATGGGCGAAGCCAAGGTCGTCGGCGCGGTCTTTGACCCTGCCTATACGCCCGACACCATGCCTGCGGGCGGCGGCAACGGCCACGACTGGGCGCTGGTGGTTCTGGATCGCCCGTTGGGCAACGATGTCGGCTTCCTTCAGGTGCACGAGTTGAACGCCGCAAACCTCAGCCAGATCGGACGCTCCGGTTTGCTGGTCAATCAGGCGGGCTATTCATGGGACACGGGCGACAACATGTCCGGCAACCAAGGCTGCCGCGTGGTCGAGGCCTACGAGGACAATTCCATCCTGCACGAATGCGACACCGCGCAGGGCGACAGCGGTTCGCCATTCTTGTTGAACGTGGATGGGGAATGGAAAATCATCGCCGTGGACAGCCAGTTCTTTAACCCCGACGACGAGAAGTCACCGTTCGCGCAGGCCAACCTAGCCGTAGACAGCCGCGCCTTCGCCGCGGCGGTGGCGCAGCAGCAATAATGATCGCGGACGCCCCTTCTAGGGCGATAAGACCAGTTCACATCCCCCATGGAGCCAGATAAGCTCGCCCCATGGCGCTTCCAGTTGAAACCTTTTTCCTGCAACAGGATGCCAGTGGCACCCTGCAAACGCAGATCCGGCAGATGGTGGCCGAGGGCATTCTTGCCGGTCGGTTCCGCCCCGGGGAAAAGCTGCCTTCGACGCGCAAACTGGCGCAGCACCTTGGGGTGAGCCGGATCACCGTGACACTGGCGTTCACCGAATTGCTGGCGGACGATTACATCGTTGCGCGGGGGCGGTCGGGCTATTTCGTGTCCGAAAACGCGCCCGAACCGCCGCAGTTCCCCGCCAGCAGCCCGACGCAAAGCACCGTGGACTGGACCCGTGCGATTGGTCAACGGTTCACCCAGAACCTCGGCATCGCCAAGCCGCGCGACTGGGCCAAATACCGCCATCCCTTTATCTACGGGCAGGCCGACCCAAGTCTGTTTGATTCCGCCAATTGGCGGCTCTGTGCGCTGGAGGCGTTGGGCCGCAAGGATTTTGACGCCCTGACGCAGGACTACTACGACAGCGACGACCCCATGTTGCTGGATTTCATTGCCCGCCAGACCCTGCCCCGCCGTGGCATTCTGGCGAAACCGGATGAAATCCTGCTGACACTTGGTGCGCAGAACGCCCTTTGGCTGACGGCGCAGGTGCTGCTGACGCAGCGGCGCACGGCGGCGATCGAGGACCCGTGCTACCCCGCCCTGCGTGGCATTCTGGAACAGTCGCGCTGCCATCTGCACGCAATCCCCGTGGATCAGGACGGGCTGCCGCCCGATGCCCTTCCGGCGGAAACCGACGTGGTGTTTTCCACCCCCAGCCACCAGTGCCCAACGGCGGCGACGATGCCCATGGCACGACGTCATGCGCTTCTGGACAAGGCCGAAAAGGACGACTTTCTGATCGTGGAAGACGACTACGAGTTTGAAATGTCGTTCCTGAAGCCGCCCTCACCGGCGCTGAAATCGCTCGATAAGAATGGCCGCGTGATCTATGTCGGCAGCTTTTCGAAATCGCTGTTTCCCGGGTTGCGCCTTGGCTATCTTGTCGGTCCGGCGCCGTTCATCCGCGAGGCCCGCGCCCTGCGCGCATCCGTGCTGCGCCATCCCCCCGGCCATATCCAACGCACGGTCGCCTATTTCCTGTCGCGCGGGCATTATGATGCGCTGGTGGGGCGTATGGGACGTGCGTTTCATGAAAGGCGCTCGACCATGGACGCCGCGCTGGATAAACACGGGATCACCGTTGCGGGGTCGGGCAGTTTCGGCGGCTCTGCTCTTTGGATGCGGGCACCCGATCACATAGACACCCGTGACCTTGCCGAGCGGCTGCGAGAGCGTAGTGTGCTGATCGAACCGGGCCATGCGTTTTTTGGTGATGTTGATCCGCCGCAGAACTTCTATCGCCTCGCTTACAGTTCTATCCCGTCGCAACGGATTGCGGGGGGGATCGAAATCCTTGCGCGGACCTTGCGTGAGATGTCCAAGTAAACGATGCAATGACGACAACCGCATACCAGACTCGACAATGCAGACAAGGAATGAGACCATAAGTCTTAATTTCTTTCGCTCTGGTCCTAAGCGCTAAACACAACTGGCCCTATCTGGCCCATCGCCAAACCCATAAGTTACCGGCAAACTTGCACATAAGGGGATTCCCAAATGAAGATGACGACCGAAGAGGCCTTCGTAAAAACACTCCAGATGCATGGCATCGACAATGCCTTCGGGATCATCGGATCGGCCATGATGCCAATCTCCGATATTTTCCCGGATGCAGGGATTACTTTCTGGGACTGTGCCCATGAAACATCCGGCGGCATGATGGCGGACGGGTTCACCCGCGCCACTGGCAAAATGTCGATGATGATCGCGCAGAACGGCCCCGGTATCACCAACTTCGTGACGGCGGTGAAGACGGCCTATTGGAACCACACACCGGTTCTGCTGGTCACGCCACAGGCCGCCAACAAGACCATCGGTCAGGGTGGCTTCCAAGAGATGGAACAGATGAACCTGTTCGCCGATT
>ERZ651776.4049-NODE-4049-length-13910-cov-14.804959_pt1 | contig 13910 bp, 12 predicted proteins | sample MGYA00514761_ERZ651776 | MGnify/ENA metagenome assembly ERZ651776 | reverse complement strand
GGCCACTTCCATGTAGAAATACTATTGTATCTTTAGAATTATCTATGCCTTGTCCTGCATCTGAAGCATGAACACTTATGTTTTGGATGGTTATTATCAATTAATTTCCTAAAAATTATTTTTTATTAATTACATTATTTGCTATAAGTTTCCATTAATTTCTTAACACCAGCTAGGCATTTCAAAGATTGTTCCTCCATATTCCCAAGGTGGGTCATTAATTTTTTTATCTACAAAAGTTTGCACATAAATCGCACACTTTTTTCTACCAGTGGTTATATCAACTGCAATTGCTTCTTCAATATATCCACCTGTAAGCTCCATACATCCCCTATTCGATCTATAAATATTTTTACAAATATGATTGTTAACATGAGTTTTTAATTTATTAGCAAAATCTGATTTATTAGTTGAACTGCAACTATAATCACTATTGTTCCCTGAGGCATCTTTGAAAGTGATTTTTTCATTACCAATTTCACATTCCATTGCTTTAACCATAATAAATTTTAAAACAATATCATGATTTTTTTTAAGTACTTTGTCTTTTGCTCTTATTGTATACCCATTATAAGCAACCACACCAACAGCTGCTAGAATACCGATGATAGCTACAACAACTAGGAGTTCTATTAGGGTAAAACCTTTTTTGCTCATTAGTCTAATTATAATTGATTATATCCTCTATAACCTTGTCTCTACAATATGTTCTTATTCGAAATGAATTATTATTAAGTGAATGAACAAAAGTTTCTCCCATATTTGAACTTGATGGTGAGCCACTATTTGGAATTATGCTATATCCCCAATGTACATTTGGGTTATAAGGATTTTTTAAAAAATTTGTTAAATGGACTGTGACGGCATTTGCAAGAGAAGAAAAAGTACTTGAACAATTGAAACTAAACTCATTTCCTTGTTTAAAACCAGATTGCCAACTTCTCAAAGTAATCGTGTTATTTAATTCACAGAAAGTTGCTTTTTCGACTATCATTTTTTTAATTCTATTATGATTATCTGCACATACACTTTCTTTTGCACTAGCTGTATACCCATTATAAGCAACAACCCCTACTGCAGCCAAAATACCAATGATGGCGACAACGACTAGTAATTCGATAAGTGTGAAGGCTTTTTGTTTCATATCAAAAATCAATTTCTGAATACAGTGTTTCGTTATCAACCTTAACTTTTACTATAATTGTTCTAGGTTTGTAAGAGTTAACAATTTGTAAATAGTGACAACCTGGTGAATTTTTATAACAATTTGCTACCTGATGCTTATTAGAAGTATAAAAAGCTGCTACTGGCCAGCTTGTAGGTGCACCTGGATCTCCAGTATAAAGTTTACCATATATATTTTGCATTCCAGAATCGAACATTGCATTTGCGATAAATGTCTCTGGGCTACTATTAGCTGCTGATCTAATAGGACATGTTTCACCAACACCGTCTTTATCTATAAATATTTTTGAATGGCCCAATTCACACTTAATTATTTCTGCAATAATATATTCCTTGATCATAGTATGTTGTGCTTTAATTGCTCTTATCTTGGCAGCTTTGGTATACCCATTATAAGCAACCACTCCTACTGCAGCTAGAATACCAATGATAGCTACGACGACTAAGAGTTCTATAAGTGTGAAGGCTTTACGGTTCATACAATTTTAGAGTTTATAATAATTTAAAGTAAAAATAAAAAACCCAAAGAAAACATGCAAACATTGTTAAAAATATTAAAGCTAATCCAACTAAAGTATCTTGATTGACTTTCTTTCTCCATTTTTTTGGAAAAAAATTTAATGAAAAAGCATAAACAATTAAGAATATATTTAATGTTGTAATGATAATGTTGAAAAATAAAAATTTTTCCATATCTTTCCTAACAACTGTTACTGATGTTTGGTTTTTTATTTGTTTGTGTAATTGATATAGTACAACTTGTATTTGTCTTTTTAGTTGCTGTAATTGTTAAGGTGTTAGCGTTTGTAGTTTTAAAAGTAAACGATTGTTCAGATAAATCATCTATACCATCAAATAAATTAGTAACTAAATTTGAAGTAGAGGAATTAAAGTAGTATTCACCATTATTAGATTTATATTCTTGCTCTGCTAAATAAATTGAATTGAGAGTTATTTCTGCTTGTTTCTTTTCAGCTGATGCTTTGTAACCACTATAAGAGACTACTCCTACTGCTGAAAGAATTCCAATAATAGCAACCACAACCAAGAGCTCTATTAAAGTAAACCCTCGGCTGTAGTGCCTCATTTAAATATTATTTATTCTACAGTAACTGTACTTGATTGTTGGTTCGCAGCTGTACTACATCCTGTTTTGTGACAAGATTTGATTGTAATAGTAGCTCCGCTTGCGCTTAAGCTTATGTATCCAACATCAGCATCATTCGTATTGCTTGAAGATGATCTTACAGCATTGTTTGCAGTTGAATATGGATTTTTATCTTTCATAACACTAACAGCAGCTGTCACAGTATTAGACCCAGATATACCTGAACAATTTCTTGTACCGTTCATAATTGATGTTTCACCTAAACTACATTTTTGTAATTCAGCTGAAATATACTTAACTGTTTGTGCATGAATTGTTTTTGTTGCAGAAACTTTTGCAGCTCCTGTGTAACCATTATAAGCAACAACACCTACTGCTGCTAGAATTCCTATAATTGCTACAACAACTAGCAATTCAATTAGTGTAAAACCTTTATTCTTAATTTTTTTCATTAAATCTCCCTTAGATTAAATATATAATACACTACAGTATGAAGAATAGTATTAAAGGTCAATTAATATAAATTAATTAAAAATTCCTTTATTTTATCCAATAATAGCACCAACATTGAATATTGGGGCATACATGGCTAACATTAGACCACCGATAGTAATTCCCATAAATACGATCATTATGGGTTCAATTAAGCTTGCAAGGTTAGCAACTGCAACATCAAACTCTTCTTCATAATAAATTGCAATAGAGGTAAACATTTCATCTAAGCTCCCTGTTTGCTCACCAACCGAAATTAATTGACTAAATGTTGGGGGAAATATTTTTTCTTTATTAAACAAGTCTGTTAAACTTTCACCTGAAAAAACTCCTTTCTTAATATTTTCTAAAGCTTCAACAACAATTACATTATCAGTTACTGATTTTGCAATATCTATACTCTCAATTAAATCAACACCTGCTTGGTTAAGATTTCCTAAAACTAGAGATACTTTTGCTAAAATAGATTTTTGAATTAAATTTCCAAAAATTGGCAGTTTTAATGTAACACGGTGCCAATTTTTTCTTACTTCATAATTTTTTTTAATTAAAAATTTAAAACCAACTACAAAAGAAATTATAAAAACAAGAAGAAAAAACCCACCTGATGAACGAACAAATTCACTCATGGACATAATAACTGCTGTAGGTGTTGGTAGATCATCTGCCATCCCCATACCTTCGTACATATTTACAAAAGTTGGCACAACATTCATTAACATAAAAACTGTAACTAGTACTGCAACTGAAAATAAAACACCTGGATAAAATAAAGCACTTTTAATTTGAGATTTAATTTTTTCTCTTTTCTCTAAATTGATTACAATTTTTTGTAAAAAGGTATCAAGCTTACCACTGGCCTCACCTGCTTTAATTAAATTAACAACTACTGTATCAAAAATTTTTGTATGTTTTTCAAAACATTTTGATAGTGCATTTCCTGATTCTAAATCTTTTTTAATAGTTGCAATAACTTTTTTCATAGGAGGTCTTGATGTTTGACCCTCTAACATCTCTAAAGTATTCAATACTGGCAGTCCTGCCCTAAGCATAGTTGCAAACTGTTTACAAAAAATTAAAATTTCTTGGGGTTTTATTCCTGTACCAAAACTAATTGGTGTTTTTTCTTTTTTACTAACAACTTTCTTTTTTTTAGCTTCCTTTAATTTTGTGATAATAACTTTTTTTTCTTTAAGTTTGTGAGCAGCTTCGGCATTATTTAACGCTTCAATTTCACCCTCAACATATTTACCAAGAGATATTCCTTTATATTCAAAATTTAACATTAGTTAGATTGTAAAACTCTTTCATACTCAGCAAATGATAGGTCACCACTTAACAACATTTCTTGCCCCATATCTTGCATGGTCCTAAAGCCATTTTTTTTTGCTATAGCATTTAATTCGTTTTGTTGAAGATTTGATAAAATTCCAGCCTTTAACTCACTCTCAATTTCTAAAATTTCATAAATTCCCATTCTTCCCTTATAACCTGAGCCACTACATTCATCACAGCCACCCCCTTTATAGATTTTAGCTCTTGCAGATTTTTCGGGTAAAAATCCAATAGAATTTAAGAGTTTTGGAGTAATATTTTCATCAATAACACGACAATCTAAGCAGGTTTTTCGTGCTAAACGTTGTGCCATAATTAGTGTTAATGCTGCAGATATTAAGTAATTTGGTGTGCCCATATTTAATAAACGAGTTATTGAACTTGGGGCATCATTGGTGTGAAGTGTACTGAATACTAAGTGACCTGTTAAAGCAGCTTTTAAGGCAATATCTACTGTTGCTTTATCCCTAATCTCTCCAACTAAAATTACCTCAGGGTCTTGACGCAAGAAAGATCTTAAAGCTTCCTCAAAAGTATAACCTATCGATTCTTTAATTTGAACTTGGCCAATCCCTTCCATTTCATATTCAACAGGGTCTTCTGCTGTTAAAATGTTCATGCCCGGCCTATTAATATGTTTTAAAACACTGTAAAGAGTTGTTGTTTTACCACTTCCAGTTGGACCAGTAACAAGTACCATTCCTTGGGGTGATGTAATTGCTTTAGTTAATTTCTCTAAATCTTTAGCTTCAAAGCCAAGATCACTTAAAGCTTTATCTCCCGCATCTTTATTTAATATACGCATTACAACACGTTCTCGATTTTTTGTTGGTAAAATTGAAACCCTCAAATCAATTTCTTTTGTATCAGATATAAAAGTTGAGGCGCCATCTTGTGGCTTTCTTCTTTCAGCAATATCAAGTTTACTAATTATCTTTATTCTTGCAATAACCGCATCATAGTTTTCATGTAAAAACTTAGAATACTTATCCATTACTTTTAAAATACCATCCACTCTAAATCTTGTTTGTGCACTATCTCTAAAAGATTCGATATGAATATCACTCGCTCCTAAATTAATAGCTTCTGTAATTAATTTATTTCCAAAAACAATTACTTCTGTTCCAACTTCAACAAGCTCTTCATTAGTTCTTTCAGCTTTTTCAACTTTGACATTTGTAGCTGATATTTTTTTAGTTTCATTTCTTGTAAATCTTTCAATAAAAGAATTTATGTTGCTTATAGATGCAGCATATAATTCTGGTTCCATCTTTGTCATTGTTTTCAAATTTTTCATTAAACTTAATTTTGATGCATCTGCTATTGCAATTTTTAAAACTCCATTACTCATTTCAAATGGAACAAGTGAATTATCTTCAATGTATCTATTATCAATAATTTTTTTAATCTTTGGATCAATTACAGTTTTTTTTAAATCTATAATTGGTAATGAATAATTGGCTGATAAAATTTGTAATATTTTATCTTCATTAGCAAAATTTAATTCAAATGCAGTTTCTAATTTTGTTTTTCCAATTTCAGCACTTGTGTTATTAATCTTGGTCATTTGCTCATTTGAAATGGATGAGCTTTCCATTAACATATTTAAAATATTTTGTTCACTAGTGGTATCTAGTTTTATTTTACTCATCTTACTCAATTACCCGTGGAGCAATAAATATTAATAACTCCACTAACTCATCACTATTATTTTTACTTTTAAACAAATTGCCAATAACTGGTACTTTGCTAACCCCTGGAGTTTTGCTATTCACGTTACTTGTTGTATTTTTTTTAATTCCACCAATAACAACGATATCTCCATCACTCACTAGAAGTTTTGTGACAATTGAATTAGTTTTAATTCCTGGTTCATCTGAGCCAGGAACCTCAACTGGGGAATCATTGTTTACTTGAATATCTAACAGTACATTTCCATCTCCTATTATGCTTGGAGTAACAGTTAACGACAGCGCTGCTTCTTTAAATGCAGTAGTTGTAGTCCCATCAGCTGTCGTTTGATAAGCAATTTGAGTTCCTTGAGTAATGGTTGCTTCCTGGTTATTAAGTGTAAATACACTTGGTTGAGAAAGTGTTTTACTTAAACCTAACGACTCTAATGCTTCAATTTCTATTTTTAAAGCTGATGCTCCCATTTGTTTAAGAATTCCTATTCCACTAGTACCCACAATGCCTTGGTTGGAAATAGTTCCTGCCGCAGCACCTAATGTTATACCTGCTGCAGTTGTTGCAGCATTTCCACCAGATGTTATTCCACTTATTGTTGTACCTGTATCACCTTCTCCTTGTTTGGTCATAGCTCCAACTCTAGCCCCTAAAGCTTTTGCAAAAGTTGATGATGCATCAATTATAAATGCTTCAATTAAAACTTGTTTAGTTTTTATGTCTATCTCTCTAATGACTGCATCAATGGTATCAAGGTCTGGTTCGTGCCCTCTAACGATTATTGATCTAGTAGTATCTTCAACAGTAATTGAAAGGTTAGACATAGTGCTTGCACCTTCTGCACCTTGTGTTGCAAACAAAGCCTCCAACGTGGTTTTTGCTTGAGTAGGACTAATATAATATAGTCTAAATATTTCAGCTAAAATTGGTTCAACTGATTCTTCTAGTTCAATTTTTTTCTTTAACACTTCTGCTCTGGCAGATTTTGCTGTTTCTTGTGCAGTTAATTTTTCCGGAGTATGAACTCTTATAATTCCATTAGTAACATCAACATCAGCAACTAATGTTTTCATATCTAATAAAGTTTGAAACGCAACATCCCAACCTACATTATTAATTTTAGCATTTACTGTACCACTTACTTCGTCACCTACTAAAATATTTATATCTGCAATATCAGCCATCAATGACATTACATATTTAAAATCTAGGCCTTGGAAATTAATATCAACCATTTGTTTAAGGTTGGTATATTCATCTGAAATAGTTACATAGTTTTTAACGTTCTCTGTAGTTATTGTTTTACGCTTATCCACTCTTGGTATACTTGTGTCGTATGGTTTAGGACCATCTAAAACTTTCTTGTCCATGTCTGCTCGACCTTCAACAATAATTTTAGCTGTATCGATTAAAGGCTTGTCACCATGAACTGATTGTGGTTTTTTATCTAGTGTTGCACAAGATTGTAATAATACAATAAATGATAATGATAAAATAATTTTAAGATATTTTTTCATTTTATCCTTCACTCGGTTTAATTATATTGTTCATATAAACTTCAAATAAATTATTCTCTCCATCTTGGACAATCACTACATCTGAATAAATATCTCTTATCGTTGTCGTGTCTGTGATAGCTTGATTTTCCTCATACTTATAAGCTCCGCCATCAGCAGCAGAAAAGACTGCTATTTTGTTGTTTGCACCAATAATTGTGCCAACTAATCTCATATTATTTAAAAGACCATTGTTTGAGCTTACCTGATTATCTGTTTCAATTACCTGATTAGTAGATCCAACACCTCCAGAAAAAGGATCAATTGCTGGCAACTCCTCATCATCTATAGAAGAATGTTCATCTGCTTTTAGGTTTATTGTTTGAAATTGACAAAGCATAATAGTCATTAAAAAAATTAATATTTTTTTATTATTTATATTCATCTGGCAGCCCCACTATTGATATTGTACCTTTTGATAAAATCTGTCCTTGAATTTCTGCTATTGTAGTAATTTCTTCTTTATCAAAATTAATAACTTTTTGAGATTTAGATAGTGCTCTTCTAAACTTAAGGTAGCTTAAAAAATTTCCTTGAATTTCATACTCAACAGGAATTGTATAATACATTATATTTTGTCCTTGTTGATTTTCTGTTGTAGTTGTGTTCTCTGCTGTTTGTTCTGTACTTTGACCTTGTACTCCGGCAACACCTTTTGGTTCGCCTTTTTTAAGATTAGTTATTGATAAACCATTGATCAATGCAAATTTACTTATGTTTTGATAAAGATCTTCCACTTCTTTTTTGCTGTGAAAAAGTTTACTGTTTTTAGCATAGTCAGGCTCTAATTTTTTAACACTAGCTGTTAAAGTTACAATATTATTTTTAAATTCATCTATTTTTATTTTATTTTCATTCATTATGAAAATCTGTTCTTCTTGTTGTTTTACTATTGGAGACACAAAAACATAATAACCTATCAAAAAGATTAGTATAGCACCAAAACCAACACCAAATTTAATTAGAGTTTTTTTATCTGCTAAACCACCACTTTTCAGTTTTGCAAAAATATCCTTTAAATCTAAATCTTTTAAACTCGCTAAATCCATTATATCAATTTCAATTTACAATTGATTGTAAATCCCTTTTTATTATTATTGCCTGATGCCTGATCTCCAGTTTGATTTTTCATTGCAGCTAGTGATGCTTGTTCAATTAATGATTTTGCATTTAAGTTTGAAATAAAATTTAAAATATCTTGATCAGAAAAAGCAACACCTTCTATAATTAAACTGTCATTGCCATCAAAAGTCATTTTAGTAAATTGTACTCTTTGGGGGACACTTCTAGTTACTTGAGCTAATGATCTATAAGACCTTGCTTGATTTGAATTGACTAATTTTCCAAGATCTAATGCTCGCTGCATTTCTCTTCTTTTCTTTGCTAATTTTGAAAATTGAATATTATTTTTATCAAATTCTAATTGCACTTGATCAAATTCTAATAATTTCTCTTTATTATTGCTAATTTGAAAGAATGAAAAAACTGTTAATATTAAGTAAATACCTGCAATTGCACCTACCGCACCTTTAAAAGCAAAGCCAGATAAGAACTTTAATTTATTTTGCTGACGGACGGCATCTCTATTGGGTAATAAGTTAATATTTTTAACAGCAGTTACAAACTTGTAATAACCAAACACATCAAGTTTTCTATAAGCTAAGCCAAGTACTGATGATAATGGTGAATTATTATCACCAGAAATTTTTTCACTGTTATATGAAGGTATACTTACACTTTGTATTGGATCAAAATTAACAAAACCTGTTGTTGGTAAATTCTTTTTAAATACTGGGAGTATAAATGAAATATTTTTTAAGCTTGAGACTACTTGAATAGATGTGATTTTATTTTCATATTTACTTTCATAATCAGTAATTGCTTGTTTAATCTGCATTGCATATCTTCTAATAACCGCTTCTGCTTCTGATGAAATTTGTTCACTTTTAATGTTAATTAAATATTCTTTTTCTTGAGGTCTTAAAAATATATCGGTGATTACTGGAATATTATTATGAATAATCATCATATAATTTTCATCTATTCCAAGTTCTAAAATAGCAGAATTTCCTTTATCTGTAATGGATTTAAATTTTGTATTATCATGTGCGTTTTTTAAAGTGAAACACCTAACGTCCATAATTACTGGATTGAGACCTGCTTTTTTTACAATAGATGAGTAAGCATTTACGTCAGCAAGTTTTGATGCAACAAACAAAATCTCCATTGTGTTATTTTTTGAATTTCTATTTATGATTTGATGAAAAATTGAATAATCATTTAAATTGTCAGTTAACTGAACTAAATTTTCCCAAAGTGAATCTGTTTCTATTGCTTTTTGTAGTTCATCATCAGTCATCAAAGGGCTTGTGACTACTCTTATGATCGCACTGGTGACTGGAATTGATAATGCAATATTTTTTGAAGTTATTTTTGCATTAGACATCGCTAATTCAATTTCTTCAGCTAAATAATCTTTATGTTCTAAAATATTTTCACTAATTTTTTCTTGATCCAGTAGACGATAAGAAAATTTATCTAATATCCATTTTTCATCTTTGTCTTGAGAGACTTGAGCAACCCTAATTGCTTCTCTAGTCATGTCTAAGCCAGCTATTTCTTCACCAGCAACACTTAATTTACTAACTTTAGATTGAAAAAAATTTTGAAAAACTTTTTTTATTTTATTTTCTTTAATTTTTGGATCTGCATTATCATTAACTTCCTCTTTATTGATTGAACTATCAGCTTTTGATTTTGAAAATTTGAAATTTTTTAGCTTCTCCAGCATTCCAATTGTTACGCCTTTTGTTGGTACTTTCATAGCTTCTTCAGATACTTGAGATGAAGAAGGAGGGCTAGTGATATTGGTATTTTCTTGAATTGGCGCAGTAGTTATGTCTTTTTCCAGACTTACATCATCATTTTGACCTGTAGCTGCTTCATTAGATGAAATATTTTCATTTTTTTCTAACTGAAGGTCATCAAACCATTTTTCTAAAATTGGAATAGCTTCCTCAAGGTTAGTTGTCCCCGAAGATAACACTTTTTGCTTACCATTTATATATGTCCTACCGACAAAATTGTGAGATTTTAACTCACCTTTATATTTATCCTGACGGACATATATATGTAACCTTCCATTTTTTTTATGAATGGTTTCCATATAAATTTTCTCCCAAATTAGCTAAACTCTAACACAATTATAATTTATCGTCAATTTTATTATGTGTTAGAGTAAATATTTTTGTGTTACAGTTTTTTATTAATCCAATATTTTAATTAGAATACCATATTCAATAAAATAAGTCTTATTTTATTTGGGTATTTCAATATTTTCATAAAAATACCTCTAATTATTATAATATTAGTATTTTTTGTGTTAGAGTAATATCTTCTTGTGTTAGAGTTAATCTACTTGAGCTAAATAACATGAAATATCAGAAAAAACCACATAAATCATCACTTTTATATAATATCAAAAATTTGTGTTAGAGTTTGTATATTTTGTGTTAGAGTTTTATAACTTTAATAGTTTTCCTTCCAACTCTCTATCTGCACTGCTCCCGATGACGCTTTTGCTTTAGATTTACCAGTAATTAGGTTATCTTTAGAAGTAAACCCTGCAATATTCTTATTAGCCTCTCCAGCTAGGCCAATATATAGATTATCTCCTTGTTTTACAACTTTTGAGAGCACTCCTTTACCCATATTAACATTTAGAACTGAATTTCCACATTTGGTATCAAATGCCATTAATATAGCACTTCCGATACCACATTTGTTATTGGCTGGACTTGGCTCATATATAGGGAAATATACTCTATCTTTATCAACTGTAGGTTCTGCTGTCAGTTTTTGGGCCTTTTGAAGGTCTACATACCATCCAAGATCAGATCCACCTGGACAATTTGGAGCTGTTTTACACATTGAGACATTACCTGTTGGGTTTACCTTTACAAAATTTGGAAAATTAACATCCTTTATTCCATAAAGTCTATTTTGTACCTGACTTGACTGTTCTTGAAGCTTTTGAGTGTTTCCAGTTCCAAAATATAACCATAAATTGTTATCATTATTAATTGTTGCCTCAGGTCTTGTAAAAATGTAACGACCGTTGTCAGATGTTGACTGAGAATTAAATAAAGTTGTCTTTTCATAAATAGTTCCTTTGTCAGTTAAATTTATTTTTGTAACTTTTCCCTCTAGGTCAGTAGCGTAAACTAAAGCACCATTATAATTTGCTTTGTTTGTACCATCTGATGTAATAACTGTAAGATCTGCAGGTAAAGAGTTAACTATGTCTGTCTTATTAACTTTACTAACCATAATAGTAATTCTGCCAGGAGGAGGTTCATCAAACTTTAATTTCAAATTACGCATAGTACTACCGCTTTGATCTCCAGTAATTGAATACCTGATACTACCAGCTCCATATACCTTTAAAGTACAACAATTAATATCATATGAAGTTAAACCATAGTTTGCTAAATTAAATTCTGTTTGAGTATTATTGCTAACTGTACCAAAAACATAATTATGCATTACGTTGGCTTGATCTTCGATATCAATTACTTTTAACAACCTTCCTTCATCTTCTAAATCCATTACAAAAACAGCAGAACCATAGTTAGGATTAACTGCACCGTTGTACCCACCTCCGAATACTGCAACCCATTTATCCTTGCCACTAACTTTAATTCTAATTATTCTTGGTGTAGACCAGGTTTCTCCTAATTTTCTATAATCATATTTTGAATCAATGCTTCCACTTCTATATCCAAATTCATTTTTAAAAGTATTAGTCCCCCAGTGCTGAATTACTTGATCTGAGCCGTTATGATTAATTGCAAAAAGATGTGTAGGATTATTTGGATTTGTAACATCAATTGCAAATAAACCTTTTCCACCTGATCCAAGTCCACTTAAAAGTATTGTTCTCCATCTTGGATTAGTTGTTCCATCATTTGGGGTATCGTCAAAGTAAATATCTTTAACAACAGGAGAGCCATCAATACCATAAATAGCATTAGTCGAATTAGCTTTGCTTGAAGGTATTTTTTCAAAGTTTCCTAAAACGTTTGGTGGGATGTATCCCCATAGCTCTTCACCATTTGAAGCATCAAAAGCATGTAGAATACCATTATTAGCCCCCGCATAAACGATTTCCTTTCTATTTATACAAGGCCCTCCACAAGTTGAGCCATTTTTGAAATTATTATAATTATTTTGTAATCTGTAATATGAATCTTTCTTTTGAGAATTAATTGAGCCATCATCGATTGATGGTGCTTCTGGTTTTCCAACTATTATCAAATCAGAGTGGTAAATATCTGCTAGTTTGTGAATAGACTCTGTCTTATTATTATCTCCATCTTGATCATAAGTATCCACCCCTCTTATAAAATTAATTAAATTTTCAACTTCAGTATCAGTTGGAGATTGACTAGGAAACATTCTAGATTTTAAAGCATCTCTATTGGATGTTGTAAAATTATTGATACCTGTGCTAATCTCTGGTGTCCAAATATTTCTAGACGATGCACTTTTAGCATTTAATTTGTCTGCAGCATCCCATTGAACTGCACCAAAACTACCATCAGAATTTAATTTATACTTTTTTAAACTACCTTTCCATTGAGTATTTTTTGTATACTCAAAGGTTGATTGATAAACAAAATTATTCCTACTTACATCTGACATTACTGCCGGCGTAGTAAAAGTTAGTCTTCCTGAAATAGCCTGTTTAATTGCATCAGTTAATTTTGCTAATAACTCAGTTTCATTAGATGCATACAATGGTTTCACTGTTCCACCAGCTGTTGCTAAAGTACTATAATTAGAATTAGCTCCTCCTAAAGCAAATCCTACTGCAAAAGTTTTAATATTATAAGCAGTTCTAATTTGATTTGCGACACTAATTACTGAATTATGGCTACTCCAATAACCATCACTAATTACAATTAGATAGTTTAATGAACAAGTTAAATTCCAATTAGCAACTTGACCACTGGTAAAATAATTTCTAGCATTATTCATTGCTCTATTAAGATCAGTTCCACCACTTGCGTAAACACCATCAACATTTGAATAAATTTGTTTGGCACCAGTATCAGATATTTTAACTCTTATATTATGTCTTGTTCCCCATTCCATTAATCCAAAGTTAGCCCCTGATGTTAAGTCTGTATTTGAAACTATTTTTTTAATAACTTTTTTTGCAGCAGATAAACGAGTACCAGCACCCCCACCATATGTGGCTGTTTCACTTAAACTAGTATCATATTGTCTAACTGCATAATTATAAAAATCAGTTGCATAAATTTTATCATTACTATCCACATGCATTCCATAAGGATATCTAAAACCTGATGATGTAGAATATGATCCAACTTTTCCTTGATAAACTAAACTTGAATTAAACTTTTGAACTCTATGTGCATACAGATCTGTTACGTAAATGTTTCCACTGCTATCATATCCAGTGTCTGTGGGTCTTTGAAAATATCCATTACTACTTGAATAAGTAGAGCTTGTTTTCTGAGTAT
>ERZ651776.4045-NODE-4045-length-13921-cov-11.953987_pt1 | contig 13921 bp, 1 predicted proteins | sample MGYA00514761_ERZ651776 | MGnify/ENA metagenome assembly ERZ651776 | reverse complement strand
CCTCCTTGGCAGTGGTGTTGACTGCTGCACCAGCACCTTTCTTCTTCTTCGTCTTCTTTGGCGACTTGGCAGACGCCGCATGAGCGGCCGGTGGTGGTGTTCCCTTTGGAGAGCCGGCTGGCGACTTGGCTTCCTTGCGTGCCGCCTGGAAAGTCTCGAGCCAGGCACCATATCGTTCCATCTCAGCCGGATTCTGCTCGAAGTCGCGTCTGGCGGCAGAGTTCGGTCCTGCGTGAATGTGCTTGCACTCATTGCCGAACTTGCACGAGACGCCCAAGTAGTTGCGGTAGCACATCCGCCGGCTTGATCCGCCGTCGCCACCGGCAGGCTGCTGTTGAGTTGTGAGTACTTGATTCAGCGGAGCGGTGTTGCTCGTCTGCCTGCGATTTTGGGTGCCGAGATAGTCATGGATTGATGCGACATCTCTGTCCTGCCTGCACTTCTGAACGAGGGCCAAGATCACGTCCATGGGGTCTTGCCTTGTATCGTTCATGAGGTGCATGATGTCCTCCCATATGGATACGCCGCGGTTCCTGGCGTCACTGACTTGCAGAGACTGGAGTCCAGAATACATATAGCGCACCACCTTGGTAAGGAACGAGCGTGTGCAGCAGGGGCATTCGGGATTAAGGTTTGGAGATTTCATGCCTTGCTCTACTGCCAGTGCCCAAGCAGACAGCGGCAACTCGAACTTGAGAGTGTTCTCGAGGTCGTCACTCATGAGCTGCCACTGAGCGCTGCCACCACAATACTCACCCAGCATCTTGATCACGAGCTCGGTCGATCTCCCCATGCTGGCCGTCTCCAGATACTCCCTCAGCGGTCGGTTAAGGATCGCAGTTACGACGAAATCGAACAGTGCGTCGTCCAGTGCTTCGAGCACGGTCTTGTACTCGTCCTCACCGCCCAACTTGACCTTCGAGGCTCCACTGCTTATAGAGAACTCCTTGTACAAGATTCCAGCGTATTCAGCCGGCAGATCCAGAACTCGCCGATCGTCCAGCTCGCCTGTTGATGCTCGATTGAGCTGTGCAAGCTTCTCTGACATTGTAGGCGGAGTCTTGGCCTCTTGCTCGGGCTGCTCGGCCTCCATCCGGACATCTTCGATCTCCACCCACCAGACATGCCCAGGACCACCAGCCAGCTTGACCTGGGTCGGATGATCTCTGTTTGGCAGCATGCAGATGACGGTCTGGTCTTTGGTGATCCAGGCGCTGTTCAGGTTCTCCCTCCAACGCACCAGGGCTCCCAACCTCAGCTTGTTCGGGTCGAGCTCCGCGAGAAGAGGGCCGACCGTGGGAGCAAGCTTAGCTTCAGCCTCAGGTCCATTCAGTCTTCCAAGTTCTTCCATCAATGCAGACTGATTCGCCACAGTGATACCCTTCTCGTGTGCAGATACCGTTGCGGCGTTCACCAACTGCATCACTTCGAGGTACAACTCCATTGACCGCCTTGTGGCTGTATCAGGGTTGAACTTCGCGGTCACCACGGATGACAGCAGTGCCCTTGCAATCGGCATGCGATAGCGTTTGAGAGCTTCCATTGAGACGTAGTTCAGATACAGCATGCCTGCACGACAACGCTTGATCCGACGAATGATCCGGGAAACGAACTGGGGAATCTCCTTCTCGCTCGTAATTGTCCCGATCTCTGCTGTGAGGCCCTTGAGCCATTCGGTCCACTCCTTGTCGCCAGGGGAGATTCCAGCTGGCGTACAAAGGAGCATTCTGTACTGTTCATGAAGCGCTTTCACAAGGTCCACTTGTTGAGCGCGTTGTGCGATTTCAATCATTCGCAACAGATCGGGCTGTCCTTCGAAGGAAGACCCGACTCCGAGGTTCAGGGCAGAGCTTGCCGTCTGCCGTGGTCCTCTAGTCATACCAAAGTTTGTCTTGCGCATATAGCCCGCGTTCATCTCGACGCCGGCGAGCACTTCGTGCTGATAACGGACTTTTTGTAGTCGATCGCCCCGACCGACCACTGGGGGAACCCCGGGCTAAGCTGCTATCTGCAGGGCACCACCTGCAGCACGGCACGTGCCGATCAGCTCAGCCTCACACAATTTGGTTCATTCACATTCAAACAATCACAAGCACGATGATCCGCGCGTATCGCAGCATGCCGCACAGTTCTGCTAGAGCGGCGCTGCGCTACCTGCAGCACGGCACGTGCCGATCAGCTCAGCCTCACACAATTTGGTTCGTAGAACTGTGCGGGCCGGCTGTTTTAGCGACGCACCCGAACTCCCTGAAATCCCGGAGATTCCTGAAGTTGGTTGCTAAGTTTGGTTAAAGCAATTTTAACTTGCCGCTTGTGGTCCCAAACCACAGACGGCTGCGGCCAGCATTCCAGCTGGCAGCTGGAGACGGGGCTACCCACGCTACTGTTCGCAGCGCGGCACCCCAATCTGCAGAGCAGTGCCCTACTGATTGTTGTCCGCCTCCTCAGCGTCTTGACCGCCTCGATCAATAACGCTGGCCTAACTGCCACTCAGTTGTACTGGTCTGCGCTTCCGTCTTGTGCTCCTTCGCGCACTTGCGGCAGGTGTCACAACGGTGGCTGCCTTGAGCTCCTCAGGGGTCGGCATGTTGCAGGCAACCATCATGCGATCTCGCAGCGACTCAAACTTGTTTGGCCCCAGAATCTTCGTGAATATGTCTGACAGATTGTCGTCCGTCCCGACTTTCACAAGATCGCAGATTGTACGATCGCGCAGAGCTTGTACCCATCGTTGCCTGCAGTCTATATGCCGAAGCTTAGAGCGCTTAGTCGCACACTTAGCGAACGCTATAGCTGTAGAATTGTCGACCAGAATATTGATTGGCTTGATCCTTCCGAATCCCATCTCCTCGTTGACATAGGTGATGTGCAGAAACTCGGCCAGTGCAATACTAGACGCGTATATTTCAGCTGCCGCAGACGACATGTCCGGATGCAAATCAGTCATGTCGGCATTGCACACAGGTGTACCACCCGCGACGAGATCTACCACCGCGCGTGCTTCTGGATTCATAGTCTGCGGTTCGTCAAAATGAACTGCACTTGCCTTAGAGCCCCACACAATTGGTGCCGAACCCAGCCGAGCAAGAAGACCCATCTGTGACCTGCGGTTGTTGTTCTCTTCTGTGTTCCCTGATTGGTCAGAGTCACACGAGAACTCCCACTCATCTGGATGTAGTCCTTTCCCGGCCGGCTGATGCAAACAGAGATTCTTAGTGAACCAGCAGTAGCGCAAGCAGTGATGCAGCGCGGCAAGTGCGCCTCGAGTCGGCTTAGCCATATGTTGAGAAATGCGCGAGTGAGCATATTTGAGGTCTGGACGTCCAGTGAACGCCAGCCATCCAAGCATGCCTGTGCCCATCATGAACAGTGTTGCCTCTGTCTTGCAACACGGTACGTCGTCCTTGATCTCCGCACTGATGGGTGACCGAACCCGCCGGAAGTTAGACGGCTCCAGGTCGAGCTTGACCATCATCGCATCAACATAGTTCTCCATGGTCAGGTACACTCCTTGCTCCGTCTCGAAGAATGTCATGCCAAGGTGATCAATCGGTGATCCGATACCGAACCGAACTGGCGGCTTGCATTTGAAGCGCACCGCTAGCGCAGTCATAAACTTCTCTGTTTCTGCTGTTGGCCCTTCTCCCAAGCAGTCGTCGACGTAAGTCTCGACCAGCACGCCAGTGGACTTGTTGTAGAACACACACGGCTCATTCTTTCCTGCCACAAAACCTTGCGACTCGATCCACGGGTGCAGCGTATCTTGCCATCGCCGCGGAGCCGAACAGCTGCCGTACACGACTCCCCACTGTCGGAAGTACCTGCGGCCTTTAGTCACCGGATCCTTAAGCATCAGATACCTTGGCGGATCGTCAGGGCTGAACAGGTCGCTCTGGAGGAAAGCCGTCGAAATGTCGACTTGCATTGTGCTATGTCCGGGGCGCCGTCCTCCCAGCATTGCCCGTCTGACTGCCGCCAGTCCGACCACATTTGAGCTATATATGAAGCCCGGCCCGTCCAGCTCTTCCTTGTCCTCTTTAAATCCTTGAATCACTACCCGCGCTTTCCAGACTCCTGATCGCTTGTATTCTAGAATTTCGCGACACGATGTTGCTTGTGGCCGTCCATCCTGCTTGTTGCCTGATGCGAACGCAAACTCTGGATGATCTTCTGCCAGCTCCTCTAAGACTGCCCGCTCTACTCCTTTTGTGTCGGTCAGCTTGGTTGTCAGCAATGCGTCCAGCTCCTTCTCGTGCGCGGTGATCACCTCCTTCTTTTCCGGACCCTCCAAGTATCGCTTCCACGGCAAATCCTTCATTGCAATGTGAGCCATCAGGGTGACAACCCCTTGCTCTGGAGTCATCGGCCGCTGATCACGGTTCTCGGTCGGTCCCTGCGTGATGAACGCACGCGCTGCACACATAAATACTTGAGGCGTGCACCCCTTTCGCAGGCCATCCTTCGAAATATCGGTTGGGCTGATTTCCAGCACTATCCACCCACATCCCAGGTCATACGATAGATCTGACCAGTTATAGCGCTTGGTACCGCCCTTGCCATCGCTGAAGTGGCGTCCAATCACATCGGCGACACACTGCTCACTCAGCGCCAGAGTCCTGTCCCTGATATACGCCAACCCGCTGCTTTTCAGATCGTTCTTGACAATTCTGAGAAACTGTGGCTCGGCAGGAAGGTCTCCCTTGAGACTCACACGAACTTTGTGAGTCGGCTTGCCGATTGACACTGACGGCAAGGTTGGGGCCGTAGTACTAGAGGTTGCAGAATCCTGCGCCTCCTTTTCTCCAGCTCGTTCGGTCTCCTCTCCAGGCGCCTCCTTTTTCCCTGCGCCTTCGACATCAGTGTCGGCTGGCCCTGCAGCGTCAGTTGCCTTCTCTGGGCTACCGTCCTCTGTGTCAAATGGGTCGAGAGCCAAATGATATTTCGCTCCTGAGTTGAGATCTTTGCGCCATTGCAGAAACACTCCCAAGGGCTCCTGTGGGCACCATCGAACCTTGTCCACATGAATGACCGACCCATGTGCGGTCAGACACTTGTAGGTCCGAGAGTACATATGCTGATACCCAAGCATTAGGACCGGTTCTGATCTGACTGACTTGCTCCATCCACGCGCCTTGCGCACATCCGGGTTGACAAAGGCATATCCCGCCGTGCCAAACGGCACCGCTCTGTCCAGTCGGGGCTTAACACCTATGTTAAGCTCATATGGACTGACCAGTTGGTCGCGGTGGCGCCTCTTTTGTACGAAGCGCTCGTGCATGTATGCCACATATTCCGCGGCATATTGCACATAGCTCGCGTCAATCGGACCCTTGTCCGCAGAGGCCCCCAGCAAACATGCTGTCACTGTGGCCTTGAAGCTCCCGATGGCCTGCTCGGCCAGATTGAAACGAGGTGAGTAGGGCGGGATAGGCCAGTGGTCTATTCCCAGATCGAGTGCGGAATCCCGCAGGTACGTCATTGACCCACAGCCGTCACTGCTCACAGTGACCTTATGTCCCCGCTTGTTCCAGGCCTCCTGGATGGCAAGTTCCCGAAAGCGATCCCCATGCTCTCGTTTGCTGTTCTCTGCCTTGACCCTAATTCCCCCAGTCATGGCGTCATAGACCAGAAGCATAGACTGTTTCTTACCCTTAACCTTAAATTGCTCGAACTCAATCTCGTCGGCAAACAGAAGTTCAGACGGCCGCAGCTTGTCGTAGTCAACCATAATTCCCGGTTTGACCCCAGCGATAAATCGAGCCCACGGCACCACATTTCCGGGTGGCGCCTCCTTTTCTGGCACAGATGGCCTCAATTGGACGGGATCCAGGTCTACGGGCACAATATCAATCTCCCCCGTGCTTGCCTCCACCGGCAACAGCGGGACACAATCAGGTGCCTCTGTGACCTCGTCTTCATCCGCCGCGTCTGCCTCCTCTACTGGGAGCTCAGCATCCTTGGCAGACCGAGTTGTGACCGGCAGAGCCACCGCCTGCCGGCGTTGGCTGCGAACCTCCTGGCGGTTCTTGGCTACTAGCTGACGTAGGTTGGGTATGCCCCTCTCCACGTCGTTGCGCACAGTTTGCACACGTGTTACAAGGGGTTGGGCAAAAGTCACCTGCGAACGAAACTCCCGTGTTTCCCCGCTGGCGATGTGTACCAGCTTGGAGGCTGTCTGCTGCAGCCCCTCCCTGAGCTCCTCCTGGGAAGCCCCATATGCCGCCACGCGCTCCTGGACTGAACGCTCTGTTTCCCGCTGCACTGCCCGCGCGTCAATTAGGGTAGGGCGAACACTCCCCCTCAGTCGAGTAGCGGCCGTTGCCCACATCTCAATCAATTGGCGATGCGCTTCCCATAGCCGCCCAAGCAGTCCATGGGGAATAACACCCTTGATCATTCTGTCCTTAAGAACAAATTGTCGCGGGTCATTCCGGCTGTTGTTGCATAGTACCACCCGGTGGCGCGCTGTACCTGGGACTAAATGGGAGCAGTCGTTGTTACACATGGGCAGCGAGAACCCCCTTGGCACCCCATATACGAGAAAGTTACTATCTTTCTGGGGCCAATAGCCGATATCTAGATGATTGGCGCATGCACAATAGCTTGCTGTCAGCATCTGCCATCGCTTATCCTTGAGCAATTCCCTCACGCCTGGTAAGTATGGAAAAACATCGTTGCAGGGATTTTCCAGACTGATTAAAGCGCTTGGCGACTCCTTGATAATTTCCAGGGATAACTTGACAGTATATTCGAGTGCCTCGTCGTCCGCAATTGCCTGTTCGCTAATAGGCTGAATCCCATCCCTATGCGTAGAATAACGGTCCGCTCGGGACATTGACTCACAGGGTGGGGATGAATGGAAATGTACTATATCCTGCATTCGACTACCCGGCGGCAATGCTTGGCGCAGGCGTTTAACAGTAATATTCTTCACATCGTCTTTAATAAAGATGAAGCGATGATGATACTTAGTCGGGATGAATCTGAGAACATAGTCCTTATCTTTGTCGCGGTCAATTCCTATGACGAGGGCGTCGGTGTACTTCAGGTAGTAGAGCGCCACCGATGTGCCAGTGCCACAACATGCGTCGATCGCGATGGATGGTGCTGTAAGTCTCGACTGATAAATCAGCATATTTGCTACTTGGCGTTGAGCTTGCCGTATATGCCACTGCTTGAGTTGCCCCTCCGCCGTTTGCGCTTGCCGTACATGATGCTTCAGCTCCCTCACTGAGCCTTCATGCACTGATTTGTGCTGCCCAGAAGAACTGAGCTGCGTTACATTGCCGCAGCGATTCACATTGCTGCAGCGGTCCGTGCCTGTCTTGTACCGAGAAAGTGCGGGAGGCCCAACATCGAAAGTGACCTTCTTTGCAAAAGCTCGCTTTTCTCTGCCTCCTCCCTGCACGTTGTTGTTGCCTTCCCTAGTTTTCGAACGAGGCAGCCACAGATGTGGCACCTGCTGCTCCGCTCGATCCCCAGGGCCCCGTCATTGCGACGGAGCGGCTCCACAGGATGGCCCTGCCGACTTGCCCAGCGAGCTGCACACATGGGCTGCTGCTGTGTCTGGCCTGGGCCCGCTGTCTTGGCGAACTGAGGGCGCCCGCATCTTGGTCGCCGCACATATGCCGCAGTCCTTGACGTCCTGCCCGACAGGCGAGACCCCGCCACTGGACAGAGACTCACGCGTGATCGGACCAGCTGCGTGCAGCAGTGCATGCTGTGACTCAACGCCGAGAGCAACTGCCGCATCACGCCGCCTTGGTGAGCTTGGCGCCGAAGGCGAAGCCACCCCAGACCGTTCTGCGGCCAGTGATGCCCCTAGATTGGTCATAGCATCGTTCAGCTCAGCCTGCTCGCGCAACATCTGCTTCGACTTCGCCGCCATCCGCTGCAGCGCTGCGATACGCTCGTCCATGCTGTCAGGCGCCTTGGCCTCCGTCACCGCCGCCATTACCGTGTTGAAGTTCTTGTACGTGTTGCCGAGCTGATGCTGATGAAACCAATTACTGAAGTTCTTGTACTCGTAGCTCGTTGACTTGCCATGGAGAAACATATTGTCCATGAAGCCCCTCCTCAGTTGTTCCTCGAAGTAGTCCGTGTCGTTCTCCATGTCCGCGCGTTCGAACCCGTTGTGGTCGAAGTCCTGCCGAGAAAGCGTGGTGCTGATCTCTGCGGTGTCCTCTGCCTTAAGTGCCGCAAACTCGCTCGATATTCGCTTCTGACGCTCCTGCTCAGCCTGTGCATCTCGAGCAGCCTTCTGTGCGACCTGCACTTCAAGCTCCTGCAGCTTCGCTGCGGCCTCCGGCGTCCCTCCAAGGAGCGAGTGCTCCACCTCGGCATCGTTGTCTGCCCGCGCCTGCTGCACCTGATGGACAAGAAGCTGAGCGGCTGCACTCTCCCGCGCTGCGGCTACAGCACCGACTGGCTGAACGGTCATGCCCACCATCGCATTTGCAAATTTCGCTTGCAGGTTGCTGCAGAAGGCGGACACTTCAGTCTCCACCACAGCACTGATCACGTCGTCAGGGTCCATGCTGAGCGGCTGAGCCGGCGTTGAGAAGCTCTCTTCGCTGTCGCTTCCGCTCGTGGCATCGGATGTCTCGTGCAGCATGCAGCTCCATGGGTTGGCTGCCTGCCCCTGCTCACTGTTGACCACCTTGCTTCCAAGCTTGGCCGCGTTATGCGCCTCCTTTTTCCGAACTGGCACAGACGCCGCCTTGACCAAATCTGCCACCGCACCCATCACGTCCTTGATGTGGCGCCCTGAGCCCGCCGCCTCCCGGCGGATTAGCTCGGCACAGACTCGCTCAACAGATGGCATCACTGAAACTGCCCCTCCCTTGCAGACCGACGGGTCAGCTCCTAATACCATCATGCCTCCCGCATTGATGGACAGTGCCAGCCGCGCCCCATGTGGCATGACGATCTGTCCACCCCATTCCTTTGTGCGTGGATCCAGAATAAGCAATGCGGCGCCGTTGAACTCGGTGATAAACTGTGAAGCGCCGGCGATTACCTTCCCCTCGGCACTTGGCCCCTCGATGACCTGCGACTTGAGCTCGATGTTCGCGTTCACCGTCTTGCCGGCCATCTCGGCCCGAACCAACGATGGGAACATCGTCACACCCAGCGACGGCGTCGCGCCTCCTATCCCTGCAACGCTGGCCGCGCTGCCCTCCTCAATCTGGAGGCCGAGATCCCTCACCGTGGCTGCTGGAGCCACTGTGCAGTTGGCGCCGGTGTCAAAGAAAATCTGAAGCGTCGACGCCTGGCTTTCAACCTTGCGCTGCAGTTCTTGAGTGGGCAGGTCCGACACAACTTCTGTCGACACCGCCCTGTGCGCAACGAAGAAAGCTGCAATGACATGACGAGCATACTCAAGGTGATCGGATTCAACCAGTCTCCATCCGGCAGATCCAGAATTCGCCGATCGATACTCCTTCCGTGCCTCCTTCAGCTGCCTCGCAAGCTCCTCAGCACTTGCCGGCTCGGTCTTGCGCATGTACGTATTCATTTGTGCTCTGGCTGCCGGACTCCCATTGAGTCCGGTGTCTGCAGCGAACTCAGCGTTGAACCGACGGTTGACCGCATCCGGAGTGACTGTCGCTTTGTGCACGCCTTGAACGTGTACTTGCACACCCGTCCCGTCTGGAAGGATGCTCCAGCCGAACTTGGAATTGGGCTCCTTCGTGTCGGTCGTATCCGCATCGGCCATCAGGCAGGTCAGCTCAGCGGGCTCGCCATCTGTCATCGTACTCAAGCTGTCATCATCATCGTCACCGCGGTGGCCACTTGTCTCACTGCCGCCATCCGTCGGTGCATAGCGCGGCGATGGCACATCAAGCTCATCTGCCGGCCGGAAGCCGTACGTGATTATGTCACCCGGCAAGAGCATCGTCACCACTTTCATCCCCTCCGCATCGGCGCGAGCACACTTGTTGCCACACCCACCACGGCAGTAGTCATCATGACGGTACCGCTCGAAGTCTGGCGCACGCCCCGTTGGGTTGCACCGATGGCTGCACGTCCCTCGGCACCATGGCGCATGGACGTATGCGTCCGCATAGCTCACACGAGGGTTCCACTCCGCTGTCGCCTCGCCTTCAAGCGGCGATGGCGGCTCATCGCTGGCATAGCCCTGAGCATCCTGATTCGGATATTCCACTCTCGCATAGGGGGACAGACGAAATGATTGCCGTATGAACTGCCTGAGGTGAGTGTGGTACTTGTGGTTGAACTCGTATTCGTCGAGCGCTCCCTTCGCCGACTCCTGGCATTTCAGCTGGCCACCCCATCCTCCGGCGTGTCCCGAGCAGCCTGAGCGCCTGTGACATACTGTGTCGGTGCACTGCGGTTTCTTGGCGTCAGCAGCTGCCGCCTCGTCCAGGCCTATCTTGCACTTGAGGCAGAAAGGAACGGCTTGCCCCCAGCAGGAGCACCGCCGCACCAGCGGTTCCGAGCATTGTGGGTTCATCAGCGGATCTGCCGTCACTGCCATCAGGCACGTCGGTGTCATGGTCACATCTGCGACGGTCGCCGAGACTGCCGAATCCATTGACACGTCCAGCACTTCTTGGGGCGTCGCTAGCACATCAGTGGTATGGTCAGCTGTGCTTGCGGCCGCCTGTTGCTGAGCGGCCTGCATCTCCGCTAGGTACTCCTTCGTGCTCTGCTGCGTCGGGGTCCTCTTCTGTCGCTTGGCCTTGGGTCGAGAGCTGTCCTGTTCTGCCTGGCGAATGGCTTGCAGTGTCGCATACGTCGTGCCCGCACGATCCTCCAGCTTGGTCAGCGCTGCCCGGAGCTTGCCCGACACATCAGCATGCGCCTCCTTCTGTTCTGCAATAAGCTGCTCGGTGGCAGCCGCGACCTGCGCGACGCGAGCCTCAAAGTCACAGTCCACTGCTGCTCTAGCCGCCTGCACATCGGTTTTGCCCTGGTTGACGTGCTCGCTGTACACAGCAGTCTGCTCCGCGTGCTTCCGTTCCATGTCCATCAGTACCCGAGTCTGTGACTCCACATCGGCTGCCACGGCTGCCATCTTGTCCATTGCTGCCTTGTGTGCTGCCCTCAATGCAGTACATTTGTCGGCTGCCTTCTTTTCAACCGCTCCCACTTTCAGCTCTAGAGCCTCCTCGGCTGTCTTCTGCCGAGCGCCGTGGTTCGCCACCTCCTTGACCAGCTTCTCGAGATTCTTACGGTCAGCCTTGAGTTGTGTCTCGGTGGTGGACTTGCGCTGCTTCTCAACGGTTTTCTCCATAGCTGTGAGTTCCGCCAGCCCCGCTACTCGCTTCCGAAGGTCTGACGCCTTCTCCACATCCAGAGCCTTCTGCGCCTTCTTCTCCTCCCCCTTTATGGCGGACACCTTCTGCGTCAGTGCTGCATCGCCGGCGCGGAGCTGTACATGCAGACTGTCGGCCTCGCGTTCCATGTCGGGGTCCCAGCCTGTTTGAGTTGTCTGAGACACTACGACATCTCCAACCTTGCACACTGCATCCGGCGCGGCCACTGCGGTAACGAAGGACACTTTGCACGATGGACACCGTTTCTCTGTCTCCATTATCTGGCGGAGACAGTGTAGGTGGGCATGGCGGTCATGCACACATACTTGGCGTTTGTCGGCATCAACCAGCACCCCAGCTTCGATCGGCGGGACCGACTCGCCGCAGATGCAGCAGTCGCGCCATTCCTTGATTGGCACCGCCAGCCTGGACACCGCACTCTTCTTCACTGACGATGTCACACACTGGTTGCAGTGATCGAAAGCCGGGTCGTCGCGCTGCTCTCCGCATCTGCCGCACATCCTTGTCGATACGCATCGCCCTCGGACATGAGGGACAGTGTCGGGCAGCTTCCAGTCGTCCAGACACCGCATGACCAGATCAGCCTCAACTGTTGGAAGAAGGTTGGCTGTCACTGCGTCTGGGTACGGGTGCCCCGGTGGGCCGTGTCCGAAGATGTTGCCGCACTTCACTGAGTGAGTCATGCGTGCCCTGACCGGCGCTACTTTCACGAACGTCACCGTACCGTCGCTGTCAACAGTGAAGTCTGGCTTGACCGACTTGAGTTGCACCTGGAAGTATCCGTGCCAGTGCGCCACTTCGTGCAGTTCGTGCTGTGTAAGTTCTCGTCGTGCTTGCTCTTGGAGCACGAAGACGCACAGCTCTGGTGACACACACGCCACCGGGCCACCGCTTTCGAGGGCTCGCACCATCAAGAACATTATCGTGTACGCTGCATCTACATCGTATAGCTGAAACGAAACCACGTCGTCGGTACGACCGTTGCTGAAGCGGTCCACCTGCCACTGCAGCTGGTCGATCATCTCGTCGCGTCTGCAGATCGGTTCCTTGGTCGACGGGTCGACTTGTACGGAGCAGACGTTCTTGTTCAGTCTGATGATTGTAGATAACTGGCGCCGCCTCCCATCTGCGTGCTCTATATCTGGCACCGAGCCAGCGGTGTAGTCCCGAGGAGCTTGCTGGCCGCACACCGAGCCGGCTGCCGGCTCGCCACTCCCGAGAGGAGTCCCGGTTTGAATGATCACTTCCTCCCGCGCCACCACGTCGAAGCCCGACCTGGCCACGCGAATGAGCTTGGTGTGAGTCGAGAGGTCGGTGTTGCAGACGACCAGAACTGCTACCGTGTAGTCTCTGAACTCCAGGCCGCCTCGTGTGTGGTGCAGCACCCTGCCCACGCAGCCCCACACGGGGACTGTGACTGGCTCCGACAGCTCGTTGTCGACCTTGATCTGGTGGTCGACTGTCATAACTACCACGTCGCCTGGAATAGCAGGTCCCATGAGCACCGCTGTCGATGCAAGTCCTTCCCACATCGACATTTTGATTGGCGTTTCCATACCCACCGTCATGTCCTGCAGGCCCGAAGCCAGCTCGTCACCGCCCGCAACAGGAGAGTCCACACACGTCCCTGCTTGAGTCGGCAGCGAGCCGGCCGACACGGGGTGAGGAGGTGTGGTCACCGACATTGCCGCACTGCCATCGTCGTCGTCGCCGTCTACTGCGTTCAATTGCAGAAATTGCACATCTGATGATACCAGCAGCTCTGGGCAATCCGCCACCTTTGATGCCAGCAAATGTACTTTGTCGTAGAACAGTTCCACCGGGCGTACTTGTTCGCCAGCTGACGCCTCTGTGCCCGTTAGTTCGCCAGATTCCCGCATCAATTCGAGAGCGCGTTCCCGACGGGCTGCCTGCTCCTTGCCCAATTTCGCATATCTTGTTGAACACACCAACGCCGCAATCTGAATGTCACTGTCGGCATTCTGCATAGCTTTCAGCGCGGCCAGGAATGCCTTGCGCATCCACACTTGCGTGCCGTCGGGATGAGTACCGTTTCCGACCATGGCTGAGAGCAGGGAAATACCGTCACTGCTCTCAGCAGTCGTGAGGACCAGTCCATTGGCGCTCAGAGCGGTCAGCCACTCGGTGTACCCGGATTCCTCCGATGACACCATGAGCACAGTGAGCTCGGTGCCGGATCCCGTGTTGCTTTCGCCGTTGCCGTACACAGTCGGTCCGTCGCCGATTTGAATGGAGTTGACGAGACGTCTTGGAAGAACACGCTCGATGGGAGTGCCACAGTCAATCAGATGCTGTGCGAGCAAGGGGCAAGCTGCTGCCGAGGGCTGCTCGACGAGATGCCACATCATCAGGGGATGAAACTCGTATACCTCCGCCACATTGGCCTCTGGTGCAGTAACCGAGAGGCTACCGGTGTTGCCGGTCAACTTCGGGGCAAGCTCCTTAGCCTCCTTGGCAGCAGTGTTGACTGCTGCACCAGCTCCTTTCTTCTTCTTCGTCTTCTTTGGCGACTTGGCAGACGCCGCATGAGCGGCCGGTGGTGGTGTTGCCTTTGGAGAGCCAGCTGGCGACTTGGCATCCTTGCGTGCCGCCTGAAA
>ERZ651776.4040-NODE-4040-length-13930-cov-2.403378_pt1 | contig 13930 bp, 14 predicted proteins | sample MGYA00514761_ERZ651776 | MGnify/ENA metagenome assembly ERZ651776 | reverse complement strand
AACAGAGCATTTAGACGATCAATTTGTAGGATTGACGCCGCAGCAACTGGGGGCCAGGGCCTGTCAGGCCGCACTGGCGGATACGGGGGCTCATGAGACGCTCGCGACGCTAGTAGACCGACTGGCCTGTGTCAGGCTGTTCGTAGACTCGGTGCCCGAGGCGATGGCTTCAGTGATTGCCCCGTTTGGGCGCAGCACGAGCCCGCCACTGTCGATTATTCAGCAGCTGGGTTTACCCAATGCGTCTGCCATTTACTCTCGTTCCTGTGGTGACGAGCCACAGAGGCTAGTTTACGAATTGGGGAGCGCGATTAGAGACGGTGAGATTCGGGCAGCAATGATTTGCGGCACGGAGGCGATTGCGACGTCACGCCATCTACAACGCATGGGGCAGACGGTGAACTGGGACGAAGATCCAGTGGGCCACACGGATGATCGAGGAGCGGTGATGGACCTGCTTTTCGACACTGAATTGAATCGTCACGGTGCTTTTGCGCCGGTTGATATTTATCCATTGCAAGAACAGGCGCGCCGCGGTGAATTGGGTCTCGATAAGGCGGCCTACCGAGACCAGCTAGCGGGGTTAATGTCTCGTTTTGCTGAGGTTGCTGCGCGTAATCCTTATGCCATGTTTGAGGCGCCAGCCACGCTCGAAGCCATTCGTGACGAATCGCAAAAAAATCGGATGATCAGCGATCCGCACCTAAAATCGATGGTGGCCAAAGATGGGGTGAATCAAGCTGCTGCGCTGGTGATGACCCGGTACGAAACAGCAGAGTCGCTGGGTGTGGCGGATAGAGCTATTTTTCTCCATGGTCACGCCACAGGTTCAGAGCCAGCGGTACTTAATCGTCCCTCACTCGCTCAGGCTGAGTCGATGACAGCGGCTTATCATGGGGCGCTGCGCAATGCCGGCATTGAAGCTCATCAGCTGGGCGCGATGGATTTATACTCTTGTTTTCCGATTGCGGTGTGGTGTGCAATGGACGCCTTGGGCGTCACGCTAGATGACCCGCGCCCTTTGACGTTGACCGGGGGCCTGTCGTTTTTTGGTGGTCCCGGCAATAATTATTCGACCCATGGTATCGCCGAAATGGTGCATTGGTTGAGGGCTAGATCAGAGCCGAGTTATGGGCTTGTGGGCGCAAATGGTGGATACCTTTCCAAGCATGCAGTAGGCGTTTATGCCAATGTGAGTAGCCCTTTTCCGGAGCCTGTTAGCGAACCGGGTCCAGCCGCACCTGTCGAGACGATTGAAAAGCCAGCAGGGCCTGGGCGAATAGAAAGTTACACCGTACAGCAGCAGGGTGATAAAACGCGTGCCATCGTCGTGGGCCGGCAGTTGTCTGACGAGCGTCGTTGGGTCGGCGTAGCAGACCCTGAAGATGATGCCCTGTTGGGATGGTTCCGAGATGAAGACCCATTGGGGGCTCATGTCACCGTCCGCGCTGAGGAACGCAATATTGTCCGTCGATTGGCGGATTCCTAATACCAAAATCAAATCGTTAGAGGAGTGAAGTAATGGATGTAAATGGGAAAGTGGCTGTCGTAACCGGTGGCGCATCAGGTATTGGTCAAGCGGTGGCACGACGAATTGCCGGTGCGGGCGGTAAAGTGGTGATCTTTGACCTGAATGAAGAAGCCGGCAACGCGATGGTCGCCGAATTAGGCGCGGATCATTGTGTTTTCGCCAACGTTAACGTGGTGGATGAGGCTTCGGTCAAAAGTGGGATTGAGGCGGCGGTCGCGGGTTTCGGCGCCATTCACGTCTGTGTCAACTGCGCGGGCATTGGTAACGCCGCCAAGACCTTAGGAAGAGACGGCCCGTTCCCTCTCGATTTGTGGAACAAGGTCATCTCCATTAACTTGACCGGCAGCTTCAATGTGTTGCGCCTCTGTGCCGAAGTCATGGCAAAGAATGAGCCTGTGACCGATGATGGCGGGCGCGGTGTGATTATCAATACGGCCTCCATTGCTGCCTACGAGGGGCAAATGGGACAAGCGGCTTACAGTGCCAGTAAAGGGGGTATTGTCGGCATGACATTGCCCATTGCGAGAGATCTCTCTTCATTGGGTATCCGCGTGAATACCATCGTTCCGGGCTTAATTAACACGCCGCTGTTTAATGGCCTGACGCCCGAATTTGTCGAGTCGCTGTCTCAGTCCGTACTGTACCCAAAGCGACTGGGCCGGCCAGAGGAGATCGCACAGCTAGCGGCGGCGATTATCGATAACGATTACATCAACGGTGAATGCATTCGAATGGATGGCGGTATCCGGATGCAGCCACGTTAGAGGAGAGCAACCATGACTGAAGAAGCAACTGTATTGACCGAAGCGGCAGACGGTGTCCTAGTGATTACCATTAATCGACCTGCAGCCAAAAACGCAGTAAATCGATCGGTTTCTGAGGGTATAGCCGCCGCGCTGGATAGACTAGATGCCGACGACGCACTGCGGGTCGGGGTGCTCACGGGTGCCGGTGGTACTTTTTGCGCAGGTATGGACCTGAAGGCTTTTGTCTCTGGAGAGTTTCCGCAGATTGAGGGTCGGGGCTTTGGTGGCATGACTGAGCGATCAGCGGACAAGCCGCTGATCGCCGCAGTGGAGGGCTACGCGTTGGCGGGTGGCTGCGAGTTGGCGATTGCCTGTGATTTAATCGTCGCAGCAGAGTCAGCCAAGTTTGGCATCCCTGAGGTAAAGCGAGGCTTGGTGGCAGCGGCAGGAGGGCTGGTCCGTTTGCCCTCACAAATTCCTTACCGTGTCGCAATGGAGTTGGCTTTGACAGGCGAGTTCATGGACGCGGAGCGTGCGATGGCCATGGGCTTGATCAATCACATCACGCCGCAAGGCGATGCGTTGGCAACCGCCAAAGCGTTGGCCCAACGGATTGCCGAGAACGGTCCTATGGCCGTCAAGGTCAGTAAGGCGATCATTAAGGCGTCGCGCGACTGGAGCGAGGATGAGGCATTCGAGAAGCAAGGTGGCTACACGCAGCCTGTCTTCACCAGTGAAGATGCGATCGAGGGTGCGACCGCTTTTGCCGAGAAACGAAAGCCCGAATGGAAGGGACGTTAACAACGCACGGCTCTAGACGGCGATAACGTGACGTGATGCAGGAACGGGTAAGGAGGATGGCGTGAACGATGATTTCAATGTGATTCGCAAGCTACTGTCGCAGGATTTAATGCAGGTCTATGTGCGCTTGTTTCTGCTGCTAGCGATCGTTTGGTTTTGTGTTGAGACCTTCGCACCTTTCTTACCTTTGTTGCTGTGGTCGGTGATTCTTGCGGTATCGCTTTATCCGCTGAACGCATGGCTTGCCGGTCGTTTGCATTTGAGTGAGGGTAAGGCGGCGATTGTCTTTGTGTTGTGTGGCTTTCTGATCATCGGTGTTCCGTTAGTCACATTAGGGATTTCCCTCGCGGACCATGCTGATGAGTGGGCATTGCTGCTCACCGATCAGCAATTTACGGTGCCCGTGGCGGACCCGGCTGTGGCCGAGTGGCCGGTCATCGGTCCCGCCTTATTTGAGCTATGGGATCGCGCTCATGAAGACCTTGTTTCTGCGGTGAAGCAGATGCAGCCGCAGCTCATTGCAGGGGGCAAGGTGGTGTTCGGTGCTGTTGCCAATACAGTATTGACGTTGCTGCTGTTTCTAGTGGCGTTGGTGCTGGCTGGATTTATGATGGGTAACGCGAGCCAAGGGGAACATCAGATTCGTCGTGTGTTGGGGACGATTGCCGACCACGAACGCGGTGAGGAGCTGCACGCGCTGGTAGTCGCGACGGTGCGCTCTGTGTCAAACGGCGTGGTGGGAGTGGCGTTCCTGCAGGCATTGGCGTTGGGGATTGGGTTTTTGGCCTTAGACATTCCCGGAGCGAGTGTGCTCGCATTCGCGGTTTTGCTGATAGGCGTGGTGCAATTGCCGGGGTCCCTTGTCGTGATTCCCGTGATCGCGTGGCTGTGGTTAGTGGGCGATGGGTCGCTAGTCAGCAATGTGGTTGGTAGTGTTTATTTATTCTTAGCGGGCATGGCGGATAATGTGTTGAAGCCTATCTTGCTCGGCCGCGGGGTCGAGACGCCGATGCCGATTGTATTGGTGGGGGCATTAGGGGGGCTGGCTGCCGAGGGGTTAATCGGCCTTTTCGTCGGCGCTGTCATGTTGTCGGTGGGTTATAAGCTTCTGATGGCATGGGTCGAGCATAGTGTGGCTGAGCACGAGGCGCGCTAAACACGCTGCGCCTCGCGCCGCTGGGTGTTTTCGATGTGATTTAGCGAGACGGCATGGATTCCCGGCCGCCTCGGCTGGTCTGACTGAGATGGTAAAGCGTATCATGCCCTTATGATCTCTTTTCTATCAGCGGCTGCCAATTTATGAAGACGATGTTGCTAGGCCCAGTATTCTGCGGGCTCTTGGTGGGAGTCTTGTTGTCCTGCTCGGCTCAGGATCATTCCGCCGTGTCAAACGTTGCGGGGTCGGACCATACGGTACGCACCACGAGTGGCACCGTTTCTGCCGCGATGGGCCCCGAGGGCGCTCGCGTCTTCCGCGATATTCCTTTTGCGTTGCCGCCTAACGGTGACCGACGATGGCAAGCGCCTGTCGAATTTGAGCGCGTTGATGCGATCGTTGAGCCACTCGCCGAGCCGGTGATGTGCCCTCAGCCACAAAGCCAAGCCTCGGGTCAGAACCAGGGTGAGGACGATTATCTCGGCAGCGAGGACTGCTTGTACCTCGACATCTATGTGCCCAATGGTCAAAAAGAGACAGCGCGCTGGCCGGTCATGGTCTGGGTACATGGGGGTAGCAATCTGACGGGGCATAAGGGGACTTATGATTTTGCCCGGCTGGCTGCTCGGCAGCAGGTCGTGGTGGTGGTCATTAATTACCGACTCGGCCCGTTGGGGTGGTTTAGTCATTCGGCACTCAATGGAAGGGACCTCGACGCCCCCGCACTGGCCAATTTTGGCACGCTCGATATTATCGAGGCGTTGCGCTGGACTCAGCGCAATATCAGTGGGTTTGGTGGAGATGTAGGCAACGTGACGCTCTTTGGCGAGAGCGCCGGCGGTCGCAACGTATTCAGTTTATTGGCCTCGCCGATGGCGGATGGTTTGTTTCACCGTGCGATTGCCCAGTCGGGGCATGTGCGAAGTGTCACGCGGGCACAGGCGCACAACGCCCAGCGTCAGTATCCCAGAGTGTCGAGGGGCAGCTGGGAAGTAGTCGAAGCGCTAGGGCTAGACAACGATACGGTAAGTGCTGAAACCCTCCGCGGGGTGAGTGCGTCAGCGTTGTTGAAGTCGTATTTCGAACTGAATGATGGCCATATCCAGCCAGCGGTCATCGCCGATGGCGTGGTCATTCCCGAGGTCGGTCTACAGGCAGCGCTAGCCGAGCCGCGTTACGCAAAAAACATTCCCGTCATGGCGGGCACTAACCGAGATGAGATTACGCTTTGGATCGGTTTAAATCGCTATTTCATTGATGTCAGTTTCCCCTTTTCCAAGCTGTTTCCAGCAAAGCTGCGCGTCAAGGATCCTGCTTTATATGAGTTTTGGGCGGACATGAGATCGCGCGGATGGAAATTGAGTGCGGTGGATGTTCCTCTCAGCGCCATGCAAGCCGCCGGATACGAGGATCTTTACGCGTATCGTTATGACTGGGATGAGCAGGCTGACAACTACCTAGTGCCGTTTTCTACTATCTTAGGCGCGACCCATGCGAGCGAAATTGCCTTCATTATGGGGGCACCCATGTTTGGTGAGATCGGTGACTATATGTATCCAGACTCAGACTCAGCTCAGAGGATGACCGAGGTGATGATGTCAGCGTGGGGCAGTTTCGCCAGAGAGGGTGCGCCGCGTCTGCCGAATAAAATCGATTGGCCCCGCTATGAGGCGTCTCAGCCGGCATTCATGACGCTTGATAGCGGCGATGCTTTGGCATTGAGCGGCGACGTACCCACACTAGCCACACTCCTTGATCGAGTGTCCAGCAGTCAGGTGGTGTCAGAGCTCGAACGGTGTTTGTTGGTCTGGGAACTGCTCACCGCGGTAGGCACGCCCGACTATGATGCCTATGCAACCTGGGAGTCTGGGCGCTGCGCTGCCATCGACGCGCCACAGGAGCAGCGTGTGATCCGCGAGGCACTAGAGGCGGAATATGGCAGCGTGTATTACCCAGAATAAGCGGTCATGGCAGTGAGCAATCCTCCTCCCTTGGCGGATAGTTATGTCATTGCCATTGCAGGTGGGTCGGGTAGCGGCAAGTCGACCTTAGCCAACGCATTGGTGTCAGAGCTGGGCTCGTCATTTGCCACGGTGTTGGCGATTGACGCGTACTACCATGACCTCGCGCATCTTTCATTGACGGAGCGCGAGCGAACCAACTTCGATCATCCTGATGCATTGGACCTAGCGCTGTTTGAACAGCACGTGTTGGCTTTGAAAGCGGGGCAGGCGATACAGCAGCCTTGTTATGACTTTGGGACGCACTGTCGGCAGGCACAGACGACAGAGATCATCCCTCGCAAATGGATGGTGGTAGAAGGTATTTTGGTCACCGCCACGGCATCATTGCGCGCCTTATACGATCAAGTGATTTACGTGGAAGCAGACCGCACATTACGCTGGCAACGGCGCCTGCTGCGCGATCAGAGAGATCGGGGCCGCGACGAAGCATCGATTGCGCGATTTTGGGCTCGGGCGGAAGACACGTTTATGACGCAGGGATCGACCGCGAGCCAGTATGCTCATCTAATCATTTCTGGTGAGCAAGCCCTGGACGCCAATGTGCGACACCTTATGAAGGTCATCTGTGGGAGTGACCTCAGTAGCTCCCAATAAATCCTTCTCTTCTGTCTCGAATGCTACCTGTGTTGTCCCATCCCGGTAGGGCGTCTTCAGGGTATAGACCACCTTGCCGGTGGAGCTGAGTGAGAGGCGGGGAACGGCTACGGCGGGGCGAGCAATATACCTACACAAGCGCTCGCGCTTGTCTTTTTGCGTTCCTTCGCAGCTCACCCCCGCGTGCAGGGAGAACCCATTTGCCTTGGCCACTCGCTCCAGTCCGGGGTCAGGCCGGTCCAGCGGGCGGATAGTGCGAATCATGAAGGCCTTGCGCCCTTGCTGTGGGCCGACGGCGATCCGGTAGGCGACGGAACTGCCGATTAATTGAGCTGCTCTCGCTGCTTGGCTACCCACTCAAAGTGGCGAGATAATACGGCGTCTTGGGTCAACGCTTCCAAAGTGCAGTAATCGCGGGCGAGTGTCATCTCATCATACTGCCGGTGAACGCCGCGGTGACAGAGGCGGCAAATGTAAATGCCGCCCTGTAACGTTTGTTTCGTGAACCGGCGCTTAAAATGAGCGCGACGATGGACCTTTTTAGGAATGAGGTGATGGAAGGTCAGCGGCACACGACGATGACAGCACGCACACTGCTCGCTCATGAGTCGTTATGTTAGCTGCTGGGGTCGGGAAGCGCCGCCTTGATCGCGACCGTTAACGCTTCGCTGTCGGGGGCGACACCGCTCCCGAAATGGCCAACGACCTCACCGGTTGATGAAACCAAGTATTTGTTAAAGTTCCACTTTGGGTAGCCCGCAGCTTCGCCCAGCCCTTTGAAAACGGGGTTGGCATCGCTGCCGCGCACTGCCGAGGTCGCCATAACAGGGAAGGTGACATCATATTTTTCAAAGCAGACTTCGGCAGCATCGCCCTCGTCGTTGTCCTCTTGAAAAAAATCGTCACTCGAAAAACCAAGTACGACCAAACCGCGCTCGCGATAGTCTTGATGCACTTGCTCCAGACTCTCGAATTGAGGGGTATAGCCACAGTAACTGGCCGTATTCACGATGAGTAGCGCTTTGCCCTCATAAGCTTCGCAGAATTGGACCGAGTCTTTTGACGCAAGCTTGCGCATAGAGTGATCTAAGAACTCTGGGCAAGCAGCGGATACCAGTGGTAATGCGGTGAGTAATGTTGCCGTCAGCAGCTTCTTCATAGTCATAAATCCTGTTTGATTGCTCTGTATACGCGAGCAAGCGTGCACTAGATGAAAGCTATTGTGAGGCGCTCGTATCAGCAATACGTTCGGTAATGCGTTCGGTAATACGTTCTTTAATAAAAGTAGCGATTTGTTGCCGTGTCCAAGCTGGATGGCAGGGGTGGGATGCGGCGTGAGAGCCCCAATGCCCTCTGCCGCGAATACACGGATCGTCAGGGGAGATGTGAGGCACCCTTTTCAACTGCACGTATGGATTCTCGTCCGCCAGTGACTGAGCATAGTGGGAGCGCGTGACCGGATCGTCCCAGTCCTGTAACAGGAGGATAGGTTGCTGTAGGGCTGCGGCTTGCAGCAGCGGGCTGTGGGATCCGGCGGGAAGTTCGTACTGCCAGATGGCGGTCTGCGCGGCGAGAACGAATAGTGGCGCCGGTAGCCCGGTGACGACCTTTGCACCGTGGATCAAGCTATCGAGCATCCCTAATTGGGGATCTAGCAAAATGGTGCCAGTCACCTGTAAACCCTCTCGCAGGGCGCGAATCACCGCGCTGCCGCCCATGGAGGCGCCGAGTACAAATCGGGGGAGTGCGGTGGGCTGCGATTTATCAAGCCACTGTGCTGCTGCGAGCACGTCAGCCCACTCGGTGGCCCCCATATGCAACCGCGCATCGGTAACGGGTGAGTTACCGTGGTTCCGCAGATCCATGGCGATGACTGAAATGCCAAGCTCGTTTAACGTGGCGTAGAAGTCTAGAGAGCCAACATATGCAGAGATGCGATTCGAGCCAGCACCATGGACAAATATCAATTCGGCTACGGGTTTCTCTGCTGGTATCCACCAGCCTGCCAAGGTGACGCCATCGCTCTCGATCTCAATGTCGTCAAAATCAAGGCCGCGGCTGCCTGGGTCTTGATCGACCGTGTAAGAGTTGACTGCCACGAAGAAAGCCGGCGCGACGGTGACGGACACCAGCGCCCATACGCTGAACAGTATTGCTAGGGACCAAAGAGTGAAGCGTTTTAGCGTGCTGCGGGATTTCTTCATGTGGGGTTTAGGCTGACAGGAGCCGGCGAAGCCACCCGTCTTTGTGTCTTTCTTGTTCGCGCAGCACCAGCAGATCGCGAATTTCACGATCGATGGCTTTGGCAAACTGACGACGGAGCGTACTCAGCTGCCTCATCGTCAGTGTTTTGCCCTTGTGCTGACTCAGAGAAATCGGTTTCCCGATCGCGAAGTAACTCGTCTTAGGCTTGGGGAGTGGGCCCCCGAGCATGCCTGCGGGTAGGGGGGGTACTAGATCTTCTCGTAAATCCGATGGCAGCACCCCGGCCCTCATCAGCGCTTGCACGGGTGCAGACTGATAGACCTCGGCGGCAGACAGGGCATGGTTGTAGTACTCGTCAGGACCGACAGAGGCGATCGGCACCACGGTATAGCCTGCTTCGGCGGCAAGCCTGACAAAGCCGTAGCGCTCTTTCCATTGCAGCTGATACAGGGCCTCAGGGGGTTTGACAGACTCATAAGCGCCCCCCGGGTAGAGCAACAGATCTTTCCCTTGGGACATCAGTCTCTGCACGATGGGCGCTTGACCAGAGACGCCACCCAATGCATGAGCGAGTGACGCGTAGTGCGGGTTAGCGAAGAGACTCTTATCGCCAATCCCTTTTACGTAGCGACCATGGTCATAGTACAAAAAGGTGTGAAAAACGAACGCATCCAGCGCCATGAAGGCGTGATTGCCGATAAAGAGCGCAGGGCCTGTCGGGAGATTCTCAAGGCCGACAAATCGGGGCTTGAACCACGCTCTCGCCAGTGCCGCCGCCGCCGCTACCTGCGGTTTGATCGGCATGCTGAATTGAGAGACGTATTCAACGTAGGCATCTGGATCATCTACTGGGCTGGGTGCTGGGCGAACCATAGTGCAAGCTCTTACGCAGTGATAAGACTGGAGAGCTTAGCAAAACTTCGGTTATATTGATGTGGCACTTTTTGTGTGCCTCGATGGATTACTAAGTTCTTATTTATGCTGAATTCACCGCTCAAGCACTGGGCTCTCCTAGGCTATCTGGTTCTGGTATGGGGATTTGCCTTCGCGCTGATTGCTGTCGCCTTAGAGTCGCTGCACCCGACGTTTATTGTCTGGTGTCGACTGTGGATGGGGGCCGCAGTCGTGTGGTGTGTCTGGCGCTGGAGAGGAAAGCCATGGCCCCTAGGGGTCATTTGGTGGCCACGATTGTTCTTACTGAGTGTGGCTGGCAATATCATTCCCTTTTCTTTGATTGCGTGGGCTGAGCTGTCGGTTCCTTCTGCTGAGGTCGGTATCTTGATGGCGTTGATGCCTATTGCCACGCTCCTACTGGCCCACTGGTTATTAGAGCATGAGCCGTTAACGTGGGTGCGTTTCTGTGGCGTTTTAATGGGGTTTGCGGGGGTGGGTTTATTAGTCGGTGAGGATCTTTTTCAAAGCGGCACTCAGGGCCAATTGCCGGGCCAACTGGCGACCCTTTTGGCCACCCTAAGCTACGCGTTTAATGGCGTGTATGCGAAACGCATACCCGACGCTGACCCGGTGGCGCTATCCCTAGGTACCTTAGTGGTCGGGGGATTGATACTGGCGATTCCTGCTTGCCTGCTGCAAAGCACTGGTGCGGGCTTCGCGCTTTCCGTTGAGGCTGTCAGTGTGCTCTTGATTCTCGGCGTGATGGGAACGGGACTCGCCACATGGGCCTTTTTTGTCGTCGTGAGTGAGCGCGGCCCGGGTTTTTTATCGACCATTAATTATATGATTCCAGCAGTGGCTTTTTTAGCGGGCACGGTCTTTTTATCAGAGCCGTGGGGCTGGCAACATCTGGTTGCGCTTATGCTGATTCTGGTCGGGGTCTGGCTCATCCAAGTGCGGGAGGCTAAGGCGGGCCTCACTCAGGCTAAGTCCGTCTAACTCAGGCTAAGCCAGATCAAAGCGCTTCCTGAGAAAGCGCGCCACGCCATCTTCATCATGATGCCCAATGACGTCGTCGGCGACTTGGATGAGTAAGGGGTCGGCATTTGCGGTGGCATAAGACTCCGTCGCGCACTCAAACATGCTGAGATCGTTATCGCCATCACCAAAGGCAATAATATGCTCCACTCCAAGTTCTGATCTTAAGTGATTGATGCCGTTCCCTTTGCTGCCAAGGCTGTGATGGATATCGAGCCAGTGTAGGTCTCTTTCTGCGACCGCAGTCCCCGCATACGCCACAAGATGAGGCTCATCGGCAATGCTTTCCCGGACGCGGTCGATCGCATTGGCGCTGCCTAAGGAAAAGAGATTTATGACACTGACGTCGTCGGGCATGGCTGTCAGGGGCTCTAAGGGGAGATGCCGTTCCTCTTCAAAAAGATCGGCTAATTTCTGTTCGCTGCTACTTTTTAATGGCCCATGGTACAGGGCATGCTGTTGATTGGCCTGAAGCGTGAAAACAAACGGCGTTAGATCGTTGACGGTAAAGGCTGCTAAGACATGCCACACCTCTTGAGGGGTGAGCAGGTGATGATGGCTGTAGCGGCCCTCCTCGGGCGACCAGATGATGGCCCCATTTTTTAAAATCATGGGTAGCACGAAGTGATGATCTTTGAGCGGGGCGGCCGCCGCCTGCAGGGTCCGGCCAGTTGCCACGGTATAGGGGATGCCGCGTGAGCGCATCATCGCCAAGGTGTCCGCCGTATACGCTGATATTGCAGACTGCTTGTTGAGTAATGTCCCGTCGAGATCGAATACAACTAAGGTCACGTGTGCTCTCCCTAAGGGACGTGTCGATTAGACGACCGGCTAGTGCTCAGTCACCACTAGGTCAGCTACCAGTGAAGCGCGAATGTCTGCGGCGACCTCGTGATGTTCAACCCTATAGCCTGGGTTATCGATACCGGCGAACAAGGGCGCACCATCTTTTAATGCGTTGATTTGCTCGGGTGTGATCTCAAACCGAAGAAAGTGCACGGAAGACGTCTTATCGGCTGTAGTTCGATCGAGGTCTTCGTCAGCAATGGGCACGATACGATCCAGTTCGCCCACCTGCAGCCAGACTTGATCCTCAATGCCAATCATCTGCCCGAGTCTGACGGCCCGCTGCTCAGGATCGGGTATTTCGATCATAAACGTGGCCTTCCAGTTATGGCCGTCGGGAATGAGTGGGTTATAGGCGCTGAGCTCCTCTTCGATCCCAGCGGGCTCGAAGACGCGTTCGATGCGCAGCATTTCTTGGATCTGATAACGAATAGTGGTGGCATCTTCGAAGTAAAGTCGCGCGTGGTCTCCCAATGGCAGTTGGCGCGTTTTTTTGTGCGCCATCACCTCTGCGCGGAAGTCAGCTCGCCGTGCGGCATACTCTTCCAGACTCCAAAGATCTTCTCGTGTCAGTTGCGTCATAGTCATTTCCTCACTTGTCGAACAGTCGTGGTGTCACTACTGTAGCGGATTAGAGCCCATAAGCCTCTCGGAGAAGGGACATAGGGTGTTCTGCTTTTTGTACGTTGTCGGCTAGGTTTGCAATGTGCTCGCCAGCCATAGGGCAATCGCTGATAAATCGATCGGGTGCCTGTGCGTCAATTTTGCGCACCGTTGGCCGCGCAATTTTGACAGACTTATCGCGAGTCTCTTTTTTCACCGCGTAGGTCCCATCATGGCCAGAGCATCGCTCGTAGGGTGTGACCTCACTGTCATTAACAAGATTTAAAACATCTCGCGTTTTCAGTCCGATATTTTGAACGCGCTGATGACAGGCGACTTGGTAGGCGATGTCCCCCAGCGCAGACGAAAAATGCGTATTCAGTGCGTCGCCTTTATGGCGCAGCCACAGGTATTCGAATGGATCGAAAAATGCCTTTTGGACCTTTAAAACATCGGGGTCATCGGGGTACATCAATGGCAATTCTTGCTTATACATCAGCACACAGGAGGGGATGGGAGCCGTCAAGTCATAGCCTTCATCCACCAGCTTGGCGAGTACGGGAATGTTCGCCTTCTTCAGCGCATCGACGCTATCGAGGTCTCCGAGTTCCAGCTTAGGCATGCCGCAGCACTTTTCTTTCGGCACAATATCGATATGGATGTCGTTGTGTTGAAAGACTTTGACAAAATCCTCGCCAATCGCAGGGCTGTTGTAATTGCCGTAGCAAGTGGCATATAGCGCAACCTTCCCGGTCGTTTCCCCGACGGCTTGCGCCGGCAGCGTCTTCAGCAGCGGTTTCACGCGCTTCCTCAAGGTCTTGCTGTGTAGTTTAGGGAGCGGCGCTTCATGATGAATGTCGAGGGTCGCTGACAAGGCTTTCCGAAATAGGCTGGTATTGTTAAGTGCGTTAACCGTGATATCGACCAGCGGAATTGAGGTGGTCGACAGTAAACGGTCCGTACTCGTGAGGGCTCTGTCGCGCACCGAGGCGCCCTCGTCCTTAAAACGCTGCGCCTTGGCTCTTAGCATGAGGTGGGGGAAGTCTACATTGAACTCATGAGGGGGCACATAAGGACACTTGGTCAGATAACAAAGATCACAGAGGTAGCATTGATCCGCCACTTTGCCAAAGTCCGCCTTATCAACGCCATCCACTTCGAGCGTCGACGACTCGTCAATCAGATCAAACAGGGTAGGAAAGGCATCGCATAAGCTGACGCAGCGGCGGCAACCATGACAGACGTCAAAAACACGTTCGAGTTCCTCGTTCAATGAATCCTTGTCCCAAAACGCCTCACTTTTCCACGCTATCGGGTGCCGAGTGGGGGCGTCGAGGCTACCTTCTCTCATCAGAATGACTCTCTCTTGTGTCGCATGGTGTGATGGGTCACGCCTGGCTGTTGTCCAATGGAGTGAAAAACAGGGATGCCAGGGGGTGACCAAAAATTAGGGGAGCCTGACGGCTCCCCTGATCTAACTGCTATCTCGATT
>ERZ651776.4037-NODE-4037-length-13932-cov-4.539083_pt1 | contig 13932 bp, 13 predicted proteins | sample MGYA00514761_ERZ651776 | MGnify/ENA metagenome assembly ERZ651776 | reverse complement strand
AGTGGGCGACCTTGATCATCCACAATGACTAGCCCATGCATTTGGTAGGAGATTCCTAATGCAGTAATGTTGCTAACATCTATATGTGTTTCAGAAATGACTCGTTTGATTGCGACACAGGCGTATCGCCACCAAGCATCTGGATCTTGTTCTGCCCAGTCTGAGTGTATCGATTGAATCTCCATTTCATTGGATGGCTCATGCACACTCAGTATGTTTTTTCCTGTAGCGGCTTCTACCAAAGCTACCTTAACAGACGAACTTCCTATATCTAAACCTAAATAATACATATTACAGGGATTCTCTCAAGGTTAATGTCGTCGGAACATAATGTTGCATGGGTTCCTCTTGTGTAATGAACTGTGCGGCTTTGGTTCCTAGTTCTTTAAAATCTGTTGAAATGACGGAGATTCCTTTATAAATAAATTTTTTCATAGGAGTCTCGTTATAAGATAGAAAACCTACATCTACCCCTGGCTCAAAATCATGATCTCTACATTGCTCTAAGAATCTACCTAGCATACGATCACTTACGCTTATATACGCAATGTCTTTTTCTATTTTGAACTCTTTTGGATTGGTCATCACTTTGAAATCAAACTGAAAATCTTTACAAAATTTTTCAAAGAAAACAATCGTTTCCGCAGGATGATCACTAAAGGTTGGGTATAGAAAATCTATTCGTTTATACTTTCGAAATAGATCGGTAGCGCCTTTGAGGGATTCGTAAAACGAGGTGCCGAAATCTTGAAAAACATAATTATTTTCTGAAGTTGAAAATATATTCCAATCGATCAATAACAATTTATCGGAACTGATTTTAGATACAGTTTCGGCTACTTCTTTATGATCAAAATTCATCACAATGTATTTGTAGTACTTCCCTACACTGTTGTTGATGATCGTTTTAAAGTTATCTATATTATAATGATGAAATTGCACATCGGTACTGATGGTGTCAGGTACATTATTTACAAAGGAGTGATATAGGACTTCTTTATATGCCTTAAAGGTATCGAGTACTAGCAGTACTTTCTTTGTTTCAGTCGCTACATAATATCCTTTATTAGGTACCGATGCTACAATGCCATTTTCTTTTAAAATAGAATACGCTTTAAAGACCGTATCTCTAGAAAGTTGATTTGCTTTGCAGATGGTATTTACCGAAGGTAATGCCTCGCCCTTTTTCAACACATCCTCTCCTACCGCATCACTGATAGCGGTAACAATTTGTTGATATTTTGGAATATCGCTTTGGTGATCAATCGATACTATCATTTCTTTTACATCCATACTGTTCTGTTCCGGTATGTAAACTTATGAAATAAAATTTAAGAATCGATCAATATTGAGACCTTTTGTAATACAAAAAATTACTTTGACAGCTTTGAAGAAAATATTTAATCTTTTTTTTATGGCTTAATTATTCTGGCAAGAGATATTATGAGGAATTAGAAATAATAAGTATAATATTATATAGAGCTTTATTTTTTAGTGTTTAAAAAATTCAACACTTCTTCCCATTGACCGTTCCAATTATCAAAGTCATGCGCTCCTTCTGTCTTAATTTGCTTTACATGAAACCCTTTAGATGTATAGAGCTGATACAATGGACCCACATAGTTCTCAGCATCATGGGTTCCTGTAGAAATAAAAATGTTTAGATTTTTATTCTCTGAAAAAGCAATAGCGGAAAGTGCTTCTTTGCAAGGATACGTAATGGGTGACAACAAAGCATAGTTCTGAAATAAAGTAGTTTTTCCAGAAAAATAGGCAGCACTAAGACCACCAAAGGAAATCCCTATGAGACTCCGTTGTTTTACTTTTAGCGAAAGCGAACCTTCAAGAGGTATTAATTCTTCTTCAAAAAATCGAATATACTTATCATTACAAAAAAAGTAGGTGTTGCGCTGATCCTGATTGGTTTCTGGATGTATAGTACTTACAAAAACATAATATGCCTCTGGTATTTTTCTTTGATCTGTAAGTTCCTTAATTCTATCTAAAGCACCATTTTCAATCATTTTCTGTCCATCTGTGATATAGACAATAGGAATATTTTCATCATCAGGAAAGATACCATAAGTCGTAATCGAAATCTTCTCAGAAAGGATCTTGCTATCTATAACAAACGATTTTTTTACAGAAACAGCTTCCTCACATTGGCTTATCAATATAGGGATTAGTAGTACTAAAAATGTTTTGATTGAAGTAAATTGATTCATTGGATACTGAATTTAATTCAATCTCATGGCTTGATTAATCTTCTTGTCATTAATAATATCCTGAAGAAAAGTTTTCTTATCAAAATCCTTTTTAAAAGGCATTTGCCTGTATAGTTCATCAAACTTATCTTCAACCGTTTCTATCATAAAATCGGCATCTGGCTTAATTACATCTTTGAAGTTAGAAAATTCGTCTCGATTAAAAAGTAAATTTTTTGCGTCTATAATTTTATTATCGATCGCAAACTGTACTTTTTTATGACATCGACACGGATTATCTTTATTGACTAGTCCACATTTATTATTCATATAATTAAACATATCCTTGCGTGCTCGCGAGAGTTTCTTTCTATAATTATCTTTTGAAATATTTAGAATTTCAGAGCCAATAGTTTGGTCTGCATCAAACATTTCTCCTAAAATATAAACGATACGCTGGTCTCTATTTAAACAAAGTAACATACCACTCATACAAGAATAATTCATCTCCTTGATCAATTTTTCATTGGCTTTTTTTTCAGCATCCGTCATGGTTGTATCAGGAGTATTTTCTAGTGCATTTGCGTGTACGTCAAAGCTGGTAAAGACTGCTTCACTAGCTTTGCGTTTTGAGGCTAAAAAATGATTAACAACAATCCGATAACACCATGTTGAGAATTTACTTTTTCCTTGAAACTTACTCAGATTCGTAACAATTTTTATCAATGCTTCTTGTGTCAAATCTTTAGCATCGGCTGGATGACGTACCATTTTCCAAGCTACGTTATAAATAAAGGGTTGATGCTTCAATAAAAGCTCTTCTAGTGCTTGTTTACTTCCGCTTTGAGCATCGGCAACAAGTGTTGCATCTGTCTTCTCACCTGTATATACTTTTAAAAAAGGATTATCCATTGTCTTGTTATTTTACTAATTAGATACCATTTTTTGCAAGGTGTGACAACTAGAAGTAATATTAGTAATGATTTCAAAAATAAGTAAATATGTAAGAGTTCGCTTCCCTATTTCGGCTACGCTCAATATAAACGATAGCAAAAAAAATATTACAACTCGTCACACATGAACTATTACTGCATCAAAAGGGCATAACTTTTAAATAAACATACAATGAAAACTTTAAAATTAGTAGCCTTTGCATTCTTATTTGCTTTTGGGTTCAATAACACAAATGCTTCTGCACAAAATGCCGATGCTAAATTAGTACACACTCAAATCGTTGAGAAAAGTGCAGATGATGTTTGGAAAATCGTACGAAATCTAGATTTCTCAAAATACACACAAACTATAGATCAAGTAAAAGTCATTGGTCAAGCAGGTGCTGGCGCATCTCGTGTATGTTCTACACCCGATGGAAAAGGTCAATTTAAAGAAAACATATTGGCTTATGATGATGTCAATAGAACCTACACCTATGCGGTAGTGGAAGGTGTACCCGTAAAAGGTCTTATCAACAACTTCAAAGTAATTGATTTAGGATATAATAAATCTATGATTGTATGGTGGTCTAACTATGAGGCGTTTATGCAAAATCCGCAAATGAACGAGCAACAGTTTACTGCCTTTATGAAATCATCTGTCAATGAGATTGTCACAAATATGGCAAAAGACGCTTAATTTTTTGTTCTCAATAAAAATGCTCGTTGTTATGACGGGCATTTTTTAAAATTATTTTTTGACTTGTCACAAACAGGCAATTTCTGAATCAAAGTGTAAACAAAGAAAGTGACCTTTTTTATATCGCTTTCGCGAAAGATGCCTGAAGCTAAGTTGAAAAGGCATAATTAAAATATATCAATATGAAAGTCAATAGGACAGTGCAAATTAACGCATCAGCAATTACCGTCTGGGAAATGTTGTATAAAAACTATGGTCAGGCTTGCGATTGGGCAAGTACGGTAAACGAGTCTGCATTCCGTAACGTAGTAGGATCACCATACGGAGGAAGGACGTGTTCTACCACCTTTGGAGACGTAAGCGAAATCATAGATCACGTCAACGAGAAAACTATGGAATTACAATACCATTTGGATGATACACCCTTTATTATGAAAGCAGCAACTGCACATTGGAAAGTAACCTCGACAAGTGTCAATACCTCTGATGTCACTATGAAACTTGATGCAACGCTGGCAACAATTCCTGGTTTACTGATGGGGTGGCTTATCAAGCCAAAGATGAAAAAGGATATCTATCAGACCATCGATGACTTAAAACACTTTATAGAAAATGGAGAACCGTCTGAAGCAAAAAAGAAGTCTGATGCCAACTATTTCAAGAAAAAAGGCAGAAAAGCCGCATAACCCTAAATCACAATAAATCTAAAACATATAACAATGAAAAATAAATTTATCATAGTAGCCGTCATTACAATCATGGCAACTACCCTCTCTTTTGCACAATCAATGGAGAAGAATTTTAAAACACTTCAAGTAGAACTTAAAATCAATGCTCCTGCAGAACGTGTTTGGGAAGCCATGGTATTGGATTATGGAGAAATAGCCAACTTCTCACCCTACATATTTGCTTCAAATTATGAGAATGGGTCTCTAAAAGGAACATTAGGAGCAGAACGCAAATGTTACTTTAATGAAAAAGGGACACAGTGGTCGCACGAGCGCATTGCTACTATTGATAACGACAAAATGGAGATGAGAAATGTCATTATAGATGCGGCTAAGTTTCCACTTAACCTTGACAATTCTCAAGCCTTTTATAGTGTAAAAGATAACGGTGACGGAACAAGCACGGCGTCTTACAAATTTCAGTTTAGAACAAAACCCGCTTTTATGGGATTCTTTGCTAAAGGTCCGTTTAAAAGAACGCTCAAAGGAACCTTAATAGGCTTAAAACACTATGTGGAAACTGGAGAAAAAGTGAATGGTGTAAATGGAAAATACGATGAAATAAAAGACAAGTACCAAGAACCTACTCTAATAAAAAGTTAATTACAAAAACAAAAAAAATGACAAATCAAGAAATAGCAAACAAGTTAGTCACTTTACTAAGACAAGGACAATTTGAAACCGTTTATGATGTCCTTTTTCATAAAGATGCACACCATATAGAGCCACAGTCAGAATATTTCGCAGATATAAAAGGTGTTGAAGCTATAAAAGCTAAAGATGTCGCAATGGCAGAAAATATTGTGGATGTAGAGGGAATGGAAGTTGGAGATGCGATTATTGCCAAAGATTATATCGCATTACCCTACAAAATGAACGTCACACTCAAGGATGGAAACAAATGGTCATTAGACGAGATTATTGTTTACAAAATAGAAAACGGTAAGATCGTTTCTGAACAATTTTTCTATTAGAAAAATGTGGTTTTGGTTAGGTTAGGTAGTTAGATGGTTTGCATGAGAATGCAGACCATCTATTTTTTGTTTGATACACAAAAGAGTGTACAATTTTACGAAGGGCATTATTTTTAAAATCCCTTAAAACATGTACCTTAGTTGTATATTCTCTCTTGTATGCAACTTTCCAATGAAATTGTACTTAGGCCTAGGTTTGAAAAAAATCTAGCCTATACCTCAGAAGAGGTATTAAGCGCTTTTGAAATTGCAACTACGACCTCAAAGGATTTTAAAATTAGTCGCGTAGATAGTCATGTGTTTATTAGAATCCCAAAAAGTAAACAGCATTTCTGGTCACCACAATTACACCTAGAAATTACCGAAGACCCAACCAACGGTACTATTTTAAAAGGGCTTTTTGGTCCCAACCCCACGGTATGGACAATGTTCATGTTTTTTCATTTTGTCATTGCTGTTTTATTTATAGCTGCTGCTATATGGCTGTATACTAGTATTTCCCTCCAAAAACCATACGTATTTCCTTTAATCACCATGTTCCTTCTCATAGTGGGATGGTTTGGGTTGTACGTGGCAGGAAGACTAGGAAAAAAGAAAGGCGAACAAGAAATGCAATCTTTATATGCTTATATGAAGCAGATTTTCAGTACGATTTAGTTTTGAATTATGTACACATTATCTGCTTATTTATTAATAACTGAATCTATAATATGTAGCCAATAATATAACTTTACCAACAGAAACATAAACTATGTATCATAATACAACAAACCCATAATGGATCTTATTACTAACCAAATTAAATTGGTCGAGGGAACGTATTCTCCGATCAATTCGGCAGATGTGTTGCTATCGTTAATTGCTGACAAAATAAAATTTCATAGCCTTCAAATTTTAAACATACAAGATAAAAGTGATCCGCGTGTGATACATGCTGAACTAAGAATTGTAGAACTAAAAGAATCCCGAAAATTAGTTACAGAACTCATTGTAAAAGCACAACATGAAGGATATGATATGAAAATTGATGGGACTATCCACATTGAAATGATAAAGCAACCACGATAGAGAACTTCTTTGATAGATTCTAATGTCGTTGCATAATTGTGTATAGGTAAATACACTTTCACGTCATATTTAATGACAAAGAAGTTTATGCTGAGCTTATTCGGAGTACGAAAGCGTAAACATATTAACCCTAATACGGCAATAACTTCTTTAAACTAACAATTTTAAATCTGGGGTAGTGTATATAAAGTATATATACCTAGTGTGCTATCCCATAATTTTCACTAAGAGTTCCTTTAATAAATCTGGTGTTGAAAAAGCACTAGATCCTACACCTTTACTTTTTACATCGGCTTCTCTTAATAAGGAAATCGCTGCACTCACCTGCTTCATTGGATAATGTTGTGCCGCCGTTGTATATTCTCCTACAAAATAAGGATTGACACCCAAAGCTTTGGAAACCGTGCCTTTATCTTTATGAGGGAGTCCGTGATATTTTAATAAATTAAAGAAAAAACCATATAAAGAGGATATGGTAAGTACTAGCGGATTGTCTTTAGGGTTTTGTGTAAAATATTGACTAATACGTTGTGCTTTAACAATGTCTCGCTCTCCTACTGCCTTGCGAAGCTCAAAATTATTAAAATCTTTACTAATTCCTATATTCTCCTCTATAGCTTCTGGTGTAATCTCACTTCCTTTGGGAAGTATCAGCATTAGTTTTTTAATCTCATTATGTACTTTACTGAGATCTGTTCCTAAATAATCCACCAGAATATGTGCCGCTTTTGGATTAATATGATAGCCTTTCTGTATGACAAGTCTTCGTAACCAATCACTCACTTGGTTTTCATACAGCTTTTTGTTCTCGTAGTGGACACCATTCTTTTTGAGAGCTTTTGCGAGCCCTTTTCTTTTGTCTAATTTTTTATACTTATAGCAAATAACCAGCACTGTAGAGGGTTGTGGATTTTCTACATAGGAAGCTAACTTGTCTATCGTACGTGACAACTCCTGTGCTTCTTTTACAATCACTACCTGGCGCTCTGCCATCATAGGGTATCGTTTTGCATTGCCTACAATATCATCTACCGTCACATCGCGACCATACAAGACCATCTGATTAAATCCTTTTTCTGACTCTTCAAGGATATAATCTTCTATATAGTCTGCTATCTCATCTATAAAATAAGCCTCTTCGCCACTTAAAAAGTACACAGGATGTATGATCCCATTTTGAAGGTCTGATAGTATATTTTTTGCGTTTTGCACTATGGATGTTTAGTATAAAAAAAGTAATTTGCAGTCATGCAAGTACTCGAATTTCCAGCGTATGACTTTCGTCTCAAAAATAGCGAAAACAAACCGTATATTTTTGACCCTATACGTAAAAAATTTGTACATCTTACTCCAGAAGAATGGGTGCGACAACATGTATTGCAATTCCTGATACAAACCAAAGGATATCCGACGAGTCTTATTAATGTAGAAAAGGAAATTAACATTTACAATACAAAAAAGCGATATGATGTCGTAGTCTTTCATTCGGATGGGAGTATTTTTTTGGTGGTAGAATGTAAGCGTCCCAAAGTGGGGATTACGCAAGCCACCTTTGATCAGATTGCTCGCTATAATTTACAATTAAAAGGAGAGTTATTGATGGTGACTAATGGACTACAGCACTACTTTTGTGCTATGGATTTTGAGCAAGAACGATATCACTTTCTTAAAGAATTACCTAAATATACTATAAAATGATGCTTTATATGCTTTCGCGAAAGCGGAAAACCCTTTTATTTGCACCGTGAAAACAGCCATCGTTATACTCAATTGGAATGGACGTCCTTTATTGGAACGTTTTTTAGGCAATGTTGTACAACATAGTGCGCATCTAGCCACTATTTATGTAGCAGACAATGCCTCGACAGATACTTCGGTAGCCTTTTGTAACGACTATTTCCCAAATGATGTGACGGTTATTCAAAATGCAGAAAATGGAGGATATGCCAAAGGATATCAGGATGCCTTACGCCACGTAGAAGCAGATGTGTATGTATTACTGAATAGTGATGTAGATGTAAAAGAAGGGTGGCTTGAGCCTATGTTATCTGTTTTTGAAAGCTCCTCTTCTATTGTTGCCGCACAACCAAAGATCAAAGACCTGAAGCGTCCTACCTATTTTGAATATGCGGGTGCCGCTGGGGGCTATATAGATGCCTTAGGATATCCGTATTGTAGAGGACGGATTTTTGATAGTTGTGAAGAAGATATAGGTCAGTATAATGATACGGTAGACGTACAATGGGCAAGCGGGGCTTGTCTTTTTATTAAAGCAGCGCAGTATTGGGAAGTAGGAGGTCTGGATGAGGATTTTTTTGCACATCAAGAAGAAATAGACTTGTGCTGGCGTATTAAGAATAAAGGATACAGAATTGTTGCTGTGGGAGCTAGTGAGGTATTTCATTTGGGTGGTGCCACACTTGCGGCTTCTAATCCTACAAAAACCTTTTATAATTTCAGGAATACACTTTTTGCCGTTGTGAAAAATAGCGCTAGTCCAACCTATATTTTACTTATTTTCTTTCGTTTGATACTAGATGGCATCGCTGGAGTAAAATTCTTGCTAGAAGGAAAACCAAAACATCTTGTTGCTATCATAAAAGCACATTTTAGTTTTTATAAGCATTTACCTAGTTTACTAAAAAAACGAAAAATCCTACAACAACGTCAGGATTATTATCAGATTCACTCTATTGTTTTTGAGTATTTTATAAAAAAGAAAAAGTCGTACAGAGATCTTTAGTAAAAAATATTTTGGGCAAGTTCTATAAACATATATAAATGATATTTTTTGATTTCTGAGGCTAGTTTCCAAGTATAAAATACCTCATCTAAAATAACTGGAAAAAGACTTAGATCCCGCTGAAAAAGTGGAATTAGTTCAACTAGTCGTTTTAAATTCGTCGCTTTCCAACTTTTTAAAACAACGTTTCACTAATAATCCTCTTGATAAGTCCTGTAAACATGTAATGGAATATATTTTTTTGATTTCTGAGGCTAGTTTATAAGTATAAAATCTCCATCTAAAATAACTAGAAAAAGACTTAGATCCCGCTGAAAAAGCGGGATTAGTTCAACTAGTCGTTTTAAATTCGTCGCTTCGCTACTTTTTAAAACAACGTTTCACTAATAAAATCAATAAAATATTGTTAATAGCTATTTTAACATTTCCATTTTTGGTACTTTTGAGTAAACCCAAAATAAAGTAAAAAATTATGAAACGTATACTATTAGTTAGTGGTGCTTGTTTAGTATTACTCGCTTCTTGTGTGTCAAAAAAGGAATATGCAGCGCTTGAAGCAAGACAGCAAGAAACACAAGATTTATTAAACTCTGCAACTGTAAAATTAAATTCATGTTTAGAAGAAAAAGCGAGTGCAACAACTCGTGTGACTTCTCTTGAAGAACGTCTTGCAGAATTACGAAGAGATAGAGAAGACCTTATTAAAAGTTCTAAGGATTTAACGATGCTCACAAAGCAGGGAGCAACAAATTTGGAGAAATCTTTAGAAAGTCTTAAAGAAAAGGATTTAAAGATTAATCGTTTGCAAGATGCCCTTACCAAAAAAGATAGTGTCACTCTAGCGTTAGTAACAAGTCTTAAAAGAGAAGTTGGTCTTAATGACAAAGATATTGAGATCAATGTTGAGAAAGGTGTGGTATTTATATCTCTTTCTGATAAAGTTCTCTTTAAAAGTGGAAGTTATAACATTACTGATAGAGCAAAAGAAATCTTAGGGAAGGTAGCCACCGTTATTAATGGTAAGCCAGACTTTGAGGCATTGGTAGAGGGTCACACTGATAATGTTCCTTATCAAAAAGGAGTTTTATTAGATAACTGGGATCTAAGTGCGAAACGTGCTACGGCTATTGTACGTGCTCTTGTGGAGCTTGGTGCAAACCCTGCACAACTTATTGCCGCAGGAAGAAGTGAGTATGTGCCACTTGTACCAAATGACAGCGCAGAAAATAAATCGATTAACAGAAGAACAAAAATTTATGTACTTCCTAAAATTGATCAATTCTACACGATGATAGAAGAAGAAATGAAAAACTTAGAAACCGAAGGAGGAAACTAAGAAATTTCTTTTAAATATATATTATAGACGGCTGCCTTATGGTAGCCGTTTTTTTGTTTTAAGAACTAATTTATAGTTTATGAATTTATACGTCTGTATCCTCTTTCTATCTCCTTTTCAAAAGAGTATATTATATAATAGACAGATAGATATCTGTTAAATTCTACTGAGGCATATTCTTTGTTTTATTCAAAAACATCGACGAAAAGCATAAAAATTAAGCCCAAATACGCAATTTTAACATCTCAACCCCTTTTAACTTAATTTTTTTATATAGATTAGCGCTTTATATAATTTAGCATACCCCAAATCATACTAATATATATACAATAACCCCAAATTACATTGATTAATACATATTACCTACTTTAAAACTATGAAGAAAACTACTTTAAGACGCACGGCTCTCGCTTGTGCGTTATCGTTAAGTACTATTATTGGCCTATTTGCTCAAGATGATGCAAATAGTACTACAGATACAGATAAACGTATTTTAATCACAGCCCCATCTTCGGAACAACTTAGATCAATCCAAGAAATAGGTATTGACTTACATTGTGGAGCAAAATTTGAAGGAGACAATTTACGTCTTGATCTTCATTATACTGAAGTACAAGCTATAAATCAACTTGGATTAAATTATGAAGTTATTCAAGATGATTTAACGACATTTTTTGTTGAGCGTTATGAAGCAACGCGTGCGCAAGCAGAAACTGAGTTACGCCAGATGAAAGAACGCTCTCTTGCTGAAAGAGCACAACGTGCTTCTTTAAGTACAGGTGATGCTAGCTTAGAAAGTTTTATACAGCGCGAAGAGTGCGAAGAGATAGACTGGGTAGCACAAAACTTTAGACTAGGAAATTCTTTTGGAGGATGTCTTACAGTAGATGAGATGATCGCCGAATTAGATAGAATGCGTACACTGTATCCTAATTTAATCTCCATGCGTCAAGATGCTTCTCCTATTGGACAGCAGACTTATGGGAATACAACAGGTACTGCTTTTGACCCACAAACCGTATGGTATGTTCGAATCTCTGATAATCCAGACATCGATGAAGCTAACGAACCAGAATCACTTATCACTGGAATGACTCATGCACGTGAGGTCAATAGTATGATGAATGTCATTTACTATATGTGGTGGGTATTAGAAAATTATGAATTAGATCCTGCGGTAAGAAACTTAGTAGATAATCAAGAAATGTATTTTATTCCTATTACCAATCCTGATGGGGTAAAATGGAATGAGGTGATTGCTCCTAATGGAGGTGGTTTACAACGTAAAAACTTACGCCCAGGTGTAAATGATAATGGAACTACGGGTACTGCTAACAGATTAAGAGGAGTGGATTTGAATAGAAATTCTGCTTACTATTGGGGATTTGATAATTTAGGTTCTAGTCCAACACAATCTAGTGATGTTTACAGAGGTCCTTTTCCTTCATCTGAGCCAGAATCACAAATTCTTGCAGATTTTGTGCAATCAAGAGACTTTAAGTATGCAATTAATCATCACTCTGGTCTTAACTCTATCGTAACCTCATCTTATAATGGAAATCCAAATGCGGCCCCATCCAATCGTGAGGATGAGTATCAAAAACTAATGCATGATGCAACTCGGTTTAATAGATATATCCACGGCTCTGCTCCAAATACGTTAACAAACGCCAATGGAGATACCAATGATTTTATGTTGGGCGGACCGGATGTAACCTATAATACGGTAATAGATTATGATGGAGATAATCAAGGAAGTCCAGGTTTTAATCAATCCTATACCGCTAGTGGTTCTGGAAAAAATGTAATTACGTTCTCTCCTGAAAATGGAGATGAATTCTGGCCTGCTGCTACAGATATCATCAGAGTATCGCAAAGAGCTGTGCGTATGAACTTGATGACTTCTATATACGCTGGAAAGTATGCAAGACTACACGATTTCACAAAAACAAATCTTACTTCTACAAACCCACAATTAGATTTTGAAGTTGAATATCTAGGACAAACTGCTAGTGACTTAACGTTAACAATCACACCAATATCTGCTAATATTACGGGAGTAACACAACCTGGAGCAACTTCTCTTAATGGAATGGATATTTTAGAACAACGTGCTACAAGTGCTACATTGACATTAGATGCTGGTATTGCTGCTAACGATCCTATAGAATATCAAGTTAGCTTAAGTAATGACACCTACACCATTTACCAAGTAAATTATATTAAATATTTTAATCCAACAGTACTTGTAAATGGAGATGGAATTGGTAACTGGACAACAAGTGGTACGAATAATACGTGGTCAGGAACGACTGATGGATATAATGGAAGCACCAATGCCATCACCTCTACCCCTTCTCCTCCTTACGGAAACAATATTTTAAGTTTTGTAACACTAGATACACCTGTAGATTTATCTACAGCAAATAGTGCTGTGATTCATTTTAATGCAAAATGGGATATTGAGCGTAATTTTGATTTAGCACAATTGGAAGCTAGTATAAATGGAGGAAGTACTTGGGTAGCTTTATGCGGAAAATACACCAAAGTACCTTCTGGAGAACAAGGAAATTTTCACTTGAATAAAAGTGGTTCAGACCAAGTTCATCAAGGAAATAACGGAACTCTAATTTATGATGGTGATCTTGTTTTAGATCCTAATGTTACAAATACAGCAACCGCTACAGATGATGTAGATAAATGGGTTTTAGAAGAATTCTTATTGGATCAATTTAATAATGAAGGAATTGTAGGAAATAACAGTGTAATTTTCCGATTTAGATTTGATACCGATTCTACAAACCGAGCAGATGGATATGATACCAATTTTGAAGGATTCACCTTTGATAACTTCCAAGTTTCTGTTATAGATCAAACTTTTGCTTGTACAAATGAAGTCGTAGATGCCTTTCCTTTTACAACCAGTTTGGAAGCGCAAGGTCTTGGTGCATGGATGCAAGATACTACTGATGGTAATAATCCCAATGGTAATAATAACTGGACATTAAATACAGGAGGTACTGTTAGCGGTCCGACAGGTCCAAGTGCTGGTAAAAGTGGTGATCAATATTTGTATTTAGAGGCTACAGATCCAGCAGTTACTTCAGATACGAATGCTATTGGTTTTAATGCCGTAGCAAGATTAATAAGCCCTTGTATTGACCTCACGGGTGTTAGAAATGCCGTGTTTGAATTCGATTATCATATGTTTGGAGCTGATATGGGAACCCTTGAGATAGAGGTTTCT
>ERZ651776.4036-NODE-4036-length-13932-cov-23.028582_pt1 | contig 13932 bp, 11 predicted proteins | sample MGYA00514761_ERZ651776 | MGnify/ENA metagenome assembly ERZ651776 | reverse complement strand
TTATAACCAGTTTGTTCAGCTCTTTGTAACAGCTCCATTACAAAATTTTCTTGAAAGTTGTATAATTGAATCCAGGACCGGCCCTCTGATAATTCATACATTTTTTCTAAAGATGTTGAGGATGCCATTGATACACATGCAGGCACATTATTTACAACACTTTCTTTACCTAGCATTTTGTCTGCTCCAGCCCATGTTAAATTACACATACCCATAGGAGAAAAACCAAATGGTTGATCAAACTCAATATTTAAAAATTTCTTCTTTACTTTTCTATTTTCAACATTTCTTAAAACTTTTGGCTCAAGTCTTATTTGATCTAAAGCAGTACTATTGATTTCACAGAGCTTCTCATCACCCGAGGCACCATCAACAAAATCAAACATTAATTTAGGCATTCTTTTTTTTGCTAAATTTCTTGCGTCTTCAATACTGTGAATTTTTTTACTTGCAGCTATATTGTTCATGTATTTTTAATATATTCTTTAAGATTAATTTTTATATTTTTATCTAAAAAATAAGCGTTATGATTTTTTACAGTAGAATAAACTTCAGTTGGTTTTCCGTCAATGAAAACTACTGCCACACCATCATCAATCGCAACTCCTTTAGGTAATTTATTATTTTTTATATTAAATCCAAATTCATTAATTCTTTCAATATTATCTGAATGAGGGGTACAGCTTCCTTCTACTAAATTTATCCCTTTTAGAGGTTCAAAACCTCGCCCCATAGAATCTGATAATATCCAATCAAACCAACATACAGCACCAGCACTAACACCTGACAATATAAGCCCTTTTTCATAAGCTTTTTTGAAAACCTGTTCTAAGCTATTTTTCTTCCAAATTTCTAGCATATAATAAGTATTACCACCTCCAACATAAACTATATCTTTGCTTAATAACCATTCATGAAAACCATCTATATTAGACGTAAGATTAAAATGAGATAATTCTGAACTGGTATTTTCAAATCTTTTATAAAATTTATTTATCTTTTCTTTATCATCTTTGCTAGCAGTACCCAAAAAACCAATGTTATTTTTCATCTTTTTTGAATGATTTAGAATAAAATTGTCTAATTCTTTATCTGACTCAGGTGAAACACCAACACCACCAATTGCAATTATTTTTTTTTCTATTTTGCTCATTTAATTAAATCAAAAAAATCAAATTATTATATAACATAATAAAAAAAAGGTTTTAATGATTGAGACAATTTCTAAAAAATTAGCACCCACAGGCATTTTGCGTGTAGGCATTAATATGAGTAATTTTTTACTTATAAATGGCAAAGACTCAGATGGTTCACCTGATGGCGTGTCACCAGATATTGGAAAAAAGCTTGCAAGAGAATTAAACCTAAAATGTAAATTAGTTCAGTTTAAAAAACCAGGGTTGTTAGCTGATGCCGTAAATGAAGATATGTGGGATATAGGTAATATAGCCTGTGAAAAAGAAAGGAGTAAGACAATAGATTTTACTGATCCTTATGTAAATATTGATGCAAATTTTATGTTTAGAAAAAAAGATAATTTTAAAACTAATGAAGATATAAATTTACCTAAAATTAAAATAGCAGTCTTGGAGAGAAGTGCATATGATTTATGGCTAACTGAAAATTTTAAAAATGTAGAACTAATTAGAGTAAATACAATTGAAGAGTCTCATCAATTATTTAGAGAGGATAAAGTTAATGTTCTTGCTGGATTAAAACCAAAACTAATTGAAGAAATTAAAACTAACGATGATTTTAAAATGATAAATAGTCCATTCACATATATTAAGCAATCTATTGGCATTAAAAAGGGTACCCCTGAAATTTTAGATTTTCTTAATAAATTTATCTCAACACTAATTAAAGAAGGTTATGTAGAAAGTTTGTTGAAAAAACATAACGTTCAAAATAAATTAAGTATTCCCAATATTTATTAACTTTTTATTCCCAACCAAGGCTCTGCTTTTGTGGGTATTTTTCTATTTATTCCTCTTACTATTTCACCATCCGGATCATACATTGGTAATTTACAAAGTTCAGCTTTATGGATTTTTTCATCAACACATTCAACATCAACAACTGTTCCAGGGCCTACATCTGATTTATCTAATAGTACTATACCAACACCACAAACTTGGTAAGGAGACCATGTGCTTGAAGTCACTTTTCCAATAGATTGATCATTGATTTTTATAGACCTTCCTTTTTTTGCAATTCCATCAACAACTCTTATGCCCCAACTTCGACATTCTTTATCTGCATTTAGTAAAGCTTTTTTGCCTATGAAGTCATCTTTTTTTAAATCAACAAAACGACCAAGACCAACAGAAAAAGGATTTGTATCATTTGTAAAATCTTGACCTGCCGATAGAAGTCCAGCTTCTATTCTTCTACCTCTAAATGATGGTGTGCCTGTAATGATCATTCCCATTTTTTTTCCTTCTTCAAGAATTAGATCACCTAATTTTTCTGAATTATTTTCAGGACGAAAATATATTTCCCAACCAAGTTCGTTAGTAAAGCCAGTTCGACTAATTATAACTTTTTCTCCTGCCATGGTTACTTCAACCCAATCAAAATATTTCCATGTATTTGCTATTGGCTCATCAATTAAATTATCAAGAAGGTCCATTGATTTAGGTCCTTGAATTTGACTAACATAAACATTTGGCTCTTTAATTTTAACATCAAGTCCTTCTGAATTAGCTTTATACCACGATACCATGTCACCATCTGCTTGAGCAAACCAATAACAATTATCATCAATTCTTAAAAGTAAACCATCAGTGATTATTCCACCATCATGGTAGCAAGCAAACTGATAAGAACATCTTCCCTTTTTAACTTTTGAAATGTCTCTTGGAAAAATTTTCTGTAATAATTTAAGTGCATCTGGACCTGAAATTTCATAAGGATGCTCTCCTGTGTGTCGAAGAATAATTTCTTGTTTAGTTTTCCAATACTGTTCATCTGGAGAAGCATTAGATAATTTTTCAGTCGTTAATCTCCCAGCATAATGAGAATACTCTGGGTCATAAGGTAGCTCTTGATAAGTTAGAGGATGAATGCTCATAGTCCGAGCTAGCTCCGTAGGTCTATTGCTTTCTACTTTCTGAGGTTTGATTGAAAACCTTATGTTTTGTAAAGATTTATGCATTAAATTTTGTAATAAATTAAATTTTTAATTTAATCCAGTATTATCATTAAAGAAAAAAACCTAAAATGAGTTCAATCTATAATTGTATTATACATTATCATTGTTCTAAATTACGTAAGGTGTTAGCTTTCCTAAAAATATAGAGAGGAAATTAATAATGAAAAACATTTTTAAAACGATATCAATTTGTTTGGTATCTTTAATGGTGTCATTTTCATTTGCCAATGCATCAAGTGGAACTTTTAAACTTTCACATGATCTTGGTTTTGGAAAAGACACAAACTTAGATGCAATAACTAAAGGTAGATTGTTTCAGGTAGTCATAATGACACAAAACCGATTAGTTAGAAAAGACCTTAAAGGAATAACATCAGCAGAATTAGCTACAGATTGGTCTGCAAACGCAGATGCTACTGAATGGACTTTTAAACTTAGAAAAGGTGTTAAGTTTCATGATGGATCTGATTTTGATGCGGAAGATGTAAAATATTCTTTAATGCGTGTAAAAGATCCTGAAATTGGATCACCTGCAAAAAAAAGCTTAAGTGTTGTAACAGATATTGAGATTGTTGATTCTCATACTGTTAAAATGAAATTAAACACTTCTTTTGCTGATTTTCCACTAAACTTAACAGATTACAGATTAAGAATGATTCCTTCAGGTTCAGGAGACACTATTGGAAAGACTGGAATTGGAACTGGTCCTTTTATAGTTGAAAAGTTTGATGCAGAAGGAACTACAATTCTAAAAGCTAACCCAAATTATTGGGAAGGTGCACCTGGTCTTGCTGAAGTTCAAGTAATAGCAATTCCCGATGGTGAAGCTAGAGTTCAAGCTCTTTTAACTGGTCAAATTGATATGAATAGATATGTACAATTTAGTCAGAAAAAAATCTTTGATGGTAATTCTAAATTTAAAACTTCAGTAATACCAACTGGTAACTGGAGAGGTATGGTTATGAATACAGAGCGTGCTCCGTTTGATAATCCAAAAGTTAGAAAAGCCGTTCGTTTAGCAGTCGACAGACAAGAGCTTGTTGATACTGTAATGGGTGGTGAAGCAGTAGTATCTTGTGATACACCTGTTGCTCCAACTGATCAATATCGTCATAACATGAGTTGTGGTCAAAATATCGCTGAAGCCAAAAAACTTCTGAAAGAAGCTGGATATCCAAATGGAATAGAAATGGTAATTCATGTTTCAACAAAAGAACCTACTTGGCCAACAATTGCTGAAGTGATTCAGCAACAAGTTGCTAAAGCTGGTATTAAAGTTGAAATTAAAATGACACCATCGAAAAGTTACTGGAAAGAAACTTGGATGAAAAAAGATGTAGCGATGACACGTTGGAACGAAAGATCTGCAGATAGTGTACTTCATGAAGTTTATCATAGTAGCGCTAAATGGAACGAGTCATACTATAAGAGTTCAGACTTTGATAAAAATCTAGCTGATGCAAGAGGTGAGCTTGATTTTACAAAAAGAAAAGCTCTATATGAAAAAGCACAACATACATTATGGAATCAATCTGGAACAATGATTCCTTACCATGTATCAAAACTTGTTGTTACTAATTCAAGAGTTAAAAATCTTGATGAAGTTGAAGTTTTTTCAATTCAATGGCACAAAGTTAAAGTAGATTAGTATAAAACTTATATTATACAGGCCACAATGTGGCCTGTATAATTACTTTCATTTATAAATAATTAATTTTAAATTAGATTAATAATCTTAATTATGTTTTTTTTAATTTTTAAAAGATTTGTGTTGGGTTTAATAACCTTATTTATTGTATCTTTAATAACATTTATTGGTGTTGAAATATTACCAGGGGATGCTTGCACCTCTTATCTTGAGAGAGAAGCTTTTGGTGAAGCTTTAGCTGCTTGTATAAAAAGACTAGGTTTAGATATTCCGGCACATGAAAGATATTTATCGTGGGCTTATAATGTTATTCAGGGAGATTTTGGTTACTCTTTAAGTGGCCAAATGCAAATTAATGAAGTGTTGGGACCAAGAATAAAAAATTCATTAGTTCTTGCTTCTGCAGCAATAATTATTGGTATCCCATTAGCTTTAATATTGGGAATAATTACTGCTCTTTGGAGAGATAAAATGCCTGATATTATAATTTCAACAATTGCAATATTTTCAATGACTATTCCTGAATTTATTAGCTCTACTTTGTTAATCTTAATAGTAGCTATTTGGTTAGAGTGGTTGCCTGGAATAGTAATTGTGCCAACAGATGTTACTTTTTTTGAGTTACTGCCGAATATTATTTTACCAGTAATTGCAATTGCAATGATAATGACTGCACATATGGCTCGTATGGTTCGTTCAAGTGTTATTCAAGTAATGGCAAGTGATTATATTCAAATGGCAATATTAAAAGGAGTGCCATATTGGAAAATGGTTTTTAAACATGTGTTACCAAACGCTTTACTGCCAGCAATTAATGTTGTTGCTTTAACTATTGCTTGGCTGCTAGGTGGAGTAGTTGTGACTGAAGTGGTATTTAATTATCCAGGACTAGGAAGATTAGTAATTGAGTCGATATCCAATAGAGATTTACCAGTTGTTCAAGCTTTAGGTATCATTCTTGCATCCATTTACGTCAGTATAAATTTTATAGCTGATTTATTAACATTAATGTTAAACCCAAGACTTAAGACATTGCAAACTAGAAAATAAAAAATGGAAAACTCTAAAAATATATTTAATGAAAATCCCAAAAGCTCTCTTGCAAAAGTTTTAGACATAATATCTACAATGGCTTCGAAACCATCTGGATTTATAGGGTTAGCAATTTTAATTTTTCATGTAACTTTAGCTATAACTAGCCCATGGTTTGCACCATATGATTATAAAGCAATCAATCCTACGTTAATGTTAAATGCGCCATCATCAGAATTTTGGTTTGGAACTGATAGTTTGGGTAGAGATGTTTTTACCAGAACAATTTTAGGAGGAAGAACTGCACTTACCATAACATTCTTTGGATCAATCATTGCCTTACTATGGGGAGGTCTTTTAGGAATTTTTTGTGGTTTAGTAGGAGGTAAAATTGATGATGTAGTGATGAGGATAGTAGATGCATTTTTATCAATACCTTGGATCTTAGCTATGCTTTTGATAGTTTCACTTCTTGGAACAACCACTGAAGTATTAATACCTGCTCTTGGATTTTTTTATGGTAAAGGAATTGTCCGTGTTGCAAGAGCAGCTACTCATGATGTCATTGCAAAAGATTTTATTGTATCTGCAAAAGCTAGAGGTCACAGTAATCTTTCAATTATTTGGAATGAGATATTACCAAATGTAAGAGATGCTATTTTAGTTGAAGGAGCAATGAGATGGTCTTGGATGCTTCTTGGATTTAGCTCATTATCTTTTTTAGGATTTGGAGTAAGCCCTCCAACACCTGATTGGGGATTAATGATATCTAATGCTAGAGGATTAATGTCTTTTGCATGGTGGGCAGTAATTGCACCTATTGTCGGATTAAGCTCATTAATTATTGGTATAAATTTAACCGCTGATGCTTTTGCTAAAGCTTTAGGAATTGATAGATCAACAAAAGCCCCTGTTTAAATTATGAATACTAATATTCAAGAAATTAAAAACTTATCTATTGGCTTTAAAAGTCAAAAAGGTGAACAAATATCAATACTTAGAAACATAACTACCACTGTTAGAAAAGGTGAAACGGTTGGTATTGTAGGAGAGTCTGGGTCTGGAAAAAGTACACTTGCGCTTGCGATGATGGGCTATATTAAACACGGCCTTTTTACTACAGGAGGAGAATGTTTTTTTAAATCATTAGATCTACTTAAATTAAACAACAAAGAGCTAGTGGAAATAAGAGGTAGAAAGATTGCGATGATACCTCAAAATGCTGGGCAGGCACTGACACCTAACCTTAAAATTGGTTATCAAATAGAGGAAGCTCTTAAACTTCATACAGACTTTAATAAAGCTGAAAGAGAGCAAAAGATTTCAGAATTATTAAATAAAGTTAGACTTCCGTCTCCAAAAATAATGGCACTTAGATATCCCCATGAACTTTCAGGAGGACAACAACAAAGAGTTGCAGTTGCTATGGCTTTAGCTGGTAACCCAGAATTATTATTGTTAGACGAGCCAACTACTGGTTTAGATGTAACAACCCAAGCACATGTTTTAGAACTTTTAAAAGATATAGCAAAAGATACAGGTACATCGATGGTTTATGTAAGTCATGATCTTGGAGCGATAGCTCAAGTTTGTGACAGAGTAATTGTAATGTACGCAGGTGAAATAGTATTAGAGGGACCGGTAAGAAAAATTTTGAAAGAACCGATACATCCATATACATATGGGTTACTAAAATCTATTCCAAAACTCTCTTTATCAGGACTACCGGATTCAATGCCAGGCAGCCAACCTCAACCAGGCAACATTGGAAGTGGTTGTAGTTTTTATGATAGATGTAATTTTTCAGATGATGAATGTAAAGTTAAAGTTCCTGAATTAGAATATTTGCCTGAGATAGATACTAGTGTTAGATGTTTTAATCACTCTGAATTAATTTCAAAAACTAATGAACAAAAAATAACAAACGACTCAAAAAAAGAAATAACTATAGATGAAATTTTAGATTTAAAGGATGTTTCTATATCTTATGCAAAACAAGGTATTATAGATCAATTCTTAAATAAAGTGACTGACACCAATCCAACTGTAAAAGATATAAATATAAATATTAATAAAGGTGAAACTATTGCTTTAGTAGGAGAGTCGGGTAGTGGTAAATCTACAATTTTAAAATCTATTGCTGGTTTATTAAAAACTAAAGATGGGTATATAAAATTTGATAAAGAAAAATTGTTATCAGGTGATTTAAAAAAAAGAAGTTCAGAGGATTTAAGATCTATTCAATTAATTTTTCAAAATCCAGACGAGTCGTTAAATCCAAATCATACAGTTGAGCAAATACTTTCCCAACCTTTAAAACTATATTTTGGTTTGACTGGTAGTAAACTTAAATCAAGTATTGCTGAATTACTTGAAAAAGTGAGGCTAGGTGCTTTTTATATGAGCAGGTATCCTAGACAATTATCAGGAGGAGAAAAACAAAGAATAGCTGTTGCAAGAGCTTTTGCAGCGAGACCAGATATTATTTTATGTGATGAAGTAACTTCAGCTTTAGATGTTTCAGTGCAAGCTGCCGTATTAGACTTATTACAAAAATTAAAAGAAGAGTTAGGAACAACTTATGTGTTTGTTTCACATGATCTTGCAGTTGTTAAAGCTATAAGTGATAGAGTTGCTGTTTTATATCAAGGAAGGTTGTGTGAAATTGGTCCATCAAAAGATGTTTATCAATTTCCATCTCATCCCTACACAGAAGTTTTAATAGGTGCTGTATTAGAACCTGACCCAGATGTAAAACCAAAACTAGTTGCAGAAGATATAGTTGAAGAAAAACCACCTGAAATTGGCTGTTCTTTCCAAGGAAGGTGTCCAAGAATTCTAGGTGACAAATGCAGAGAAGAAGTGCCACCATGGCAAATTGGAGAAAATGGAAATGCAATTAGATGCCATATAAATATTAAAGAATTAAAAATTCAACAAAGTTAACATTGAGGCAATTTATTTATTCCAAGTTATATATTAATTTAATATAAGATTTTGATAATTTTATGGAAATTAAAAAAGTTGTAGTTATTGGATCAGGCACAATGGGAAGCGGAATAGCAGCCCATTTATGTAATGCTAATGTTCCGGTCACATTATTAGATTTAACTACCGAAATAAGTGAAAAAGCTAGAGAAAGAATTAAAAAATCAAGACCACCTCTCTTAATCGATAAATCTAAAATTGATAATATTGATGTTGGAAATATTAACGATAATTTTAATGTTGTTAGTGAAGCAGATTGGGTTGTTGAAGCAGTTGTTGAGAGAATAGATATTAAACATAATATTTATGAAAAAATTTTTAAAGAGAGAAAAGCTGGCTCAATCATATCATCAAATACATCTTCAATACCTATAAGCGTGCTTTCAGAAAAACTATCAGCTGAAGATAAAAAAGATTTTTGCATCACTCATTTTTTTAATCCTGTTAGATATATGGATTTACTTGAAATTGTTAAAAGTGAAAACAATGATCTAAATAAAATTGAGTCGTTAAAAAAATTCTGTGAAATTAGCTTAGGAAAAGGTGCCATTGTTTGTAATGATACACCTGGTTTTTTAGGAAATAGAATTGGAGTTTTTGCAATGCAAGTTGCAATGACAGAGGCATTTAAAATGAAAATGTCGATAGAAGAAGCTGATGCTGTTTTCGGTAGACCAATGGGAATACCTAAAACGGGAGTATTTGGTTTATATGATTTAATTGGAATAGATTTAATGGCCGATGTTCTTAAAAGCTTTATCAAAGAACTACCTAAGTCAGATGAATTCCAAGAAGTCGCAAAAGAAATACCACTTGTAAAAAAATTAATAGAAACTGGTTATACGGGACGTAAAGGTAAGGGCGGTTTTTATAGAATGAATAAAATTGAGAATAAAAAAATTCTTGAAGCAATTAATTTAGAAACTGGTGAGTACCATCCTACTCAAAAAATCAATATTAAGTCCGATAAAGTAGATCTAAAAGCATTAATCAACAGAGATGACAAATATGGAGAATACGCATGGTCAGTTATCTCAAAAATTATTAATTATGCTTCTTCTTTAGTTCCAGGAATTACAGATGAATTTAATGACATTGATGAAGCAATGAGACTTGGATTTAATTGGAGTAAGGGACCATTTGAAATGTTAGAGGAAATTGGTGTTAGTAATTTCTTTAGCAGGTTTAAAAATTATGAAGGGAATAAATTTTTAGAAAACTTATCTAAAACAAAAAATGAAAAGTTTCATGGAATAAGACAAAAATATACAGATATCGAAACTTTAGGAAAAGTTAAAAAAACAGCATCAAATATTGACGGAAATAGTTCAGCTTCTATCTATAGATTTAATGATTACAATATTGTTGAATTTACTACTAAAGCAAATGCTCTAGATTACGATTCAATGGATGCTTTAAAAAAAGCTACTGATAAACCTTTGATTATAATTAATGAGAGTATGCAATTTTCTGCTGGAGTAAATTTAAGCTATACAATGGAATTTGCAAACAAAGGTGATTTTAAATCTATAGAAAAATTTGTCGGATATTTTCAAGAAACGTGTAAACATCTTAAGTATTCTGATCATCCTGTGGTATCAGCACCTTCAGGTTTAACTCTTGGTGGTGGATTTGAGGTTATGGTTCAAAGTAACTTCGTAGCATCTCATACAAATATTGTAGTTGGGCTAGTCGAAACTATTGTTGGACTAATTCCTGCTGGTGGCGGATGCAAGGAAATGTTAGCAAGATGGCTTGATACAGAAGAAGCTAAAAATGATCCTCATTATGCTCCATTAAAGGTTTTTGATATTATCGGTTACGGAAAAACAGCGACTTCCCCTGTTGAAGCTGAACCTATGAAATATTTGAAACCAGAAGATAAAAAGATAATGAATAGAAATAGTCTTTTAGAAGTATCAAAAGAAATTTTAAATAATAATAAAAATTTTAAAGCTCCTTTGGAGTCAGAATTTAAACTTCCTGGAAAAGTGGTTAAGGAAGAAATGAATAAAATTTTAGAAAAACTATATAATGATAAGGTTATTTTTGATCATGGCTTATTAGTAGCTCAAGAATTGGCTCATGTTCTAAGTGGAGGAGACACCTCAATAGATAAGACATTATCAGAAGATGATTTATATAAGTTAGAATTAGATGCTTTTATGAAACTAATTGAGACCAAGGAAACTCAAGATAGAATTAAGCATACACTTGCAACAGGTAAGCCTTTAATTAATTAATTTTATCTAAACATTTTAATTGTATTAATAAAATCAGGTCTTAATACATATTCAGATCTATGAGAATATCTAATCTTTTCTAAAACTTTAATACCATAAATCACTTTTCCAATAGGAGTATATTCACCTTCAAATAATGGTTCGTCGTCAAGAATAATAAAAAATTGACTATCTTCAGTATCAAATTTTAAAGATCTAGCTAAACCAACTGTGCCTCTTTCAAAATTAAATTCAGCATCAACCTCTGATTTAATAGTGCCAAAACCTGATTTCCCAGTCCCAATTTTTCCATAATCTAATTGATCTTTTTTGCCAAACTCTATATCTCCAGCCTGAACTAGTTTATCTTTAATTACTCTGTGAAAAGCAACATTATCATATGCTTTTAAATTGATTAATTTTTTAAATCTCTCAACTCCATTTGGAGATATTTCAGGATAAAGTTCAATTACAACATTTCCACACTCAGCATTAAGAATAACAATATTGGTTGGTTTTTCAAAATTAATTTTTTGTGGATCAAAATTTTTTATAAACAAACATTTATTTTTTATAATAATAGTAAAACTTAAAGCAAAAATTCCAAGTAGTATTAAGAAAATTAAAATTAATTTTTCATGCAGCGAGGCTTTTACTTTTTTAATCATTTAAAACACAAAAGTATTATCAATTTCTTTTAATTTATCTTTTATAAATTTAATTTTTTTATTAAGAATTTCATCATTTGAATTTTCATAATTTCCCATTATTAAATGTGAGTATACTTCTGCCATATCTTCAGATGGAATAGTCATTGAGTATTCAGTAAAAAAACCATTAGTATTTTTATAAGTTTCAAGCCCCAATTTTTTTGAGCAAGTAGAGCAATCCGCATACCTAAAATTTGGCTCATTAAACTTTTTCCATTCACTTTCATCAAATAATTCTTTATGGCCATCGTTAATAATATGAAATAATTCATGATGAATCACTCTTTCAAAATATTTTTCATTAAATTTTAGATCTATAATTAATGTTTTCATTAAATGATCTGGAATTCCTGCTGTGTTTATTCCTGAAATAGATAGGTTTTCACACATTACAATATATTTAAGATTAATTTTTTTTAAAAATTCTTTTGAATACCTGTTCAAATTTTTAAATATAGTTTGATATTTTTTATTGTAAGTTTTTTTGTCAGAATTAATGCAAAAAATATTTTTCTGAACCCCAAGTCTAAAGGGTTTGGTTGCATAAAAATATTTCAGTTTATTAGGTGTTTTTAATTCATAGATTTCTAAATTTGGTATTTTAATGAGATTATAAATAGAATTTGAATTCGCAGATGTTATTAAAAAAAATGATATTAAAACAAGCTTAAAAACCTTCATATACATAATTTAGATGATATTAGATTTAAAAAGAATGTGGTACATTTTGTTTATAAATGAAAAAAGATCGTAACAAAAATCCTATTCAACCTGTAAGTGGAACAAAAGTCCCAAGATTTGCTGGACCATCTACGTTTGCAAGACTACCAGAATTAAGAGATGTCGAAAGTTGTGATGTTGCGATTGTTGGCATACCGTTTGATGCAGGCACTAGCTATAGACCTGGTGCAAGATTTGGTCCAATGAGTATCAGGCAGGCATCAAGACATTTGAGAACCAATTATCATCCAAGCTATGATGTTGAACCATTTAAAGTGCAGCAAGTTGCTGATGCTGGTGATATTACTTGCAATCCATTTAGTATTGATGAGTCGATAAAACAAATCGAAGCTGGAGCGAGTGATTTATTGAATAAAGTTGGTGGCATAATTAGCTTAGGTGGGGATCACACAATTGCAGTACCATTACTTAGAGCAATTAATAAAAAATGTAATGGACCAGTTGCTTTAGTACACTTTGATGCACATTTAGATACTTGGGATACTTATTTTGGTGCTCCTTATACACATGGCACTCCATTTAGAAGAGCAAGAGAAGAGGGTTTATTTTTGGACGATGCTTCAATGCATGTTGGTATTAGAGGTCCATTATATAGTAGAGATGACATTAAAAATGATGAAAGTTTTGGATTTAAGATAATTCATTGTGATGAGTTCCAAACAGAAGGAACAGATAAAATAGCAGAAAGAATTAAAAAAAGAGTTGGTAACAATCCTTTGTATTTATCAATAGATATAGATGTATTAGATCCAGCCTTTGCTCCTGGAACAGGTACACCAGAAATTGCAGGAATGACAACAAGAGAAATGGTTAATGTTTTAAGAGGTCTGTCAGGATTAAATCTTGTTTCTGCTGATGTGGTCGAAGTTTCACCTGCTTACGATCATGCCGAAGTAACCTCATTAGCTGCAGCAACAATTGTTTACGAATTAACAAATTTATTTGCAAAATCATAAAGAAAGGATAGTTTCTCAAAATGCTAGATCAAAAAAATTTTTATATTAATGGAGAATGGGTTTCTCCTAAACAACCTAATGATTTAAAAGTAATAGATCCATCAACAGAAGAAGAGTGTGCAGTAATATCTTTAGGTGGAGTAGAGGATGTCAATAATGCTGTCAGTGCAGCAACAAAAGCATTTGAAACTTGGGCTTTTTCTTCAAAAGAAGAAAGACTAAAATATCTTGAAGCTTTATATGCAGTTTATAAAAAAAGATGGGCAGATATGGCAAAAGCTATATCCCTAGAGATGGGAGCACCGATTGATTTTTCAACTCAATTACAAGCTGGAACTGGTGCTAGTCACATCAAATCATACATTAAAGTTTTAAAGGAATATACTTTTGAAAAAATTTTAGGCGATCATGCTCCTAATAATAATATTTTACATGAGCCAAAAGGTGTTTGTGCATTAATTACACCTTGGAATTGGCCAAT
>ERZ651776.4030-NODE-4030-length-13944-cov-10.736569_pt1 | contig 13944 bp, 6 predicted proteins | sample MGYA00514761_ERZ651776 | MGnify/ENA metagenome assembly ERZ651776 | reverse complement strand
GTACTTGCGATTAGCAGCATTGCTGCAAAAAACATTTTTGTTTTCATAACATTAATTGATTTGTTTATATATAGATTAATTCATTACTTATTTGATCCGTTCTTCCCTTCAATTTGCCATTTCAAATTGATGTAAAAGCTTCGACCTGGTTCTGTAAGACCAAGAGATTTCAGACTAGACATATGGTTAACATATGAAGCGTTTAAAGCATTTCTAACTCCAAATGACAGTTGTAAAGGCCATTCGAAATCCCATTTCATTTGACATCCTAGGTCAATTGTAGCATAAGCATTTGTGGGTGTTTCTAAGGGGCCTACTCTACTTTGACTAAAAAAATAGTTGCTTTGAAGTAAGACAGAGGCAAAACCAAAAGTTTTCTTATTTGAAAGTTCAATTCGAATATTTGATCTCAAACGTGCCTGTGGCATGAAATACAAATCCTCCCCTGACTGCACAAAGCTCAACTCACCTCCGAAAGTATTGGAATACCCTGTTTCAAAATGTAGTCGATGAGCAAAATGCGGATGATAATGAAGTCTCGCTTCAATACCATAAAGCAGTGCCAGATCCATTGATTGGTATTCATACACGGCGAGCCCATCAATCACTGAATCCAATTCCGCAAGCTGAATGTAATTATTTGCTATTGTCCAATACGGATTTAAAATTAATGAAACATGTTCATTGGAAATTTCATAGTTTAAGTCCAGCTGTACAAACCTTTCAGAAACCAATGAAGGATCCCCGAGAATATATCGCACAGCTCCGTGATGAATCCCGTCACTCAGCAATTCAGATAAGTGAGGTGCTCGGGTTCCGGATGAAATATGAAAGGCAAGATCCTGTCTTGTTTGGGCTTTCCATTCCTTCCTGATACCAATGGACGCATTGATGTTTGGATAATCATTATTAAAATTGGAACTACGAACGGCTCTTTGATCCAGTCGAATTACTGTATTGAACTTTAGCCCACCGAAATCATAAGAAAGAGAGGAATACAGACCAACATCGTATTGATCTGAATCATCTATCAAACGCTCTTCGGCCTTTATACCATTGTTGTTGCTTTGTGCACTTGCTTGAATACCGGACAACACTTGAAGATTTTTATTAGGATTCCAATGATGCCTTACCTGAAAAGATGAAGCATTCAAATACATATCAATTCCGGGTGTAAAAATCTTTTCTTCAAATTCTTTAAGATTGTTGTATCCATGGTTCAAATAAAACTCCATCTTATTCTTTGAATTCATGAAGTAGCTTGCCTTGATATTGGCAAAATGATTTTGAATTTTCTGGTGAGGAAGGGAAAACCCGCGGTCTTGATCCTCGACGAGAAAAGATGTTGGCGTAGCCAAACTATCGTGTGTATGTCCAGGAATGCCTACTCTTGAATTAGAATACAAATAATTGAGCTCTATATTCCATTTTCCTGAATTATAACCAAGCTTAAATTTACCCCCATAATCCTGCATTCTTGAATCACTCAAATAGCCACCATCTGGGTAGGCATAATCTGCATAACTCGAAAATATACCTGCTGCGCTCATCCTAAACTTTTTTCCCGAAACTTTATATACCAGACTATTTTGGCTTCCTTTATTCACGGATTCAAACTGCGTATTCATTTGAATAGAATAGGCGTTTTGAGGAGCAAAAGAACCATCCTTAATGTACAACAGACCACCTGTTGCATCGCCCGTATAGATCAAAGACATGGGGCCTTTAATGACTTCTGCACTTTCCATTCCAACCTGTGAAATACCGAGTCCATGATCACCTCCCCATTGTTGGTTATTGATACGCATCCCATTCAAAAAGGTAACAACGCGCATACCTTGCATACCACGTATGACTGGCTTTGAGTTTAGTGGGCCATAAGAAGCCATTTGCACACCATCTATTTGTGTAAGAGCAGAGGAAATGCTCAAAGGAGTAATTACATCGAGCTTATCCAATTTCATGTAATCCGTTTTCTGAGTCATGCTTCCTTGAAGTTCACGAAGCTCGACACGCACCATCACTTCATCCATATCATGTGGATCTGGACTCAATGTAAGATTGATACTATCGCAACAGGATAAGGCTATGGTTTTTGATTCATAGGTCATGGCGCTAACCTGCAACATGAATTCGTCAGGCCAGTTTCCTTCTAATTTAAATCTTCCGTTTACATCCGTAAAGGTAGCAACCCCAAGCTCCTTTAGCTCTATTTTTGCTCCTGGGATAGACTCATTATTTAAACCGTCTTTTACAACGCCGGTCAGCTGTTGTGCGATGCACACATATCCTGTCATAAACAGGATAAAACAAGAAATTTTATACATTATTAATTTTAATTCGTTACGAAATGGTTTTGTTTAGCTGATTTAGCTTAATCGTAACGAACTTGGGGGACCCCGTAATTGAATATTTTGGGCAGAACCAACGGTCACAGCACCAAACTCCCATGAGGAGACAACATTGATGTAGCCATTTGGAACTTGAACAATTGCAAATTTTGGCGTATCCAATGAATGAAAAGAATAGGAACATAAATCACAGTCCGCTTCTTCAAAAGAAAGACCCTGATGTTCTTCTGAATCCGTGTCATGATCATGATGCTCATGCAAGGGTTCTATGCACTCATGTATCAAAGATCGTGGCACATGGATAGCAACCATGCCCAACAACAACAAATACAACAGTGACTTTTTCATCAATACAAAATTATGAAAAATAAAATATAGTTCAAGGTTAATCATGAATTGAAAACAATTTAAATTTAAAGATCCTCTCAACTTTTTTAAAATCAAATCATTAGACGCTGCGAACTACATGAATTCGAATCATTATTTGATGACTTTCAAAAAAACCATATCAAATAATGCTCAAAAAGGACGATTCCATTAACCAAAATTTATAAACAGCTTAATTATATTTATTTAAAGAATCATGGTATATTTATAGCCGGACAAATTATTAACTACAATTACAAATGAAAAGATTAACCCTCGTTTATCTATTCTTTATTTCTACGTACATATATTCTCAAGCTCCCTTTCAAATTGAATGGCAAAAATCTTTAGGTGGCTCCATGGGCGACTTCGCCTATAGTGTTGAACCTACAGCTGATGGTGGTTTTATTGTCGCAGGGAATTCACAATCCAACGATGGTGATGTTGCTGGAAACCATGGTCAAACTGATGTTTGGGTGGTCAAATTATATGCAGACGGACAAGTCTCATGGAAGAAGAGCTTTGGTGGCTCATCTTTTGATGGAGCAAACTCAATTAAACAAACTACAGATGGCGGATTCATCATCGCAGGATATACTGCATCTAACGATGATGATGTATCTGGAAATCATGGAGGCCGCGATTTTTGGGTTTTAAAATTGGATTCTTTTGGGAACGTGGCTTGGCAAAATGCATTAGGAGGAAACTCAACAGAAGTAGCCTACGCAATAGAACAAACCTCTGAAGGCGGCTATATTGTTATGGGATATACCGTTTCTCAAGCGGGAGATGTTATTGGTAATCACGGAGAAACAGACATCTGGGTGGTAAAACTTAATGAATCAGGAAATATTTCTTGGCAAAAGTGCTTAGGAGGCAGTTCAAACGAACAAGGATATGACATTAAACAAACAACAGATGGTGGATACATTATCGCAGGAAGCTCTCAATCTAACGACGGGGATTTGGAATCAAATTTAGGGTCCTCTGATTATTGGGTAGTTAAGCTTGACACTGACGGTAGTATTGCTTGGAAAGAATCCTATGGAGGAAGTGACAGAGATGTTGCTCACTGCATTAAACAAACCAACGATGGAGGCTTTCTTGTTTCGGGAATATCATCCTCTTCAGATGGAGATGTTACTGACGTTAGTGGTGGTCGAGATTATTGGATCATCAAGATTGATCCAACAGGAAACCTCATCTGGCAAAAGGCAATGGGTGGAGATGGAACCGACGTAGCTTATTCCGTAGATGAAACAGATGATGGAGGAGCTATTATTGGAGGTTTTTCTACTTCCACTAATGGAGATGTTTCTGGAAATCATGGAGATTCCGATTATTGGATTATTCAATTGGACAATTCAGGAAATTATATTTGGCAACAATCTATAGGAGGGTCTAATACTGATGAGCCTAACAGCATCAAACAAACTCCGGATGGAGGTTTTATTATTGCGGGCTACTCTTATTCAGAAGACGGTGACCTCACTAGAAATCGAGGGTTTTCAGATTATTGGGTAGTAAAACTTGAAGAAGTAAGCACGGCTGGTACGGTTTACTTTGATGCGAACGAAAACTGTCTTCAAAATTTGGATGAAAACGAGATTGAAGGAATCAATTTATTAATCAATCCTGGAAGTATTCTGGTTACAACAGACTATAATGGAGATTGGTGGGTCAAATCATTGCCTCAGGGCAGCTATACCATGACGGTAGACACTTCTACGTCATGGAAGAGCTCTTGTACAAATAATACAACCAAGTCCTTTACCATTTCTAATCCTACAGGTTTTACCATCGGGCCAGATTTTGGAATGATTAATGACTTTCCCTGCCTAGAACCCGATGTCTCTATCCACATGCCATTCATGCGACCTTGTTTTGAAGAGCAGATTATTTTTCTCTCTGTATCCAATGCCATCACTTCTCGGGGTTCTTTAATCGGAAACTATGTTGAGGTTGAATTAGATCCTTTTATCACCTTAGACAGTGCATCATTGTCATTTACCCCTCTTGGCAATGATTTTTATCGCTTTGATTTGGACGATGTGACACCAGGTTCTCAAGAAAGAATTGTAATGTATACAACCATAAGTTGTGATGTTAATTTAGGAGAAAACTTATGTATGGAGGCCAACTTAAAACCTGTTGAACCTTGCATGCTTGACAATATTCCTTCAGACCCTGTAGTTGCGGATCCTGAGGGTACAAGTGAAACCAATTTTCCTGTACCATGTACTTTACCTTGGGACAAATCGAGCCTGAGTGTAGAGGGCTGGTGTCAAAATGATTCTGTCTTCTTTTCTGTAACCAATACAGGTGAATTTGGAAACGGAGATATGGATTGTTACTCACCCCTTTGGGTTACGAGAGATGGTATCGTAATTGTAACTGACTCAATCGCAATATTAGGTGGACAAACGGTAATCTATTCCTATCCAGGTAATGGACAACTATGGAAACTTATGGCAGAGCAGCACCCATTGCATCCGGGAAACTCTCACCCCAATGCTTCAGTTGAAAATTGCGGAGCACATAATAATAATCCTCCGGTAGACATCAATGATACGCATCTTGATGACGCTGATCCTGTAATCGACACCTATTGCGGAATGGTCACAGGAAGCTATGACCCCAATGATAAAACAGGGTATCCGTATGGTGAGACAGATCAATTTTATATACCCAAAAATCAGCAGATACAATACGTTATACGTTTTCAAAACACAGGAACAGACACTGCCTTTACCGTTGTCGTGCGTGACACCCTAGATTTGGACCTAGATATTTTCTCTGTGGTTTCCGGTGTTTCAAGTCACTCCTATGAATTTAAAATGTATGGACCAAGGGTTCTTGAATGGACTTTTAATGATATTTATTTACCTGACAGTGCCGCGAATCAGATTGGCAGCAATGGGTTTTTAACCTATCATGTGGAGCAAGTGCGGGATTTGGAACCGGGCGTTGAAATCACAAATGATGCAGATATTTATTTTGACAAAAACCTACCCATTACAACCAATACAACCATTCACAGAATATTTGAAGGCTTTTTGGGCATGCTTGGAATCGAAAACTTGGAAATTGAAGGTAAAGATTTAATGGTTTACCCCAACCCTACTTCTCAAATGATTACCATACAAAGCGAAGACCCTATTTTTAATGACTTCCAAATCTATGACCAATTGGGACGATCGGTTTATCGTGGTGCGCTCAGCGGATTTTCAACTGAAGTGTCTTTGCAACATTTGTCTAAAGGCAGTTATATCATTCAAGTAACCGGAACTTACAAACCAACAAAGCTCGTTAAGGACTAACTCGATCATTTAACTTCTTTTCAAATTTGTGCTTATGCCCTAAAACTGCTATTTTAGAGCCAATTCAATCTTTATGAAACACCTTTTGTTAGGACTTACTCTTATTATCAGCTTTGCCCTGAGTGCTCAAATCCAATTGAGTAGAGATGTAATGTCAAGTGCTGGACAGTCAGTTTCAGGAACAAATATTCAGATGAGCTACACCATTGGTGAGCCATTTACCGCTACAATTCAAAACAATTCAATCCATACCCTAGGGTTTCAGCAACCCGATACCAAACCAGCCACTGAGCTTCCCTTTGCGATTCCTGGAGGACTTTCACCCAACGGAGACGGCACCAATGAAACTTGGGACATTCAGGCATTGGAAGACTATCCTAATGCCACCGTTACCGTATTCAACCGCTGGGGACAGAAAGTATATTCAGGTACTTCACAAGACCCTGCTTGGGACGGAACGACCAACGGACGTGAATGCCCTACTGCGGATTATTATTACATCATTGATTTGGGTGATGGACAAAAATTTAGTGGTGTAGTAACACTCAAAAAATAATATGATGAGCAAAAGATTTTTAATCTTCTTTCTTTTTTTTGGTTTATCATACGGACTCAATGCACAACAATTGCCCATGTACAGTCAGTTCTACTGGAATGACTTTGCCATCAATCCAGCTTACACAGGTTTGACGGGCTCACCAAGAATTCAACTCGGATACAGAAACCAATGGTCTGGATTTAACGGCGCGCCTTCTACATTTACCTTAGGTGGCCATACCCTACTCAAAAAGCAAAACATTGGTTTGGGAGGCATGCTTTTTTTAGATGATACAGGGGGAGCGATGAGACAGACTGGAGCCATGCTGAATTACAGCTACATTTTAAAATTAAATAGCAACTCTAAGCTAAGTATGGCGCTCTCGGGAATCATCAATCAGTACAGCTATGACGGAAGTGAAATTGAAAACATTGACCCAGACCCGGCCTTAAGCATGAACGTTTCTCAGCTCGCTCCAGACATGAGCTTTGGACTTGTATATTCACTTAAGGACAAACTACTTATTGGATTAGGAATCAATCAGTTAATTCAAAGCAAATTGGGTAAATTTGATGAGTTTAATAATCTATATACCGGTAACAATCGTTTGATTCGACACTACCATTTATCGGCGATGTACACGATGGCCATTAACGACAACATTCAGCTTGACCCCTACCTTTTATTGAGAAGTACTTTTATCAGTGCACCACAATTTGAGTTGGGTGTAAAAAGCACTTTTAATCAGCTGTTTTTTGTGGGTGCGAACTATCGCCATCAAGAGTCTGTGATTGCCCTTCTTGGTGTGAATTACAAAAATGCGATTTTAGCATATAGCTACGATTATCCGTTGAGCGATATTCGATCTTATTCCAATGGCTCACATGAGATATTGTTGGCTTATCAATTCAACAAACCCAAAGAAGAACCTGCACCTGTTGTAGAAGAAGATCCAGACCGAGATGGAGATGGGATCTTGGACAAGGACGATTTATGTCCTGACACACCAGGACTTGAAAAATACAAAGGTTGCCCTGATACAGATGGTGATGGAATCTTTGATGCCATTGATGATTGCCCAAAAACCTTTGGTCCTAAAGAAAATAACGGATGTCCTTATCCGGATACCGATGGAGATGGCTTGCTGGACAATGCAGATGACTGCCCGAGTGTTGCAGGACCTGTGGAAAACAAAGGATGCCCATACAAGGATACCGACGGAGATGGACTCTTGGACAAAGACGATGAGTGCCCGATGACACCCGGTCCGAAAGAAAATAATGGATGTCCGGTGATAGAAAAAGAAGAACAAGAAGTCCTTAATACTGCCTTCAATAACCTAGAATTTGAGACCAATCTGGATGTCATCAAATCAGGATCAAAACCTGCACTTATTGAGTTGGCCAATACCCTTAAAAAGAAACCCGATTGGAAGCTAATGCTCTCTGGCCATACGGACAACGTGGGAGATGATGATGCCAATATGGTTCTTTCTAAAAAACGTGCTGAATCAGTTAAGAAATTTCTTACTACTCAGGGAATTGATGAAAATCGAATAAAGACGGAATTTTTTGGAGAATCTCAACCTTTAGAAGATAACAATACTGCCGCTGGTCGACAAAAGAACCGACGTGTAGAGTTCAAAATCATCTTTGACTAAGCCTTCTTAATAGGAAAGTCAATGAGAAATGAGGTTGTAGAATCGGTCTTTTGGACTTCAAGATTTAATCCTTTATCGGATAACAGGTATTTTACAATTCCTACCCTGAGATCATTCGAATCCTTTTTGGCATTCATGATGATGTTGTAATGGTGTTCTTGCAAAATTTGATTTTCAATGGCTTGGTTTAATCCAAATACAACCTGAAATGAATTTTCAGTAGTCATTGCAGTTGCCTGAATTTGCATGGGAGATTTGGATTCTTCTATGATGAAGATCAAGAGATTGTACCAAAGCTGAAAGATCTTAAACTCATTGACGGATGATATTTCTTGGTCGTCAGAAATTAGATTTTCAAAGCTTCCTTTTTCTTTGATATTTGACTCAATGATTGTAGTCACAGATGAAATGCTCTCCTTAAGTTTGATATCGGACAATGCTTCTTCTCCTTTAAAATTCAATGCCTCTCGCACAGAGGTAACCACATCCGCAGATTTATTGGTTGCCGATATGGTGGTATTAGAAATCATCTTGATTTGACCAATGCATCGCGCCAGTCTGTATATTGGCTGTCGATCTTGACAACCCACAAGGAAATTAACAACTTCTTCATCAGGACTAACAATTTTAAGTTGCGTAAGCTCAGAAGCTAGTGTTTTCGATGATTCAGATTCTACACCAAAACGTTTTTTAAGCTCTTCCTCCATCTCTTTCGATTTTTGAACCTTCATATTGAAACCTGAATATGAATTAGCTTCCTGATAATTAGATAACTGAGAAGCCATCTCTAAATCTTCTTTGGAGGAAGCCGGTAATAAATTATTGACCAGCTCGTCCATCAAATAATGAAGTCCCTCTGCCCCTGCCTTAATGGCTCCGAGAGGACTATTAAGTTCGTGAGCAACAGTTTTTGCCGTCTCTCCTAGAATCAGCTGCTGATCTTGCTCCAATATTTTTTGCGACAAGAAAAGGTTTTTGTCTTTCTGTTTTTCAATAATTTTGTTTTGACGATTGGTGACCCGGAAGCGATTGAACAAAAACAAAAGAAACAATCCCAAAAACCCTATACCACCGAACAAAAGATATTGTTGATTTCGTTTGACCTCAAGCTCAGCATCTTGTCTTTTAAGTGTAGCATCTTTTTCTCTTGACTGAGCAGACTGTATTGCAAATTCATTCGCAAAAGAGATACTATCCTCGATTTGCTTGTATTGAAATGTTGATTCTAGCTCGAGCGCAATAATCTTTGATTTTGCATCTCGGTTTTTGAGGGTATCATTTTCAATGGTATAATTCTGAAGCATTTCCAATGCCTTTTTTTTGTCTCCCAATAACATGTATATCTCATACATGTTTCTTGAGCAATTCGTCCTTATGATAGAATATGAATCCATTTCAATTTCCATCTCCCTAGATTTTTTAAATGCCTCAAGCGCCTCATGGTATCTATTCTGCTTGAATCTTAATCCTGCGATATTCCATATTAAAGATGAATTTTGTACTGCCCCTTTCTTTTCATATTCTTTTTGGACTAGACCAAACTTTTTATCGGCCATTTCGAAATTATTTAAATTTAAATGACAAGCACCTTGAGCAAGATATATTACAGCCTTTAATTCTTTACCAATACCCGACATCAAAAGAATCTCTACCACCGATAACAAATCCAATGCTTCATGGTATTTCTCTTGATAAAATTTACCCTTAGACAACTTCACCATGGAAAGAATTTGCAATTGCTTATTATCGCATTGATAAGCCAAGTCACTCGCCTCCTGGAATGACCCTATTGAGGCTCCAACTTCTCCCAAATAAACATAGGCATCTCCCATTGCCATTGCAATTTTTGACTGCAATTCAAAATCATTTTTTCGTTTGGCAATTGACTTACATTTTAACCAGTATTCAAAGGCTTTAACATACTCGTCTTTTTGATTGTATACATTACCAATATTGAGATAACATTGCGCAAGAGAAGTCTCATTATTAAGTTTAACGGCAAAATTCTCAGCCATTTTAAACTGATACAAAGCAGAATCCAACTCATTGCGAAGCATAAAAACCCCACCCAAATTCTGATGAAACATGAAATAAATATTTTGCCCTTTTCTAGTTGTAGAAGAGATATCTTTGACACTTAAGTAAAGTTGTTTTTTGAATTTCAAATAATTGGATTCATCTGAACGGTTTATCGCATTTTTTACCAGTATATTTAGGCATTCGATTTGTTTATCGATACTATTTAATTCATCAAATAATCTTACTGCCCGTATTAACGAACCATCTGAATCTTTATTTAAAATTATCTGCGCCTTGGCCAGATAAAAAAGAGCTCTTGCCTCTGCACTTTTCAAGTTTCGCTCTTTAGCAAAGATACAAAGCCGTTTTGCTGTGGATTCATTAGACAATGCATCACCTTGATAATTCCTCTTTAACATATTGAGAATTGAATCGGCTTTTTGACCTTCGCTTAAATTCGAATCATTCAAAATAGAATTTACATCAATGGTGTTTATTACAGCTCCTTTTATCTGAAATGACGTAGTATCACTATATTCTATTACAAGTTGTGAAGTGGCTTCAAAGCCAATTGAAATGATAAAAAGAACATGTAGTATTCTATGCATAGCTTTGGTAAATATAGAAATGCTGAATTAAATTCATCTTCCGAGAAAATCTTTTTAAAGGTTTGTATAAAAAATAATACCGATCAAAAATCATTCTGAAAATCAATTGAAATTGGAGAATAAAAAATTAGTCAGGTCAAAAATAACAAGTAAATCCATAAGAAAAAAGAATTGTAATGAATTGAAAATTAATCGACTATGAAAGGGACTGATTTGAACAGAAATTAATTTCATTTTTTTTACAAATAAGAGGCATCCCAAAACCCTACTAATGCGTCTAGGTAATACTAAACTTGCTATGAACAATTTAATGCGTTTCCAACTCCCTATTTTAGGGTGCCTTGTGTTTTTCATGATTCCTTATTTCATGTTGGCGCAAAATGGTTCGGGCAAGTACAACTCTTCCTACTCCGTTTCTTCTCAAACAATCAAGAACACCGAAGAAATGATCCGATGTTATACCATGCAAATGGATTCCATTCGGAGAGCTCAAAATCCAAATCTCCCTTCATTGCAACAGGAAGAGTTTTTATTTCAAAAACAATTACGAAAATATAAAACCGGCAAAAACGGAAAAGGAAGTATGGAGAAAGCAACGCTTTTAACCATACCATGTATTTTTCACATCATTACAGATGGCGCAGGAGCGGAAAATATTTCTGCGGCTCAAGTTCAGGCTCAAGTGGACCAGCTCAATATTGATTTTAGAAATCTAGCAGGTTCTACTGATCCCGCAGCTGCCGATGTTGAAATTGAGTTTTGTCTTGCCATTTTAGACCCATCAGACAATGTGCTCGCTGAACCAGGAATCAATAGGGTCACAACCTATGGTGAAGGTCCTTTTAATACAGGAGTTATTGACAACACTATCAAACCCGGAACATTTTGGGACCCAGACCAGTACATGAATGTTTGGGTTGCGGATATCACTGGCGGTATATTAGGTTATGCCCAATTCCCGAGCAACTCTGGCTTAGGAGGTTTAAACGCAAATGGAGGAGCCGCGAATACAGATGGTGTAGTTCACTTATATTCTACTATCGGATCTGTAGCCAGCCCCTATCCTGGAGGTGCTCCATACAATTTAGGAAGAACAATGACACATGAGGTAGGCCACTGGCTTGGGTTGAGACACATTTGGGGTGATGCGAATTGTGGCAATGATTTTTGCGGAGACACCCCTCAATCTCAAACGTCAAATTTCGGCTGTCCTAATTTGACAACATGTGATGGGAATAATGATATGGTTGAAAACTATATGGATTATACCAATGATGCCTGTATGGATATTTTCACTGCAGATCAAAAGGACAGGATTCGAACAGTAATGCTCAATTCACCAAGAAGAGCCCTACTCCCCAACTCTCAAAAATGTGGACTTCCTGTACCTACAATAAGTTTCGTAGTTGAAAACGGTGGAACAATTGACGAGGGAACCAATTGTGATTATGTGGATATACCTGTTGACATGCAAATCTCTTTACCTCCTACTGATGATGCAGTGGTAAGCTTTACACTAACAGGAAATTCAACCGCGACTCAAGGAGTTGACTTTGACATCTTACCCCCGAATATTACTTTTGTGGCAGGAGCAACAAATAACGAAAGCTTTGTACTACGCATATACAATGACGCCATTCTCGAATCAAATGAAATCATAGAGCTTCAAATTGTAGTTACCACAGCTGGAGATGCTGTTGCTTCACTAACATCAAGTATATATACCTTAACCATTTTAGATGCCAATTTTGTTGCCTCTAACATTTTATACGAAGACTTTGAAGGAGGCGGAATAGGAAATTTTACAACTCAAGGAGCGGCTGGGTCAGACCTCTTTCAAAACGGCACTACAAATACAGCGTCTAGTCAATTCTGGATCATAGAACCAACAAATAATACCCAATTTGCTTACTCCAATGATGATGCATGTGATTGTGATAAATCCAATGATCAATTAACCTCTCCAATATTTAGTCTTACTGGATATACAGCAAATATATTCTTAGAGTTTGACCATGCCTTTTCAGCTGAAACATATGAAACCGCTGAAGTTCAAATCAATAATGGAACAGGTTGGAATACCATTTCTAGTTTAGCCAACACCAGTACAAATAATAACAATACACTGACTACTCCTTGGGTGAACGGAAATATAATTGATTTGAACCCATATATTGGACAAGCCAATGTGCAGATAAGGTTTTATTATAATGACGGTGGGCAGTGGGCTTATGGATTGGCTGTGGACAATATTAGAGTTTATACCGATTCCCCTATCAATGCCAGCCCATTGGCAGGAATCGATTATCAATCTACTTGTAATCCATTCACATGGATTGATGGGAACACCTATAGCGCATCAAATAATACAGCAACATTTACCATTGCAGGTGGCGCAGCAAATGGTTGTGATTCGACTGTCACTTTAGATTTAGTCATTAATTCTGCTTCAATCGGTGTAGATACCCAAATCGCTTGTGGTTCGTACACTTGGATTGATGGAAACACGTACACCGCTTCAAACAATTCGGCAACATTTACCATTGTAGGTGGCGCAACAAATGGTTGTGATTCTATTGTAACTCTTGATCTCACCATCAGCAATTCAGTTTCGGGTACAGATACACAAACAGCCTGCGGTTCTTACACATGGATTGATGGAAATACCTACGCCGCCTCTAATAGCTCAGCGACATTTACCATTGTAGGTGGCGCAACAAATGGTTGTGATTCTATTGTAACTCTTGATCTCACCATCAGTAATTCAGTTTCGGGTACAGATACACAAATCGCTTGTGGTTCGTACAGCTGGATTGATGGGAATACCTACACGGCTTCAAACAATACGGCAACATTCAATATTCCAGGAGGTGCAGCAAATGGATGTGATTCTCTTGTAACTCTTGACCTCACCATCAGCAATTCAGTTTCGGGTACAGATACACAAACAGCCTGCGGTTCTTACACATGGATTGATGGGAATACCTACACGGCTTCAAACAATACGGCAACATTTACCATTGTAGGTGGCGCAACAAATGGTTGTGATTCTATTGTAACTCTTGATCTCACCATCAGCAAT
>ERZ651776.4029-NODE-4029-length-13947-cov-2.798053_pt1 | contig 13947 bp, 12 predicted proteins | sample MGYA00514761_ERZ651776 | MGnify/ENA metagenome assembly ERZ651776 | reverse complement strand
CTTGGTGAAGAGAGTGGAAAAATGATTGGTGATAACGACTATCAATGGATTATTGACCCGCTAGATGGAACAACCAACTATCTTCATGGCTATCCTCAGTATGCAGTATCAATTGCACTTGTTGAGAAAGGAATTACTACTCATGCAGTTATATATGATCCCTTCAAGGAAGAGCTCTATACCGCATCTAGGGGTGAAGGTGCCTATCTAAATAATGAAAGGATACGAGTCACTTCAACCAATGGGTTAAAAGATACCCTTATTGGAACAGGCTTCCCATTCAAACACCCTCAGCACTTAGACTGCTATATTGAAACCTTTAGAGCAATACACCCTCATGTTTCGGGAATTAGGAGGGCTGGTGCTGCAGCTTTAGACCTCGCCTATCTAGCAGCAGGAAGACTTGATGGCTTCTGGGAAATTGGGCTCAATTCATGGGATATGGCTGCTGGTGCCCTAATGGTTAAAGAGGCTGGAGGATTTATAGGTGATTTTTCTGGAAGAGATAAATATATGGAAACTGGAAATGTTGTCGCCGGAAATTCGGATGTTTACAAACAAATTTTAAAGAAAATTCATCCACACCTTACCGCAGATCTTCAGCGGTAGGTCAATCTGAAATAGTTAGCTGCTCTCCATTTATCTTAGGGCTTGAGCTAGACAACAAAAAGACAATTGCTTGGCTCTTCTCTTCGGGTAGTGGAACTTTAGATGAATCCTCAGCAGGATAAGCCGCCCTTCTCATTTCTGTTCTCAATTTTCCTGGATTAACTGTGTTGACGCTAATATTTGTCTTTTCAAGCTCCTCAGAAAGGGTTTTTGCCAAGCCCTCGATGCCAAACTTACTAACACTGTATGCACCCCAGTAAGCCCTGGCTTCTCTTCCAACTGAAGAGGACATGAAAATTACTCTTGCATCTTCGGACTTTAAAAGAGCCGGAATAAGAAACTGAGTTAACATGAAAGGAGCACTGAGATTAATCTGAAGTGTTGAATACCACAATTTAATATCGTATTGCTCTATAGGCATTTGAGTGCCAAGAATTGATGCATTATGAACGAGTCCATCGAGCTTCCCAAATTGATTTATAAGGTTTTCTTGAAGCTCCTGATAGTTTTCAGGAGTTGCACCCTCTAGATCAAGCGGGTATAGAATCGGCTCAGTAAGTCCAGCATCAACAACAGCATCGTAAGCATACTCGAGCGAACCCAGATCTCTTCCAAGCATAATGACTGTAGCGCCAGCTCTAGCTAGGTCCATAGTTACCGCTAATCCAAAACCTCTGTTTGCTCCTGTGACTAAAACAACCTTGCCTTTAAAATCGTCATCCTGAATTGAGTGTTTTTTTTCAATTATCATTCACTAATTTCCTTGTTTGATTTAACCCCAAGCGCTTTGAGCCTCTCAGCTCTGCTTATCAAATTCCCTTTTCCAGTAGATAGTTTGTTTCTAGCGCTAGTAAAGCCCTCTTTTGTCTTTTCAAGTTGTGTCTCAATCTTATCAAGGTCCTCTACAAATAAAGCCAATTTGTCATACATTCCAGAGGCTTGCCTTGCAATCTCATCCGCATTTTTATTTTGTTTGTCGGTTTGCCACATAAAGTTAACAGTTTTTAAACTCATACTCAGCATTGATGGAGAGACAAGCATAATATTTTTTTTCAAAGCATCATCAAACAAACTATGCTTATGCTGAAGCGCAAGAAGAAGCGCCCCTTCAATCGGAATAAAAACAAAAATGAAGTCTAGACTTCTCACTCCCTCAAGGTTTTCATACTCCTTTATACTAATATTTTTTATCTGATTTTCAATTGAGGTTATGTGCCTTTTCAAAGCTAATTCATTAGTTTGATCTGCCACATAATCGACATAATCTTTTAATGAAACTTTTGAGTCAATCACAACATCCTTGCCCTCAGGTAAATGAAGGATAACGTCAGGTTTGAATTTTTCACCCATCTCATTTTTATATTGCTTTTGAAGGTCAAACTCCACGCCTTCCTGAAAGCCGTAGCTTGATAGAAGTGAGCTTAAGATTTCCTCCCCCCAATCCCCTTGGATTTTATTGTCATAGGTAAGAGCCTCAGTTAAATTTTTTGCCGATTGCTGTGTTTCTATATTTGCTTCGTGAAGCGATTTAATTTGCTCTTTGAGGGTTGTCCTCTCCTCAACCTGCTCCCTAGTAATTGTTTCAATTCTCTCTCTAAAGCTCTTAAGCTGAGTTTGAAGAGGTGTCAATAAATCAGAGTTATCTATCTTTAGTTTGTCGCGATCATTTTTTAAAATGTCCGAAGCAATCTCTTTAAAGTCATTATTAACCTGCTTTTTAAGTTGTTCTACAAGTTGAAGCTTCTCAGCATAATTCTTTTCTTTTTCATCCAGTTTAGTCTCAAGCTGAATATTCCTCTGAGAGGCCTTAAAAAGCTTCTTATTGAGAATATAAAAACTTATTGCTGAGCCAATTAGAAGAGAAAAAATACCAATTAGAATATTCATCGAAGGCTTAATACTTGAAAAATAAAGGATTGTTTTTCTGCATTCATAAAATAGACATACCAGTTGGCACTAAAGTTAGTAAAATTTTAACTAAATTATAACGCTTAGTCTTCTATAAGCCATGTTACTTTTAAGATCATTATTTTACTTTGTTGGTTCAATTATTAGTTTAATTTTGATTTCTTTTGTCGGCTTATTTCTAATCTTTACAAGTTACCCTACTCGACAAAAATTTCTATCACAGTGGGCTATCTTTTGCATCTGGTGGCTTAAAGTCACTCTCAATATCACTACTAAAGTTGTTGGTAGTGAAAACGTGTTACAAGAGCCGTGCATCATTATCTCAAATCATCAATCAACATGGGAAACACTTGCCTTTCAAACCATTTTTCCAGCCCACACATGGGTCTTAAAGCGTGAGTTATTGTGGCTACCAGTCTTTGGCTGGAGTTTAGCTCTTCTCAATCCAATCATTATCAATCGTGGTGATAAGTTGAATGCAATCAAAAAGGTTATCAGACAAGGCTCTGATCGATTAAAGAAAGGTATTTCAATTGTTATTTATCCAGAGGGCACAAGACAGCCATACAAGCGTCTTGGTGTTTATCAAAATGGTGGGAGCGCTATAGCAAAAAAAACTGGGTATAGTATTGTGCCTGTTTATCATAATGCGGGTAAACTTTGGGCTAAAGGAAGTTTTATCAAAAAACCAGGGGAAATCACCTTAGTTATTGGTAAGGCAATCCCGCATTCCAATTTAAAACCTTCTGAGGTTACAGAGCAAATTAGGCAGTGGACTCTGGAGCAAGAAAGTAAATTTAATTAACTTTTATATATATTAAGAATATGTCTGAATTAAGCTACAACCTTTTCCATCAAAGAACTGCGGAAAATATTAGAGTCGAGTTAGAAAGACTCAGAGAGTCCCTTCTCAAAGGAGAACAAATTAAACCAGACATTAAGTTTGAAATTACCTCTCTTAATAGCCTATTAGCAGATTCTATTTTAGATTTTAAAAGCCCTCAACCTAGCGAAAGTCAGCTTAAAACTCGAAAAGACTGGCACAACATATTAACTAAAACAGACCAAATTAGCTTTAATGAGTGTCTTTTGATTCTTTTGGGGATAAGCCCCAAACTCTCAGAACTTATTGAGCCTTCACTTTATAAGATAAAACTTAATGAAATAAAAACTCTTCAGAATAAGCCATTAAGTCTCATCTTCTTTCAAAGAGTTGAAAACCATCTTTTAAGGGAAAGGTTCAGAAGCAATAAAATCAATACAGCAGACTTTATTAAGTGGGCACTAGATTATAAATATCTAAGAAAAATTGAAAATTAGCGCCCTTAATATTCTAATTTTTTAGAATTGAAGATTTTACAAAACAGCTCTGAGGTCTTTTGGGTGTCATAGAGCGCTGAATGAGCCTCAGTGTTATCCCACTCGATTCCAACCTTTGAAACTGCTTTAGCAAGAACTGTTTCACCACAATACATTGCAGATAGGCTGACAGTATCAATCGTTGAGAACTGATGAAATGGACTTTTTAGTCCTGCCCTTTCTGTTGCTGCCTTAACAAACCCAAGATCAAAAAAGGCATTATGGCCAACCAAAATAGAACGCGAGCAATCCTCTGCCTTTAGAGCGTTATTAATTTGTTCAAATATCTCTTTTAGCGCTCTCTCTTCACTGATGGCAAGTCTAAATGGATTTTCAATATCGATACCATTAAACTTGATTGCTGATAGCTCAATGTTTGCTCCTTTAAAAGGTTTGACGTGATAATGAAGTGTTGTTTTTGGAAAAAAAGAACCCTTCTCATCCATACTGAGTATGATTGCACAAATCTCTAATAAGGCATCCGTCTTGTCATTAAATCCAGAAGTTTCAACATCAATTACAACTGGAAGGTATCCACGTATTCTATCTTTAAGTTCCATTAGTTAGTCATACTTAAAAGATCTATTCTTATTATTAGCTCAAAGCTTTCTTAAATAAATCATTGAGCTTCTTTCGTAATCATAACTCTTTTGTCTTGACTCAGGAAGAGAACTTAATTTGGCCTCATTAAAATCAAACCTAAAAAAGAATCTACCTCCATACTTTGATAACGCAAAAATTGAGCTGAGACCCATACCTGAAGCTTTCTCTATGAGTAAGTGCATTAATTTTGAAGAGGTATCAGTATTATGAAAAGCCTTATTAACAACCAAGGCATAAATTTCACCTACCTTTTCATGCTGATAGACCTTCAAACCAGCACATGCAATAACCTCATTTTCATTTTCAATAACAATAAAATCATCAATGCTGTTATTAATAGTTTCAAAGCTTCTTGGGAGAAGCCTTCCCTCATCTACAAACGGCTTCATTAATTCGATAATTTGATTGGCTTTGCTCAACTTATAGCCTTAATTGACATTAGAAGCCGGTTATTTTAGTCTAAAATTTATATTTTTTTGCTAATTTAAATGTAATGTCAAACACTAGAAAATATTCATCTGTAGTAATTGATGGTTATGAGCGTTCTGCATCCAGAGCAATGCTATATCCAGTAGGTTTCAAAAAGGAGGATTTTAACAAGCCTCAGGTTGGTATTGCATCAACTTGGTCTATGGTTACTCCGTGTAATATGCACATTAATGATTTGGCAAGTGAAGCTGAAAAAGGGGTCAATAGTGCTGGAGGTAAAGGCGTTATTTTTAACACGATTACCATCTCTGATGGTATTTCAATGGGCTCTGAAGGAATGAAATACTCCTTGGTTTCAAGAGAGGTTATAGCTGATTCAATTGAAACGGTGACCTCTTGTCAGGGGTTTGATGGTGTTGTAGCTATTGGTGGCTGCGATAAAAACATGCCTGGCTGCGTGATGGGGCTTGCAAGGCTTAATCGCCCTTCGGTTTTTGTTTATGGCGGTACTATTCAGCCGGGAGCTAATCATACTGATATTGTAAGCGTATTTGAGGCAGTTGGAAAAAGGGCTAACAATGATATTAATGATATAGAGTTGGAACAAATTGAATCTAAAGCAATCCCAGGTCCAGGTTCTTGTGGAGGCATGTATACCGCAAATACTATGGCTTCAGCTATAGAAGCATTAGGAATGAGTCTTCCAAATTCATCCGCCCAAGATGCAATCTCTGATGATAAAAATAATGATTGCTCGCGAGCTGGAGAGGCTGTTTTAAATCTTTTAGAAAAAGATATTAAGCCCAGTGACATCATGACCAAAGAAGCTTTTGAAAATGCTATCACTTTGATTATCACCTTGGGTGGCTCTACTAACGCAGTTCTTCATTTGATTGCTATGGCAGATGCTATTAATGTTGACCTGTCTATTGATGACTTTACAAGGATTGGTGCCAATGTTCCAGTATTAGCAGATCTTAAGCCCTCAGGTAAATATATGATGAGTGAACTTGTGCAGATAGGTGGCACACTTCCTTTAATGAAAATGCTCTTAGATGCTGGCATGCTTCATGGCAATTGCATGACGGTTACTGGCAAAACACTTGCTGAAAACTTGAAAGATGTTAAACCATATGAGCCTAATCAAGAAATCATTATGCCGCTAGATAATCCAATCAAAAAGGATTCACACTTAAGAATTTTGAGAGGTAATCTTGCAACTGAAGGCGCTGTTGCAAAAATTACTGGAAAGGAAGGTTTAACTTTCAGAGGAAAGGCTAAAACTTTTGCCTGTGAGGAAGACGCACTTCAGGCTATCTTAAAAGATCAAATCGTTGAGGGTGATGTTATCGTGATTCGTTACGAGGGACCTAAAGGTGGCCCTGGAATGAGAGAAATGTTAGCTCCTACTTCAGCAGTTATGGGTAAAGGTCTAGGTGGCAAAGTCGCACTTATTACCGATGGAAGATTCTCTGGAGGAACTCATGGCTTTGTCGTGGGGCACATAACTCCTGAAGCATTCACAGGTGGAGCTCTAGCGATTATTGAAGACGGTGATGAAATCCTTATTGATGCTGAGAGTAATCGATTAGAACTTATAGTTGATGATTCAATCATTAACGAAAGGCTTACTAACTGGAGGCAGCCAAAGCCAAGGTATACTAAAGGTGTGTTAGCTAAGTATGCAAAACTGGCTCAATCAGCTTCACGTGGAGCAATTACCGAATAATTTATTTTTAAACTGGAATAAACTCGATTTTTCTATCGTCTAAGTTGACTGAAGCCACGTTTACTTTGATTAAGTCTCCTAGTCGATAAATTCTTCCTCCCCTTTGACCTTTGAGCTGATGGTGAACATCATCAAAGATAAAATAATCCTCTTTAAGATCACGAACACTTATCAAACCTTCAACGTAAATTTCAGTTAGTTCAACAAAGAGTCCAAAGCCCGCAACGCCTGAAATAACGCCATTAAAACTCTCACCTACTTTATCCCTCATATATTCACATTTAAGCCACTGTTCGACGTCTCTAGAGGCGTCATCAGCCCTTCTTTCTGTCATAGAGAGGTGAGCACCTAATTCAACCATCCTATTAGACTGTTCTCGATGTTTATTTGACAACGCTCTCTTAATTGCTCTATGCACAAGTAGATCAGGATATCGCCGAATTGGAGAGGTAAAGTGAGTATAGTCTTCAAACGCTAGCCCAAAATGTCCTTCATTTTTTGGAGTATAAGTAGCTTGCTTCATTGTTCTTAAGACCACTGTTTTTATTATATTTTCATCCTCCCTTCCAGCAGCATTTCTGAGTAATTTAGCAAAGTTACTTGAATCTGGCTCTAAGCCACCATCTAATCTAAGATCAATAGCAGTAAGAAATTGTCTCGTTACCTCAACCTTTTCTGGTGTCGGTTTTGGATGAACCCTATAGAGAAAATCTTCATTTTCATTTTGAAGGTATTTTGCTGCAGATTGATTCGCCATGAGCATGCATTCTTCAATTAAGCGATGCGCATCATTTCTTTTACGAGCAACTATGTTTTCAATTTTTCCTTGGCTGTCAAAGAGGATTTGGCTCTCTATTCTATCAAAATCCATGACCCCTCTTTTTTGTCTCGAAATTCTGAGTGTTTGGTAAAGTCCATACAAAAAATCAATATTGCTTTCAATATTTTTGTATTTTTTCCTGAGGTTACTTTTCTTGTTCTCTAACATTTCATTAACCTCAGTGTAGGTTAAGCGGGCATGAGAGAGCATCACTGCCGAATAAAACTTATATTCTAGAAGCAAACCTAATGAGTTAATCTCCATTTCACAAACCATGCAGAGCCTTTCAACTTCAGGGTTAAGAGAGCAAAGACCATTAGATATCGCCTCTGGAAGCATTGGCACAACTCGGTGCGGGAAGTAAACCGAATTTCCTCTCTCCAATGATTCAACATCAAGCTGTGACCCTTCTTTGACATAATGTGAAACATCTGCGATTGCAACAATTAATTTCCAACCGTTTTTAGATGGAGTCGCATATACCGCATCATCGAAGTCTCGTGAATCCTCACCATCTATCGTTACTAGTTCAAGCTTTGTTAAATCAACCCTTCCTTTTTTATCCTTTGCAAGCACTTTGTTTGGAAGTTTTGCAGACTCTTCTAGGGCCTTATCTCCAAAATTCGCTGGGATTTCGTGACGATGGATTGCTGAGTCAACCTCGACTCCCTCATCCAAATAGTTACCAATAATTGAGGTAACCTTTCCTGATGCATTTTTTTCAAGGGTTGGAGAATTTAGTAATTCGACTACAACGACTTGATTGTCAGCGCATCCGTCTATAAGCTCTATAATATCTATCTCGTGCTTAATTCTTCTATCATCTACAACAACATAACTCTCGTCTTGATTAATATGAAGACGACCCACTAAAGTCTTTACTGTTTGAGTTACCTGAACAATTTCAGCATCAAGCTTTCGGTTCAAAAGACGAACCTTGACCTTGTCACCATGAAAGACCAACTTCATTTGTTGACTTGAAAGCCTAAGATCTTTACCACCTTTATCCAGTGAGACAAAACCAAAACCTTTAGGATTGGCAATTACAGTGCCAGATATCAGGCCTCTATTAGAGTAAGGCCTGTATACGCCACTTTTGTTACAGCTTAGCTGCTTATCCCTTACCATTGCCCTTAAACGTCTTTCAAACGCTTTTTTTTGCTCATCCTCTATAGAGAGGAGCTCGAAGAGTTGCCGCTTACTTTTGGGTTTCTTTTGAATAAAACTTAAAATATGTTCTCGAGATGGAATCGGGCTTTCATATTTTTCCGCTTCACGATGATAGTGAGGGTCTGACATAATGTGCTAAGTATAAAGCAAGCTTAGTCTTTTTTATAACTATTCAAATGGATTTTTTAATATCAGTGTCTCATCCCTATCAGGGCCAGTTGAGAGAATATCCACAGGAATCTGACTTAGTTCTTCTATTTTTCGAATATAGTCTTGAGCTTCTTTAGGTAAATCATCAAATGAATGAGTTCCGATAGTTGAGGTTTTCCAGCCAGGCATTTCAATATAAATTGGTTTAGCGGCGCTATAACCTTCTGCAGAAAATGGTGGTATTGTAGTTCTTTGGCCATCAATCTCATAGGCGATACAAATCTTTATCAAGTCCAAATCATCCATTACATCAAGCTTTGTTAAACAAATGCCGCTCACCGCATTGAGTTTAAATGAACGGTTCAATATAACCAAGTCAAGCCATCCGCATCTTCTCTGTCGCCCGGTTGTTGCTCCGAATTCGTGTCCTTTGGAGCAAAGCTCTCTTCCAACTGGATCTCCCTCATCAGTATTAACATCATAATCTAGCTCTGTTGGAAAAGGACCTCCACCCACTCTCGTTGTGTAAGCTTTAACAATACCAAGAACGTAGTCAATATCTCTTACACCAACACCAGAGCCAGTTACTGCTCCACCTGAGGTTGTATTTGATGAGGTTACAAAAGGATAGGTGCCTTGATCAATATCTAAAAGCGCTCCTTGGGCACCCTCGAACAAAATATTTTCAGAGTTGTCCATTTGTCTGTGAAGTTCATCTGCAACATCGATGATCATTGGCCTAATAGTCTTAGCTTGATTTAATGCCTCATTCAAAACAATATCAAAATCAACAGGTGTTTGATTGTAGTAATTTTTTAAACTAAAATTATGATAATCGACGACTTCTTTTAGTTTTTTAGCAAAAAGGTCTTCATCCAGTAAATCTCCAACGCGCAAACCTCTTCTGGCCACTTTATCTTCATAAGCAGGGCCTATTCCATTTCCAGTGGTTCCAATTGCAGCCTTACCTCTGTGTGCTTCACGAGCATTATCAAGTTCTATGTGGTAAGGAAGAATCAGTGGGCATCCAGGACTTATTTTAAGTCTTGAGCTTACCTCAACCCCAGATTCTTCTAGCTCCGCCATCTCTTTTAGTAGAGCTGTCATTGACAAAACAACACCATGGCCAATGAAGCATTTAACGTTACTTCTCAAGATGCCAGATGGTATAAGATGAAGTACAGTTTTTTTACCATCAATAACAAGGGTATGACCCGCATTATGTCCTCCCTGGAAGCGAACTACGGAGCTTACTTTGTCAGTTATTAAATCAACTATCTTGCCTTTACCTTCATCACCCCACTGAGTACCAATGATTACTACATTTTTTCCCATTTCAACCCTTTAATTTCCACTTTCCATCTTCTTTTACAAAATCCACATCACTTGAACCCTTTAAATCTGTCCTAATAATATGACCCTTGACCCTTAAATTATTGACAAACTCTATCAAGTCAGAATCATCAATATTTGGTGCATTTAGCACCTTCTTGCTATCAACTTTAGTGGCTTGTTGATGAATTAAAAATTTTAGATCAAATGAGAACCCTGTTGCCTCTCTGGTTGAGTCAAATGACTGACTTAAACCATCATATCGACCACCTTGAGCGATAGCTTTTGAAAATTTTTCACTATAAGCTGCAAATACAATTCCATCGTGATATTCATATGCTTTAACCTCACCCAAGTCAAACATTAATTCAATATCAAAATCTGTAAAAGAATCATTTAGTTTTTTGAGGTCATTTATAGCTGCAATGATTGAAGGCATGCCCTTGAAAACTTTTAATGCATCATCGAGCACTTCTGCATCACCATCGAGATTAATTAAAGACTTAAACTTACTAGACTCTTTAATTTGATTTTGACTTAGAAAATTATTCAGATCTGGCACTGACTTCCTTCTGAAAATATCTCGAAGAGCATCTCTATCATTGTTTTGAAGTCTAGCAGCATCACACAAAGCATTGAAAATTGCTGTATTACCAAGACTAAGTGTTGGGGTCGATATATCTAAAAGGTTTAGAGAGGAAAGCATTAAAACAATGACCTCGATGTCAGCGTCTATTCCTTTAAAGCCATAAAGCTCAATACCAGCTTGAATTGGGGACCTAGAAGCATAAAAATCATCCGCTTTAGTTTGGAGGATGGCGTTGATGTAACAGTACCTATTAATATCTTTAGAATTATCTTTTTTAGAGTCAATTCTTGCAATTTGAGGTGTTATATCAGAGTGCACTCCAAGCATACGAGCTGAGACTGAATCAAGAAACTTGAAAGTTTTATCATTGATAGATTTGGATTTTAATACTAGGTTGTCAGCATATTCAATCATTGGAGGTACTACTATTTCGTACCCCCAACTTTGATAAAGATCTAGTAATGCTCTTCTAGCGCTTTCGAATGCAATGGCCTTATTACCAGTGAGCTCATCAATGCCCTCAGGTAGCTGCCAATTACTCATGACCCTAAATTAATTAGCTGGGTTAAAGTAGCGGAAAAACTCAGAATCTGGATTCAATACTAAAATATCACCTTGATCACTAAATGACTTTTTGTATGACTCAAGTGAACGATAGAACGAATAAAAATCCACATCTTGATTATAAGCTTCAGCATAATTGCTTGCAGATATTGCATCACCCTCACCGCGAATCTTTTCAGAATCTCTATAAGCATCTGCTAAGATAATGGTTCTCTCTTTATCTGCAAAAGCTTGAATCTTTTCAGCCTCCTCAGCACCCTCTGATCTATACTTATTAGCAAGGCCTTTTCTTTCAGTTTCCATTCTGCTGTAGACAGAGTTTCTAACTTCTTGAGAAAGCTCAATTCGCTTGATACGAACATCTATTACTTCAATACCATACTCGTCTTCAGCAATTGTTTCTAACTTAGCTTTAACATTTGCCATGATCGCTTCACGTTCATCTGAAACTACTTCAATGATAGTCCTCTTAGAAAACTCTCCTCTAAGAGCATCCTGATTATTCTGAGCTAGTCTCAAGTTAGCAGCTGACATAGCGCCACCTGTTGAAATATAGAACTTCTCAGTATCAACAATTCTCCATTTGACATATGAGTCTACAACCACATTCTTTTTCTCAACAGTTAAGAATGATTCAGCAGCTGAATCCAAGGTCTGAATACGTTTGTCAAACGAGACAACATTGTTCACGAATGGTGTTTTAAATTTGAGTCCTGGCTTGCTCTCTACTGATACAATTTCACCAAGCCTCAATTTGATTGCTACTTGTGTCTCATTAACAGTATAAAGACTCGATGAGAGAAGAATAGCACCCAACACAGCTAATACAATAATTATTCTTTTCATTATCTATTCTCCCTTGAACGTAATACACCTTGATCATTTGAACCTCCTGAAGGAGTCTGCTGGAAAGAGTTCGACGAAGAAGTTGATTTTATTTTCTTGGAAGAGTTAATCAACTGATCGATAGGCAAATACATCATTGAGTTAGAACTCGAGTCAACAATTACTTTATTGGTTGAACTTAGAACCTCTTCTAAAGTCTCCCTGTAAAGCCTTTCCTTGGTAACCTCTGGAGCTTTAGTATATTCAGTTAGTATTTGACTAAAACGATATGCCTCACCTTCAGATTTTGAAACAACTTCTGATTTATAAGCTTCCGCCTCTGCAAGAAGTCTCTGGCTAGCACCTCGAGCCTTCGGAACGATATCATTAGCATAGGCTCTGGCCTCATTAATATATCTTTGCTCATCCTCACGGGCTTTAACAACATCATCAAAAGCAGCCTTAACCTGAATTGGTGGCTGAGCATCTTGCATAGTTACATTAGTAATCATTAGGCCTGCATTGTATTCATTAAGTAGTGATTGCGATGCAGTTTTAACGTCTTGAGCAACCTGTTCACGACCGGTTGTCAGTACATAGTCCATAGTGCTGTCTCCGACAACTTGCCTAATTACACTTTGCACAACGTGACTCAGAGTAAGCTCTGGATTGAACACATTAAAAAGATATGCCTGAGCATCAGCAATTTTGTACTGAACAGCGAGCTTAACATCAACCATGTTTTCATCTTTGGTAAGCATGAGAGACTCAGAGCTAACACCACCGCCATAGGAATTTTGAACATTTCTAAATCCAATCTCAGTTGAGCGTACTTGTTCTACGTTAACCTTATATACTGATTCAATTGGATAAGGAATATGCCAGTGAGGTCCTTGGGTTGCAGAAGCTTGAAAGGCTCCAAATCGAAGCACAACTCCTCTTTCCGCTGGGTCAACAATATAAATACCAGTTGCTAGCCAGACAATAAACGCAAGAATAAAAATATATTTAAAGCTGCCTTTAGCTGCCTTACTAGCTCCTGAATTACCCGACGATTTACCACCAAAGGTAGAGTTAAATTTATTTTTAAAATCTTTTAATACTTCATCTAACTCAGGTGGTGTTTGATTATTATTATCATTCCAAGCCATTTGGGCTCCATTTTTATTATTACTCACGCAGTATCCTTAAAAAAAATTAAGTTGAAAATAAGATATGGTCATATTTGAAAAAAACAAGGTGTAGAAGAATTAAAAAAATACTTCAATCTAAAAAAAAATCATTTTACCCATAAATTTAAATAGAAATACATTTTAAGATTAAGAATAAACATTCAAAATCGGAGCAATTTTTCCATTACTTATAATGATAAAATATTGTTTTCTGATGACTGCAAATTATATGAAAAAATATTTAATCTTTCTTGCTTTAATTGCTAGTCACAATTCTGCCAGTGCCAATGGGGTCAATCTTAGCTGTGCTCTTGATCAAAACTTGTGTGATCTCTGCCCCGAATATCAAACAATTTTTCCTGTAGAAAAATTTTCAGAACTTACAAAATTATTTGATGCTAATTACCTTATTATTTGGGGCAATAAAGAAGAAAGAATAATTGCTGAAAGAATTAAAATCTTATCATCTGAAGTGACTATTTGCGAAGAGTTATCTCTAAATGACCTTGTGTCATTAGTTTCTAATGTGCATCTTGTTATTGGGTCAGATACTGGACCAACTCATATAGCATGGGCACAAAATATTCCTTCTATTACTTTATTTGGACCTACTCCTGGATATAGAAATACATATTCAACAGATATTAATAAGACCATTGAGTCTTTATCAAAAGTTAACCCATTTAAG
>ERZ651776.4028-NODE-4028-length-13949-cov-4.270040_pt1 | contig 13949 bp, 8 predicted proteins | sample MGYA00514761_ERZ651776 | MGnify/ENA metagenome assembly ERZ651776 | reverse complement strand
TAACAATTTCTATAATGCATTAGTTTCAACATTGGAAATTCAAAGCAACGCTGGTTTGCAAACCTGCATCACAATCACTATTCATATTGGCTCCCAACTGACTCCCCAACTGGTAATCACCATCCGACCACCTCACGAAGTACTCCCCGCACGGGCCGAGGGAGACCCTCCTCACCACGACCCGGGGGAGCATTGACCTCACGATCCGGACGTCCTCGACGCCGTCGACGGGGAGGTTTCTGGTGGACGACGCGAAGAAACGTCGGCTCGTACGGGTTTTCGAGTTCATCGCCGTCTCCAGTTCGGCGGGTATGTCGCAGTACGTGTACGAGTCCCGCAGCAGGAGGAAGTAAGAATCGCGGGAGGACCCGAAGGACAGGGAGAGGACGTTGCCAAGGTCGGGGTTGCCGAGGTCGTTCTTCAGCTGTCGCCCTACTGTACCGTCGAGGACGTAGTCTCCGTTGGTGTATTTGATGTAGCACCGTCCCCTGGATCCCAGCGCTATGAACGAGACGTTCCCCTCGCCTAAATTCTCGTGCACCTCCTGTCCCAGACCCTCCGTCGACGAGTAGTCCCCCCCGATGTTGACGCAGACGCCGGTGGAGGAACCGGACAGGGCGAGGCACTTGCAGGAAGGGGTGAAGATTGCGGAGGAGAGCAGCCCAAGGAAATTCGGGTGGCAGTGGATTCTGAGCAAAGTGGGGGGTGCTGTTAGAACAAAAACAACATTTCAATCCTCGGGGAACGTCTCAAATAACAATGTCATCATCACCAACTTACTTGTCACCCCACCCCTTCTGCATCCGCTGTAGCTCCTCTTCTTCCGCATTTTTTTCCTTCTCGAATGCCTTCTCCGCCTCCCTCTCTTCCTTCTCCCTCCTCCCCCCCTCAAAAACCTCCAATCTCCCCGCAACTTCCTCCCTCTCCCTTTGGAGTTCGGCCAGCTCCCGGTCGATCCTACCAAGTTGATTCCGGAGCGCGGATTCTTCGCCCTCGTTCAGGTCGACGGTGGATCTAGGGGGCGGCTCGCCTATCGCCCCGACGTATTTGTAGCCGGTGACCGTCCGGGGGGAGGTGAAAATTCGTCGGAGTTCATCCTTGTTCGAGTAGGGGACGAAGATTGAAGTCTTCCCTAGGCGCGTGTGCGGCAGTATGACGTTGCACGTCATCGACCGTGCGTAAACGATGATCGTCGTACCCGAGGCGATGTGAACGCTGCAGCGGAAGCATATTGAACCTTTTGAGATGTTGTAACTCAATTCTTCCGAGGAGGAAGATGTCGCCACTGAGCGGATCTGGGGGAGTGTGAGAATTTTTAAAGTATTTTGAGGCGACGAATACAACTTTGACATGTGGGAGTTATTGAAGTTATTTATCGCTATATCGCAATAACTAAAAGATAAGATAGTAAGATACTACAAAAACAATCTTCAAATAAATAAATCGGGCAAGTGAGTTCTGCTGTAGAATCTCACAGTTCATTGTAGCACGTTGACATTGGACATGTCGTCAACAAACGATGGTAAATTAGAGGATTTTGTCTGGCCCTATGAGGAGGGCATGTGGATCTTCATTGTCTTGTGTGTTTTATCGGCGTTCCTTGTCCCCCTCCTGTCGCTGTACTTCCGTAACTTAAACGGTCGGCGCGACCCGAAGTGGACAGATATGCCGCAGACTAAGGCTTTCTGCTGGCCGTTTAGGAGGAGTAAGCTTGATGACATGGTCTTGGCTGTGCCGGCCTTCATCCTCATTGTGAGCGGATTTGGGACATTGGCGGCATGGTGCAGCCAAGCCGCTGATGTCCAGGCACATGAATACTACGGCAAGATGCAAGTATTGAATGTGGCTGATACCGGTCCCAACTTGAACCTCAACCAATTCACTTACCAATACAACTGCCGTCAAGAGTCGTACAGTTGTACCCAAAACGGCAAGTCAAAAACCTGCCACCGTGAGGTCTGCAGCACTGGCTACTACGAAGCGTACAGAGGTCTCCTTGACCTAGGATGGGGAGGAAGTTGGGGTTGTCCTGATCATAAACAGTCTGACGGAGGCTTCAAAGTGTGTGAGAAACAGTTGGATTACGATGATTGCTCGTTCAAGGTCTGCAATGCCCGGACTCACAACGGCGGTGAATGTTCGAGTGAGGAGCGAACCGCTGCGAGGGAAAAGGTCGAGAATTGCCTCAGCACTGCGTACCCGGGAGCAGGGGGGGTGGAGGGGGCCATTACTGATAAAGTTGATACTACGGAAACTTTCGACGCGTCCCAGGACCCAGGGAAGGCCACGGGAGTCAATGCTTACTCTATTGACTTCATGTATGGGGACTGCGACGTGTGTAGTGCGAAATTCAGCGTGCCAATTGCAGCTGCAAAAAGAAACAGAATTGCTGGGTTCATCGTTCTTTGGGTTGGATGTACAGTTTGGGGGATTTACTTGCTTCGGAATGGGTTGAGTGGCTTCTGCTGCAGATTCAATAGTGAAATGCCGTACCCTGCCTTCAAACGACCGCCCGAACGACTGAAGAAATGGATTGAAATGGAGGAACAGGGGAAAAGTGGCTATCAGAGCAGGGTATGAAGTAAATGTAAAATGCTTTTACACATGAAAACATGTAATTGTAAATAATATTTAAAAAGGGAGCATTACGTTTACGAAGGCGAATTTTTCGTTATCGTTATCGGAGTTGGTTTTTCGAGGTTTTGGGGGAAAAATAAATAAAGCTCTGCTTCATCCCCACTTTATAAACGCGAGCGTTTTTTTTTCGCACCACCGCACCAAGTGTGTTTGTGTTTGTGTTGACGCGCTTATTCCTGTCTTGACATGGAGGATGCGCCCCCTAAGCCCCAAAGCCAAGTGAAGAAATCACACCCTCTCCAACCCCCTCTTCCCCCGAAACAACAAGCCCCTGAAGGTGCTATCGCCAGAGAAGTAGAAGAGCAGCAGCACGAGTGCTGTATCTGCCTCGACCAGATCACGTACCCAACATTGACTCCCTGTGGTCATACTTTTTGCTTAAAATGTATCCTCGCTTACTTCACCTCTTTGCAGACAAATTACTTCCGAAAGGATAATTATGACGAGGAGATTGATATCCCTGACCTCCGGGGAAATTACCATCCGTTCACACGAGGACCATGCCCTTACTGCCGGCTCGATGTAGGGTTGGAGGATTTGCGTTTGGTTGTTGAGCGAGAAAATGAAGAGGATGTCCAGTTCATGCCGAGTCTCTGCGAATTCTTCGATTATGGCGACAAAAATATTGTCGCTGTGATTCCCTTCAGCTCACTTAATTTCACCCAAGCCGATTCCATGTGCGCAACAGCAGATCCGTCGAAATTTGACTCTCAGTTTTCCTTTGACAGCTCGTGTCTTACACCTGCTAAAGATCTGAGCTTTATTCAGAAAATGAGGCTCCAGAAAAACTTTGTCGGACTTTTCCCCTCGGCCGACGTGCACTTAGCACATTATGATAGTTCTTTATCTTCTTGCATCTCGATCCGACTGTTTGTGGACCCTATTCTCCTCTTCGACCCTGTATTTGTCAAGTTTGTCAGCAAGTCTGAGAAGATAGAGTCGGAGACTATGTTGGAGATTGTCACGAAGTTTACCTCTGTTCCTGTGACACGTGAGTCCCCGTCAGATAATGAAGGTGTTGCCTCAACAGTAAGGGAAGTAACAACTTCACTGACCCTTGGCGATCTTCGGAGAGGAACACAAAAAAATTGGTTTCACGCGAACATCATCCCTCCAGATACTGCACGAATTGCTGGGTTCAATGAAACTTGTGCCATTAGTGGCGTAAGATTCTTCAGTAAGCTTCCCCAGAATTCGTTAATTTTTGACAGCGTTCTTGTTTCAAAATCGCCAGTTGAAAAGTTTGTGTCCAAGCGCGAAATCGAGGACTCTGTCAAAGCCACTCTCAGCATGCTCGTAGATTACAAGAACACGGCAGTTCTGACAGAGAAACTGACCATGGAGACCAAGCAGCGAGAACGCCGGCAGCGTCTCTTATGGGTGGCGGGGAGCGGGGAAAACGACGCAGCCATCGCTCGCTCAGCCATCGCTCGCAATTTTAAAATGCATGATTACCTTTGCTTCGCCCCGTATGTTGCTTTCCTCTTGTCAATCATAACTGTCTACTACGCGTTGTATGTATTGTATTTTTTGCTGAGTTTCTTGGTATGGTTTTTTTTCTTCCTATTTTTTCCTTCCCGGTTAGCAGCATGGAGGGAAAGGGAAAGGGAAAGGAACGATGACGATGACAACAATGATATTAGCGATAATAATGATGACCTTAACAACGATATCGACGGCAACGACAATGCGAGCAATGGTGCGCCATTTTTTATAGAAGTATAGAGTGGGAGCCGGGAGGGGGTACCGACCCAAACGCCGCCGTATAGAATCGGTATTGATAATTAAAAAGTAGAAAACGTAGGACGAGCATTTGTATAGATGTTATCCAAAGAACACTCACTAATTGAGCCACACACAGCCCGGGTAATTGTCAGTTTTTTCAAAAAATATCTTCCTTTTTTCAAAAATCCAATATGTTATTTCACGTTTGCATTGCACACCTCTGACACTACTCGCCCCTGGTCGCTAATATCTTGTCACATAGTCTCTGAGGTCAAATTCTTCCTTCAACATCCGAAGATTGTCGGCAATTCGAATGACGTCCCGAGTTTTTTCTCTTGAGACTAAGAGCTGCTCGTCGAAATTCTCGCGGTCCTGCAAAATTTCTTGCAGTGGAGCGAGGGAAATTAGCTTTTTTATCGTTGTGGGCTGGAACAGCTTCTGCAGGGCTGTCACGAAGACAGTTGGGTGCTGGGCCATTATTCTGCGTCGCAGTTTGCGGAGAGTTAGTTCCTGAAGAAATTAAACGGGCGAAAGGCAATCCGTCAAATACACCCGGGTTTCACTTACCTTAAAGTAGGTTTCTTTTTCCTGGAGTCGATGAAGATGTGAGAATCGTAGGCTTGGTTTCCCATTGGTAACGGCTCAATCTCGCTTCCAACCAGAGGGCCTCTATTAACGGAGATATTATCGTGAATGTGGTCATTTCTCGTCGTGGTTCTCGGGCTATTTTGTTCTACAGATGTGGTTGAGGGTAGGATAAAGCTATGATTGACCCCACCACTCCCACTCCCAGCACCACTGTTGTTGGTAGTGCTTCGGACTAGTCTAGGTACAGGCGGCGGTATTTCCATTTCATCGTAATCCATGTCGTTGCTGCTCGATGGGACAACATTCGGGGCAGTCAAAAGTATCCTTGTTGAAATCTGCTCTCCCCCTTTTCCCCCAACTCCTTCACTTTCAACTCCCTCAACTTTAACTCCTCCAACTCCTCCCCCGCCAACGGCAACGGCAACGGCAACGGCAAAGCCCGCGTGCGCGTTTCCCTCGATGGTTTCCATTTCGAAATCGTCGCCGTCACCGTCCCCGTCATTGTCCGTGTCGTTCAGATTCTGGCTGTTTGAGCCATGAAATGTCTCACATACAGATGAACCCTCGGGTATCTCGGGCACGGCGGACCAGGATTCCTCGTGTTGGTCGATGTTAGCGTCTGCACAAATCGAGTCGAAGCCGACGCGATGGAGAATGTCGTCGATCATGGAGAAAGCGCCTTCTAGAGCGAGCTTGACGCCGCTAACCATCGATGTAATCGTGTCCTTCTCATGGTCGAAATTGCAGCGGAAGTGCAGACGTTCGATGCGGTAATGGTCCAGGAAAGGTAGGGGAATGTACAACAAAACGTGCCGAATGAGTTCAGCAGGGAGACAGTAAAACGCCTTGACGACTAAGAATAAGTCCCTGGGAACCCTGGCGTGCTTTTCCTTTATGAGTTTGATGGTGCCGTCAATGGTGGTCCCGCCACCAATGGTCTTGACGCGCGCCCTGTCTTGGAGCATGAGGATGTAGATCTTCGTGTAAATCCAAAGCAATTGTCTGCGGACTTGCCGGCGTATGACGAGCATCTGATAGTCGTAGTCGAGCATTGTGACGATGTTTTCAAATTCAGGCTCGTTCTTCGCTTTGTGTTTCGCTATGTCAATCGCAGTCTTTCCCCGGGCGTCCCTAAAAAAGAACTCCGCGCCGCCATGGACCAGCTCCTCTACAACTGCAACGTTCCCCCTCTTGACAGCCAGCATGAGCGCTGTGCTGAGCTGTTCGGTCATGCCATTCAGCTCCGCCCCCCTCGCGACGAGCAGCTTGACGATCTCCACGTGGCCCCTCTGGGCGCTGAGCATGAGGCTGTTCATCCTCTCCTTGTTCCTAGCGTCGGGATCTGCCCCCGCCTCCAACAAGGTCTTGGCGATGCGAACGTGTCCCTCCTGGCAAGCCCTCATCAGCGCCGTAGTGAGCTTCTCGTTCGGCTGGTTCACGTCCGCGCCGTGATCCACGAGATAATCAACCACATCGGGGTGCCCGAAGTGACTGGCCTGTATGAGGGGGGAAGAACCGGTGTAATTTCGGGAGTTGACGTTGGCGCCACCGCCGAGCAAAAGCTTGACTGCTTCAAGGGAGCCTTTGTGGCAGGCAAGCTGCAAGGCGTCGCAGCCTTTCGTGTTCGTTTCGTTTACGTCCGCTCCTAAACTCAAAAGTTGCTTCATTTGCGGTACGGCGTTTAGCTTAGCTGCCATGATGAGCGCTGTGGTTCCATAGGTATCAAAGGTGTACTGCGAACCGAGCCACTCGGAACGGTATTGGTTGGGGTTTGGGTTGGGGTTGGGGTTGGGGTTTTGAATTTGGTTTTGATTTTGATTTTGGTTTTGGTTTTGCAGGGATAAGGCACCATTAGCATTATCATCGGTGCTATTTTGGCCTGTAATTGGAGTTTCAACCGGGGTGAGGGGGAAATTCTGGGAAATCTGGGAAGTGGTTTCGCTGAAAATGTTCGTAGTGCTGCTGGTGCCCATCACGTTCGCATCATTTCTCCCTTCCAGTGCGTTTAAAACTACTGCTGGAATGCTCGCGCCATTGCCGTCTCCTGAAACCGCAAAAACGACTTCAATATTATCGACTGAAAATACGCTTTCTCCTGGTTTTCCATTTCTGTTGCCTTCGTCTTGAGCAACATTTTCCTCGTGGGTAGAAGAAAGTCGTTCGTAGGGAAATATCCACTCTGGGCGCGGAACATATCGGAGGTGGCCCTCGTCTTTCATGTACTCTTGTATGGAAGGTGCATAAGGGAGGACACAGAGAGTTGTTGCAGGAGTTTCCTTCTTGTTCTGCGTAACCTGATTGTTTGTGCTTAACTGGAGAGAATTGTTGTCATTTTCGTTACTGATCGTGTCAACAGTGCTGCTGTTGGTGGGAGTGTCGTATATGCTGCTGTAGCTGCTGTTTAGGGGAGTTCCATTGGGGGAGGAAGGGGTTGTTTTGCCATCACAAATCTTGCTTTCTTCCCTTATTTGCACACTCGTGGAATCAGAAGCACCAGCCAATGGGTCACTGGAACCATCTGCAGGTTGTGAATTTGAATTGGAAGCATGTGCCGAGGTAGGAGCATCGGGGGTGCCGCTGGAGGAGTTGGAATGGGGAGGGGAAGAGCCTCGAATACTACGTTTTCGAAGACCTTTCTTGGCCATTTGAAGGAAAACTTAATTTAGATTTTAAGTTTTCCCTGGACGATTCAATGTGTTAGGTCGCGAATCAGGAGAAGGTTAATTCGTATCCAGGCGATTTTGGTTTGAGAATTTTCTTTGCTTTTTCGATGTTTGGGAATTTACTCCTGGGGGTAGTCTTATTCCTTCTTTTTGTGCAATACGATCTGCAGCAATTCCTGGCTGTATCATACTGATTGTTTGTCCTACGGATGGTATCAACAACTATTTGTATCATCGGTGGCGGTCCTGCTGGGGTGGAATTTGCCGCAGCGCTGATGTCAAAACTAAAGGAGGGACGACCCCAAATAACACTCTTTGAGAAAGGAGACTGCATTGGGGCATCTATACTGTCAAATTGGGGGCACGTGAGGTTATTCTCAACTTGGGCCCTGAATGTGTCCCCCACTGGTGTGGCTGCGCTGCGCAATGCTGATGCTGCTGCCAAATACGATGAAGATGTCTGCCCAACCGGTTCTGAATATGTGCATGAGTATGTCCAGCCTCTTGCTCAAGCCCTCGATATCGACATTGAACTCGAATGTACCGTCGTCTCGGTCTCTCGCGTCGCTTGTCACAAGCAAAACATGGGCCAAAATAGGGGGGCTTCCCAATTTCAGATCCTTTTCTCGTGTGCGGGAGTGGAGAAGTACGCTAAGTTCGACGTTGTGATTGACTGCTCAGGTTGCTTTGAAAATCGGCCTTATTTTGGTCGGAACGGTCTTCCTGCGATTGGGGAACGAAAGATTCCTGCCCACCAAATCACTCACAAGATCGCCAAATCTCACATCAAAGACTTGGAGCTGATACAAGAAATGAAGAAGGTCGCTGTTGCTGTATTCGGGTCTGGTTACTCTGCAGCGACGAGTGTCAAAAATCTCCTCGAAAACCCGAATATCGGCGAAATATACTGGTTCACAAGAAAATCGGTGAATGGTGGCGAAGGACTCTATCAGGTGATCGAAGACGACCCACTGGCTGAGAGGAAAAGCCTATGCGAGCTGGCTAACAAATTGGCGAGCTCCTCGTCGTCGTCTGACCAAAGGAAGAAGTGCATACATATTGGGAATGTCGTGGCGAGCGAGGTTGCAATCACTTCTGGGGGTCAACTGGAGCTACACCTTGAATCTCTGGTTGACGGGGGCGATGCACCTTCTCGGTCTTCTGTCGTGGTAGATTTCATACACAAAAACGTGGGATTGAGGCCTGATATGTCAATCGCATCTGAGTTGCAGGTCCACTACTGTTATGCCAGTGATGGACCGATGAAGCTAGCGGCGAGTCTGGGCGGTGGGGGAGACTGTTTGGCACAGAAAAGCGCTGGTGTGGAAACTTTATTGAACCCGGAGCCAAACTTTTTCGTCGGTGGAATCAAGAGCTATGGTCGAAATAGTAGCTATTTGCATAAGATGGGGATTGCTCAGGCGGAAGAGATCGCGACATATTTGAAAGAGAATGCTCAATAACCCAATGAACCCAGTTAAGGTGTTTGACAAGAAGAACGTCCCTTTGCTCTATCCTTCGCTCTACATTTTCACAAACTAGTTTATTCACGTTTTTGTTTGTCGTCTTCGTCATCGCTGTCACTACTGATGTCGCCTCCTCCGACCATTAAGATGGGGCAATTCTCTTCCTTCCATTTCCGAACCCCTCCTGCTATCACTCGGAAGTCCCCCCCACGAGATCCAAAAACTTTCGTTAGGAGATCGAAAGCAAGAAGCGACAGCTTCCCGTCGGTGCAAGACAAAAGTATTGTCGTGGACGGGTCCAAAACAACCCTGTCTGTCAGAGGAAACTTGAATGTGCTGGTTGGGTCCTCTTCCTCCTCCATGTCCTCGTATTCGTATTCGTCATTTGAGGGTCTTTCTGTATCTACTTCTACCCTTGCGCTTCCCTCCTTATCTTCACCTTCGTCTTCGAGTTTTTCTACCATCATCCTGTGCTGCACAGCCATCCTCTCATACGGATATATAACTGCCCCTCGCACTACTACATTGGTCCTCCCTCCAATTACATGGCTCGCAATGTCACTTTGGCTTCTAACATCGATAATCCTGACCTTCTCGGTGAAAATTTGGCGGTTCTTGTCTATTTTGTTCCTCTCCGAGATCATCATCATTGCCAAGGTGGGGGTTACTATCCGATCTTTACTTAATGACCCCTCTATTCTTGTTATATCGGTACGCTCCATGAAGTTAAATATTGGGTTCGGAGAGAGCTTTTCCGTCTGTCTTCTTGCCTCGGCCGCAGCATTATTCTCTTTGAAGCCCATCTTTGGGACCCCTGCCCCAAATGTCCCCTCTTTGGTGGCTATGACAGCTGCAACTGGTTCCTTCCTTGTCACGGCATCATTCTCATCATCCGATCCGGAGTCGTCGGACACTTCTACTCTCCGGCCCCCCTTTTCGCTAACAAGCTCCCCCACGTTCACTTTACCTGCTGTAAGCTGTCGTTGGGCCTGAGCAGCCAATCTTGCAGCCTTCTCGAGCCTTTCTTTCCGGATCATCTTTGAATTTGGAACGTGTGAATAAGACTTTTATCTGGCGACGATAATCGTCAACAGAGCGATTCTGTTGCGTATAGGATCGAACACGTCTTGATTTTCTCTCAATTATCTTTTCAATCACTCTATTCTATTTTGATCCAAATTACTCTCTCCCCTCGACTCTCGACCCTGGCACCCTGGCTTTTTTTCGTGTCGTGGTTTCAACTCCCCTCAAAGTTGTCACACCCATCAAACATCACTGAGTAAAATATAATCCGCTGCCTGTGCGGTTATATATACTCTGGCTCCAATTGAGCGATATTTTTTTGGTATTACCCTCTCTTGCTATACTGGTACCCCTTAAAACTTCTGTCATCTTATCCATAAGATGCGCCTCTTTCTCCCCTCCCTCCTCCCCTTTCTGGCGTCTTCTCAGGCCCCTTTGCCTCCCCTGATTCCAGTATCTGATATGTCCGCTCCTGAGAAACATTCTGACGTCTACTTGTTCGGGAACCACTATGAGCAGACTCAGCAACTCCCTTCACTTTCTACTTCTTCCTCTATCGCCTCCGCCCTCTCTACCCTGGATGAGTCCACCGCTACGTTGCGTCGATTGGTAGATAACAGCTCCGGGGAAAACTTTGCTGCGGACGCAGTGTCTGCCTGCGCCTCGCGGACAGCTGCCCTCAAGTCCCTTCTGTCTTTGGGGAGCAATGCAGCTGCTGTGGATGGATCATTCAGGCTCTCTGCAGAGGAAAAGAGTGCTCTCCCTTGTTCTTTTGAGACGAACTTTGATGGTCTGGCGACGGTTTATACTCAAGTTAGGACGCCGACGATGGAGATGGAAGAGCGCAGGCAACTGGGGGGAGTTATGGGGATGGACATGAGAACAGTTGTTCAGAGTGTGGTCCTCCCCTCAGGGGAAAGGTTCCGCCTTTCGGCCTACGGGGATAGCATCTTCCAGAGAACTACAAGCAATGTTCCGCTTCACGGTTTCATCCTCGACGGAACTTTTTACTCTCTTGACTCCACCCTCCGGTGCGATGCCAGTGGCCTTAAGTGTCATGATGGTACTTCCTGGAAATCCTTCACTTCTCTTGATGATGTCGTTGATCGCAGGCAGGCTCTTTTCAACGCTGTAAACGCGAAGTCGTTCGACGAAACTGCGGAAGAACATGAGGAGCGTAAACTCCAAGATGGTGTGCACAATGACTGGACGACAGGGACTAAAAGTGTGCTTCTTGTTGTAGTGTGCTATGAGGGTTTGGATTGTACTGACAGGGAGACCGCCATGGCTGGTGACCTTGACGTTAGCTCCTTCTCCACTTTCGAAGACGATCTCAGGCACGAAATGGGACTATTCGAAAACTTCTTCTCGCAGCAGAGTTTTGGCAAAACACCGATTGATGTCACCGAGGTTCCGGGGCTAATTATTCTCCCCAACGGTCACATGTCAGCAGATTTCTGTCAACGAGATCCGTCTGGAAACGACCTCGATCATTTGGGGACTATCTTCCAGGCGATCTTGGCACAAGTAGAGACAGAGCATCCCTCTGTTGGAGATACTTCACTTTACGACTACCCCCTCGTTCTGTCTCCTAACTGCAACCAGGCTGACCCCGGCTGGGCCGGAATTGCTTATGCTGGTTACAAGAATAGTTGGGTGAGAATTGGGTCAGGTGGCAGCTCAAATGGCCGCGTGATCGCTCACGAGATTGGGCACAACTTTGGGAACCAGCATGATAGCTTCGGTGCGACCGAGTACGGCAACCCTTTCAGTGTTATGGGACACGGTGAAATTCCGCAGGGACACTTTTTGGGGGGTGCCAAATTCGTCTTCAATTGGCTGGATCACAACGATCACGTTTTAAGCATCGGACGGGCTGATAGTGGTACAACTCACTGCGGTCGCACTGATCTGAACTGCGACCGGATGAATGTTGACGAGCCGAAGCAAGTAACACTGCAACCTATTGACGACAGTGTACTAACTGATGATCGCCCTGCGCTAGTGAGGGTCTTCACGGATCATCCCACGAGGTTTTATTGGCTGGAGTGGAGGTCCCAGTTCAACGGGGGGGGTCTCATGATAAGTTGGGCACCTGTCTTCGCCCTTCAAGGCGGGGGTGGAATACTCGGATACAGCAATTTAGTCAATGTTCACACCTACACCACTCCTTCGTCTTGGCAGTTCGAGGACAAGCTGGAGACACCTGCTACGGAGGTTCTATCGGACTCCTATTTGAAGGCCGGAGAAACTTACGTCATAGATCTAGACGAGATCGGACTTGCAGTTGAAGTCCACAGCATTGATCCTATTTCAAGGGAAATGAGTGCGACGCTGACCTATAAACAGCTTGGGAGCAACAACCATGACGAAGAGGCGTTGGTGATGTCGAATGGGAGTGACGGAGTTTGCCTATCTAATAATGAGGTTCCCCTTAATAGCGGTGAAGTCGTCCGAATGGCCGCCCTTGATGACGGTGATGAAGGAGAGACTGTCCGAGTCGATTTCAGCGGTTTCTGTGCGAGGGACACTGATGATGCTAAGTTCTATGTGTACAAAGAGTACCCTGTCGGGGCGACTGAGTACGGGGCAAACCCCTCTATTGGAGCACTGCACGTTGCATCGGTTCCTTTGTGCGGCGGAGAAAGTGGAGGAGGAGACTATTGTGTGGCAAACGGGGGTGTCCAAGTCACTGTTGGTTACGGCAACGTCGACGGCTGGTTTGCGTATGAGGAGACTGAAGGTGAATTTGCTCCATACAAATTTCGGAACGCTGATTACGGAGTGTCCGTTGCCAATGTTGCCCCCGGCACTTGGGCGATAGTGACAGATGGTGGTGGCTATTACGATTCGAGGGACTGTGGAGTTGACATTGTCAGCTCGAACTATCCCGGCTTCGTTGAGGTGTGGAACTCGTGTTACGTAGCTGCTGGGTTTGGTCCCAACATGGTGGAAGTTGCTTGCAGCAGTCCCACTGAGTTCAGTGTTAGTATGGGAACAAAGAAGAGCAGTATTCGGGAAATTGTCTGGGATACCTACAGTGCTCCATTTTTCGTCTTTATGCCCGGGGAAGGTATCGAGACGGAGGGAGCTGTGACAATTGAGTGCGATAGTCTTTCGCATTTTTGCAGCGAGGGTGAATATTTGAACCCCACGGGAGAGTGCCTCAGTTGCCCGTCCGGTACCTATACTTTCACCTGTAGGGACAGCGAGGCATGTTGCCAACCTTGTCCTGGAGAGCGTGCTTATTTTGAATACGAAACGAATCATTGCCACAACTGTCCTGAGTTCCAGCATAACCCTGACCCTTCTATGAATACGTGCGTAGACGACCTAGTTTGCGAGGAAGGATACAGCAAGCACAGGTTCACGAAGCGTCGAGACGATCAGTGCCAGACTATTGCTTACAACGGCGGAGAACATGCACAGAGATTGAGCGCCTACAGCCACATCAATGATATTGCGTTTGTCTACAGTGGAGACCCCTACTTCGATTTCACTTGCGCGCGCCAGGATCCAACGAAGTATTATTGCCTTCAGATTCCCAAGAACCAGGGGCACTTGAATGCCTGGTACCAGAGGATTGAGTGTCTCAATGGGCCAGTTGATAATGTCTTGACGGCCTATGAAGACTGCGATATGGCTAGTCACGGTACTGACTGGAATTTTGCCAAAGATATTTCTTGTTCGGAGGATGGCTGGAGTGGGTCTGCTCATACTATCGCTGACGGGGAAGGCAATGTTGCTGACTCGGGGATGTGGGTGAGCGGCTTTGAGGAAGTCAGTGAGGTCTGCTTAAAGGATGGTGTGTGCTACTCGTTCAGTGCACAACGACCCTCCCCCTGGA
>ERZ651776.4026-NODE-4026-length-13953-cov-4.008648_pt1 | contig 13953 bp, 10 predicted proteins | sample MGYA00514761_ERZ651776 | MGnify/ENA metagenome assembly ERZ651776 | reverse complement strand
GATATAAAAAAAGCATCGGTAGCGAGGCTTTAAATGAGTTGTTTTTGTCAGAATTATGGACTTGTGCAACGGTTACCGGTGTTGGGCACAGTTATTTATGGAATAATGGTCCCATTCTAATCTCATTTATTTCATAATCTATTTTCTGTTTTTTATTTTTTGGATAAAAATGTAAACACCACGAATTATGATAATTTGCGAGCCATTCAAATTTCAAAAATATTTTGGAATTGTCACGATGTTTGGTGAGCATTTCCAAAATATAATTTTTATGAATAATTAAATCTTTTCCATTGTGATTTGGTTCATCAGTTCTATCATACGGCATAAAATTTATGTAGTCAATAAATATTTGTCTATCGGTTTTATCTTCCCAAGAATAAGTTTCTCTTAACCAGATTTGTTCATCATAATCACATTCCTCATTTACATATTTTATAAAATATCTAGGAATTAAAATTCTTGGATATATTGCCTTACTTGATTCATTGCGGTAGGCTTCTACTAAAGCTTTGCTAAAAATTAATCTATCATTCGAATAGTGCTTTCCGATTGCAAGTGAACCTCGAAGAAGTATTCCTTCTTGATGGAAGTTTTTCTGAATTCTTGGGATTAATTGCATAAATGGGTCAAAATTCCTTCTAGATTTAAGAATTGAAATGCAAAAACAATCAGAAAATAAGTTAATTTGAAATGAGTTTTCGTTCCATTTATTGAGACTTTTTAGCTCATCAATAGATTTTTTAATAAGACTATCTAGTTTCTGTATTAAAGTAATCGCTTCTTTGTCAGAAACAGAATCTATTAGATTCGCATATCCTAGAATATCAACAAACGCAACAAAATGATTTTCATATGAGATTGACTTCACTATCGATAGTTTTAAATATAAACGGTCTTGGGCACAGTTATTTAATTTTTATAAGTCGTATTACAATAAGGATGAGTTATTTGTCCATTTTCTGGATTTCCTTTTCCTCCATCTTGTTTTCTGTCAATATGGTCGATAGTAATTGAGTTTTTATGAATAAATCCTTTACAAATTTGACATTTGACACCATTTTTCAAAGCTTCTTTTATAAAAACTTCAGATTTGGAATCTGTTGTAAAGTTGCTGAAAATTTCTTTAGATTCTGGTGTTGATTGTAAGGTTATATAATCAAATTTAGTAGTTTGAATTATTTCTTGAACACTTTCTTTTACAGATTTACCGTCTAATAATTTTTTATTTATTTCGGTGTAAAATTCAACTACGTGTGGAATAGCTTTAAATGCACTTCTATATTTTCTTGATATTTGCTGAATAATATATTCATAACCGAGTAAAAATTCTTCAAACTTCTCTCTAGTCTTTATAAAGTCGTTATACTTGTTTCTTTTGTCTAGTTCTTTTACATACGCTAATGTGAAATAAAACGAAGCTGGCTTATGTTTGCCCTCTATTGAATAAAAATATACAATTGGATGTAAACCAAGAGACGAAGGATGAACACTATTTAAACGCCAAGCTAATTTCCTTACATTTTTTAAATATCTCAATGTTTGTGAACCATCTATATCATCATCTAGATTTTCTGAAAAATTTGGACCAATATTACTGCTCATATTTACAAACTCTAAAATAAGAGGTAAACTTTGTGCCGAAGCTAGTTTTCCACCAATTGGAATATCCAATGTTTTTACTGGTGTTCTTAATGTAGGATTGTAAATTATATTATGAATTTCTTTTGATATTTTTTGAATATCTGCTTGAATTTCTGCCGAGAAGTCAGACCAATATTTATGTCCTTGACCTCCTCGAATAATAGCTCTTGCTGCTATACAATTTCCTTTTTTTCTAGATTCAAGAATTTTTAATTCAGTCGGGTCAATTTTAGAGGGTTGTTGATTTATTTTAAAGAATGATTTTTCAGCTTTTTTGGCGTCTCCATCTACCCATTGAACTTGTATCGAAAAAGCACCTAAATTTTTTGCTTTTTGAATTAGGTCCTCATTTCCATTTTCTTGAAGTGGTGCATTTATTATATCTTGATATTTTCCAATCCTTTTGTTGATTAATTTCCTTGTTCTTTCTGCAATGTCCTTAAATTCTTCATTTAAACTGTCTCCAAATAATTTTTGAGAAATTTCTCCATCTCCATAATCGTCTTTTATCCAAGATATCAATGCACTAAGTCTATGAGCACCATCAATAACAAAATATAAACCAGTATTATTTCTCCAAAGAATAATTGCTGGTATTAATTCTCCATTAATAAAGCTCTCAATAAATTCAACAATTTTTTTCGCATCCCATTCATTCGTTTCTCTTTGAAAATCTGGTTTTCTTAAAAATGGGTAAAAGAAGCCACCTGTAAAATTAGAAATCGATATTGAGTTGAATAAATTAGTAGAGTTTTGACTTCCTATTACTTCAAAATCTTCTCTTGGTATAATTGCATCTAAGTTTACCTTTGCCATTCTTTATTTTTGTTTTTACTGCGTTTCCTCTAATTGTGCCCAACTACTGTATATCGTACATGTGTGATATTTCTATTGTGTGTGTTTATCAACAAATCTACTCTATTTTTCTCTAAAATGAATTATAACGTCTTGTTTCTGAGCAAACTTCATGTGATATGTTCATTTCGTAGTTTTTGTTTTGCTGAGTACAAACGACTAAAAGCACTTATAAACGTTTGTAACGCTTATAAACATACCTATCATATTTAGTATATCGTTACTGTTTTCCGTACTCTAATAAAATAAAAAGAATAGACTCGCTTATTTTAAATAGAAGCATTTCCCAAAACCTCTACTTCCCCTTCCTCACATCCCATAAAAACACCCCTACCATCACCACCATAAATAATGCAAATGGGAGGGAAGTGATAATCAATAACTTTTGGAGGGCTTGGAGTACGTCAACCTCTGGACGGGCATTACCCAGGACAATCATAGCGATAGCAAATAAGGCAATACCAACAGACCAAATAAGACGATGTCTGCGTTTGGGTTCGGGGTTGCCTTCATCGGTAAACATACTCAGCACAAAGACAGCGGAGTCTACTGAGGTGACGAGAAAACTAATTAATAAGATAATCGTTATGATGTTGAGTACACTGGCTAATGGGTAGTTTTCAAAAAAGACAAAAATGGAAGAAAATACGTTGCCAAATTCGTTGTTATAGCTTCCCCAACTTTCGATGAGGGTAAAGGCACTATCGCCAAAGACGCTAAACCAAAAAAATGTCCCCATCGCCGGAATGATTAAGACACCCAGCAACAATTCTCTGATGGTTCTTCCTCGAGAGATACGGGCGATAAAGATGCCTGTAAACGGTGCCCAAGCGATCCAAAATGCCCAGTAATAATAGGTCCAATCTGTTAAGAAGGCTTCGCCGGGATTGTAATCTCCCAACGCAAGACTGAGTGGAATAAAATCTTTGATGTAGTGGATAACCGCTTTCGCGAAAGCGGACAAAACCGCCACCATATCGCTTTGAATAAATATATAGATCAGAATGGCAAGCGTAATCCAAATGTTAAGCGTAGAGATGCGTTTGATGCCTTTGTGCATTCCTTTCCAAACCGAAAGAAAGGCGAGAATAGCGATGCACACGGTAATCCCAATGGTCGTCCACAATCCAAAATTTCCTTGGGTGATGTGATTGAGACCGCCATTGATTTGTGTCGTGCCTAATCCCACAGCGCCAACGAGTCCAAAAACAGTAGTGACGGTTGCAAGAATATCAATCCCATGTCTGGGAAGTCGGTGTTTGGTGATGCTATGAATAGACGCACTGATGAGCGCCGAACGTTTTTTGGTAAAAAGGGAATAGCCTATAACCAGCGCAAAGAGTCCGTAGAATGCCCAAGCGGTAAATCCCCATTGGTAAAAGGTGTATTCTAAGGCGATGATGTCTACCGAAGCATTCGTTTGTATCGGCGGATTTTGTTGCATAAATACAGGTTCTTGCACGGCTCGTAAGAGAATCCCTGCCCCCATGCCCGCACTGTAAAGCATAGCAATCCACGCCCAACGCGAAAACTCTGGGACATCATCTGGACTGCCTAATTTTTGTTTCCCGAAAGGGGAAATCGCCAAACCCACCATAAAGAGGACACAAAATAATCCTAGATACAGATAGAAACGTCCAAACCACGTGCGGACCCACAAAGAGGATTCCTCAATAGCCGTGTAAAAACCCTCAGTATTGATAAATACAAAGCCTGCAAATAGCAGGAGGATTCCAATAGAAATCGTAAGAACTGGGTATTTTTTGATGTGTGCTAAAAGTGTCAGGGAATATTGGTTTTATGATCAAGGACTAAGGTAGTTAAAATATGTTTTTTATTCCCGTCTTTTGACGATCGCACTTTGACAAGCTCAGTGTGATATTCAGAATAAACTCTGGCGGGAATTTCAAAATACTATCTTCTCTTCCTTGCCTCTGACGAATGACTTTAGGAATGAGAGGAAGGTAATGGGAAACGAAAGATGAAGAGATTTATATATTCTTTCTATTCTTTTTTTCATTGCCAAAAAAAGAACCAAAAAAGACTAGGCTGGCGAAACCTTGTCTAAATTTTTTGTTCAATTCCTGAATTTCATAAACTCGCTATGCTCAGACAGTATGAAATTCTACGGAATTTTCACTTCAAATTTTACGACAACCTTTCGAAGGCCAGAAACAAATTATTTAGATATTTTTGAAAATTGAAAATTTCAGTCGAATATCCCTTTTTACCCCGTCCTAAAGGGTGGGCATATTCTTTGCTAGTCATTGTGTTCTATTTTTCGCTTCCTTCCTTGCCTCCGACGAATGACTTTAGGAATGAGAGGAAGGCAATGGGAAATAAATAATAGATATGTCAGAATCTGTTTTCTTTTTTTATCAATAAAAAAAGGGACATCTTTCGACGTCCCTTTGGATACAATTACTTAAAAAGTAACTACTGTTTTACAGGTTTCGTTTTTATTTCATTACCGTCTTTGTCCAGCAAGATCACTTCATCAAAGCCCATTTTTTCAAATTGTGCGTATTGAGTAGCGGCATCTCCTACCACGAGGTACGCCATTTTTGATTCATCAAGGTATTTATTAGCAAGCGCTTTGTGCTGCTCTAAGGTCATATTACGAACGGTTGCTTCTTCATCCTCAATATAATTAGGAGCAAGATCGTAGGCACTCATTTCTTGTAACATCCCTAATAAAGCGCCTTGTGTTTCAAAACGTCGTGCATTTGACTTGATCAACGCATTCTTGGTAAAGTCAAGGTCTTCTGCTGTGATTCCTTCTTTGTAACGCGCAATCTCATCTTTAAAGATTTGTACAGATTCTCCTGTGGTATTGGTACGTACGCTAGAAGAAGCCGTAAAGGTTCCAGGAATTTTTGTACCGCTGAAATTGGTACGTGCTCCGTAGGTATATCCTTTCTCTTCACGAAGGATAGAATTTACAACACTATTAAAAGTACCTCCTAATTTATAATTCATCACTTCGGCAGGGTAGAAGTCTTTATCAGAACGTGCCAGTCCGATATATCCAATATTAATCACCGATTGTTTTGCATTTGGGACATCTACAAATAATAAAGAAGACTTATCTCTTTGTGTAGGAATCTCATAGGTAGGAATAGTAACTTCTTTTGCAGCCCATTTCGTTTCAAGATCTTTTAAGGCTTCAAGGACACTTTCTTTTTTGATCTTTCCTACAATATGGAATCTACTAACAGATGGCGAGAAATTGTTGTTGTAAAACGCTTTTAAGTCATCCATCGTAATATCATTTACAGATGCTTCTGTACCGCTTGTTGGATATGAGAAGATATGATTGTCTCCGTACAATGTTTTTGTATAGATATTATTTGCAATCACATTTGGATTGGCACTAGAACGCTTAATGCTATTAACGGTTGCTATTTTAATACGTCCAAATTCTTCTTCGTCCCAACGTGGTTCTAAAAGAATTTCTTCGATAAGATCCATCGTGGCGTCAAAGTTACGTGTCAGCGTATTTCCTTGTATGGTAATAGCGTCACGTGAAGTAAACATTCTGATGCTTGCCCCAAGGCTTTGGATTGCTTTTTCTAGTTCGGCAGGTGTCTTTGTCGCTGTTCCTTCCATCATGATATCTGTCATCAGGTTGGCAACACCGTTTTTATCTTTACTATCTAATAGATGACCTCCTTCAATCACAAGATTAAAGTTGACGGTAGGAATTTCATTTTGCTCAATACCGTATACTTCCAGACCGTTATCAAGTTCAGCTGTCCAGCTACTAGGGATGTTTAATGCTGGTGAAGGACCCTGTGCTGGCTCTACAGAGCGGTCAAAAACAGAGGGTGTTTTTACTGCTACAGCATCTACTTCTTCTTTTACTTCTTTAACAATATTCTCCGTAATCGCTTCTTCAACGACAGGCGCCTTTATAGAATTTTCTGCAATAAGATCTAATTGTCCTTTTGGTACAAAGCTGGTCAATACAAAAGGCTTGTCTTTGATATACGTATTATATACACGCATAATGTCTGCTTCGGTAACCTTCTTAATGTTTTCGATATCATCAATGATAAAACTTGGTTCTCCAGCAAATACATTATATCGTGCCATTTGGAAAGATTTCCCAAGTACACTACTGATTCCGTTATAGAAGTCGGTTTCCAGACTTGCTTTGATGCGGTCTACATCTCCTTCTTTAATTCCATTGGTTTCAAAACGTTGCATTGCTTCAAAAATTCCAGCTTCTACCTCGTCAAGATCTTTTCCTGCAGTGGCAGTGACTACAATATGAAACTCTCCCGCTAATTCTTGTGCATTGTTGTATGCAAAGGCATTTGAGGTCAATTCTTTTTCTTTGACAAGCACTTCATAGATAGGTGCTTCTTTTCCTCTGGATAGGATTTCTGCAAGGAAGTTGAGTGCATAGGCATCTTCTGTATATTGCTCTACCGTGGGCCATACCATATTTAATTGTGGCGCTTGCGCGAAATTATCCTCGTGGTATAAACGCTTGGTTTCTTCAAGAGTCACACGTTGTGGCTCAAGTTTTGGAACGTCTTGTCCTCGTTTGATTTCGCCAAAATACTTCTCGATCATGGCTTTGGCTTCTTCGGTTTCAAAATCTCCGGCTAGTACTAGTGTCGCATTGTTCGGACCGTAGTATTTTGCATAAAATTCTTTGACATCATCAATTGTTGCGTTCTGAAGATCTACTAGTTCTCCAATCACTTGCCAGTTGTACGGATGTCCTTCTGGATAGAGGTTTTTATCAAGTACCCAGTTGGTATGTCCGTAAGGATTGTTATCTACACGTTGACGCTTTTCATTTTGAACGACTTCTTGTTGGTTGTAAAAAGCAGCTTCAGTTACCGTATTAATAAGGTATCCCATACGATCACTTTCTAACCACATCACCATTTCCATCGCATTGTTAGGAACGACTTCATAATAGATGGTGCCATCTTTCCAAGTTCCTCCATTCAGAGTTCCTCCAGCATCTTGAATCTTTTTAAAGAATTGATCTTGAGGTACATTTTCTGACTCTTGGAAGAGCATGTGCTCAAAAAGGTGAGCAAATCCTGTACGTCCCGTTTTTTCACGATTAGATCCTACACCATACTGAATGGCTAAAGAAACAATAGGATCACTTTTATCTTGATGTAAGATCACATCAAGTCCGTTTTCAAGTTCGTACTTTTCATAGTCTACAGAGAGTGATGCGCTTTCTTCGCTATCACCACTGCTTGTACTATCTGTACATGCCATAAAAAAACTAGAGAATATGAGTGCCATAAACGCTAGTTGTAAAGATTTTTGTATCGTCATTTTTTCGTTGATTTAGAAGTGTACAAGGTACAATACTCTCATTGCCTATAAAAGTGTGTTTTAGTTAAAATATTTAACATTTGAAAGGGTGAATATGCTTTAAAAAGAAGTGTTGTTTTTAAGGGGTTTCGTGCTGTATACGTTTTCACGAAAGTGTAAAAGAATAGCATACTCATATCTGTGATCATTTTTTCCTACCTTTAAGGATGGCATATTGGGTATCAACATTAGTAGTCATTCTTATAATATATATCGTTATAAGTTTGTTACTGTATTATTTACAGGATTATTTTCTATTTAAGCCTGAGAAGTTACCCGCAGATTTTCAGTTCTATTATGAAAATCAGGAAGTCGATGAATACAATATAGAAACGCGTGATGGCGCTGTCCTCAATGGGCTTCATTTTAAGGTAAAAAAGCCGAGAGGGATCGTCTTATACCTCAAAGGAAATTCTAAGAGTATCAAGGGTTGGGGAAAATTTGCTGTCGATTTCACACGTAATGGGTATGATGTAGTCATGATGGATTACAGAGGCTTTGGGAAAAGTACAGGGCGGCGTAATCAAAAAGCACTCAAGCGCGATTTGCAAGTGATTTATAATAAATTGAAAGAGCATGTAGACGAAAAGCATATTATCTTATATGGACGTAGTTTAGGCTCTGGGCTTGCCACGAAGATTGCTTCTGTAAATAATCCAAGAATGTTAATTCTGGACGCACCTTATTATAGTCTGACCAAAGTAACGGCACGATATGCCCCTTTTATGCCGTTATCTCTGTTAATAAAATATCCCTTGCCTACCTATAAATGGCTTAAATACGTACAATGTCCTATTCATATTATCCACGGGACGGACGATAAATTGATCCCGTATAAAACCAGTGTCAAGCTTTCTAAGATCAAACCTAAATTGACAAAGCTCTATACCATTATAGACGGCGGTCATAAGAACCTAAATAACTTTGAGAGCTATCATAAAATGCTCACAGAAATTCTTACCTCTACACCTAAAGAAGCTAATTTAGAAGGTTCTAGCTTTAAAGTGATTCATAACACAAAACGCAAAAACGCATAACCCAACACTACAGTGTTTATAGTATTTAACACTGATATTTAGGTAGTTATGGTTTGATCTGTATTCCTGAAAACAGAGATACACTTCTTGTAATCCCTATTTTTTCTTTCCATCTTCGTACAAGATTTACTGATCTATTATTCAGTGGATCAAAATATTATATCTGTTATAAATTGAATTTAATAGAAAATAAAAAGTGATTTTATTACGGGAAGTTCAACTTATAAAAGGTATTAGAATACTCTGATCAGGTGTTTTTACAAAAGCGGAAACCGAAAAGCTTCATAAAGAGAGTAGGTACTATTTTTAATAATAAACTATTATGAAAAATTCAAAAATGATCATGGCAGTCGTATGTATTGCATTAGCATTAGTATATGCTTGTACTGTAGATGAAGATACAAAAACACCAGAAGCAGCAGCAGCAGTAACTGAGGTTATTGGTGTACAAGAAAACGGAGAGTTTCATATCAATGACCAAGAAGGACTTAAAGCAAAGTGGGAAAAGACGCTTCTAGAACAAGGATATGACGTGACCCTTGAGCGATTTGATTTTGTACCAGGTGATTTGGTAGGAGACGAAACATCTAATATGATCCTCATGGCTTCCAATGCAGAGGGAACTGTAAAAATTGCTACTGCTATTACGCTAGGGAAGGAGGTTAACAGTAAGCGTCCTGTTATCAGTAACCGTGGTACAGTGACTTGTTCAGGGTGTAGTGCAGGATGTAGTCCGACAGAGCACGCAGAATACGGTTGGATTTGTTCACCTTGTGTTACATCTGGTGGATGTACGAAAACAGAAACTATAGAAACAGAATCACTTCAAGGAAACTAACAGACCATTAAAGTCTATTTCGATATTAATATATACCTATTCAACATATTTTTAAGTGATCCCCCAAACCTTAGCTACCGTCGCAGTCGCTAAGGTTTTTTTGTGATGATACACATACGTAAACCTTTGTAGGATAATTAGATATGTTATTAAAATTCATGAATATTGGGCTAAGTTTCTTGGATGCAATTTGATATTATTATATATTTAACTCAAACATAACTAGTTATTTAGACAGAATCTCTGGATGTCTTTAATTGGTCAGAGTATGTATCATTTTAATTATTTAAGTGATGTTAAAGAAAATTTTAAATGTAAAAGGCGCTCAGAAATTGAGCAAAAAAGAACAAGAGCAAGTAAGCGGAGGATCTGTACCAACTACGTGTAATACTGATTCAGACTGTATAATACCTGGAGAACCTTTCTGTATTTATGCGTGTATAGATACAGGCGGAGGTAATAAACAATGTGTATATGACAACTTAACTTGTTTTGGTGGTTTAGGAGGATAACCCCTCTGTTTGTCAGCAGATAGGTATGAACCACAGCTTGTCTGCTGACTTCTTATAATTTTGCCAATACATTTTGAAGTGATTCAAAAACAAGTATCTTCGTGTATCACAAATTAATAACGCGTATGCGTACCTTAAAAAGAGGCGCAATCCTCCTGTTTATTTTGGCAAATATCTATGCAATTTTATGTGGCGGACTCTATTTTTTTCAAGAGAGTATGCTTTTTCATCCCGAACAATTACCTAAAGAATATGTGTTTGAGTTTGAAGAACCTTTTGAAGAAGTGTATCAATCTGGAAAAGATGGTGTACAACTACATGGGCTTCATTTTCCAGTACCAGATGCCAAAGGGGTGATTTTATATTTCCATGGGAATGCAGGCAGTGTAAGACGTTGGGGAGAGATCACTCGCTTTTTCGTTCAAAAAGAATATGCAGTGATCGTGATGGATTATCGCAATTATGGCAAGAGTGAGACGTCTAATGATCAAGTAACCCATCCAGAACAGGCTCTGTATAACGATAGTGAGGTTTGGTACGCTTTCGCGAAAGCGAACTATCCCGAATCCCAAATCCACGTATATGGTAGAAGCCTAGGAACCACTTTTGCTACCTACGTTGCCAGTAAAAATAATCCTAAAAATCTCACTTTAGAAACACCTTTTTATAGTATAGAAGATGAAGCAAAATCACGTTTTAAATGGCTTCCTGTAAAAAGATTATTAAAATACAAAATGCCTACCTATCTTCATATCGATGATGTTTCTTGCCCAGTTACCATATATCACGGAACTGATGATGATGTGGTTGCTTATGAAAACGGACAGAAACTGTTTGAAAAAGTCAGCACTTCATCTAAAGAATTTATCACCATTCCAGACGGAGGGCATAATAACCTTGTCAATTTTAAAGAATACACAGAGACTATAGACCGAGTTCTTGAAAAAGAATAGCACACGTAACGATGAATAAGAAGCGACGTCTAATAATTATTGTTCTTTCTTAGAAAGTGATTATGTATAAGAAAACACTTCGTACCCTATTAAAAATATACCTGAGTACATGGGGTGTGTTTATGCTATTATATTGTTTTGGAATTTGGAGAGCAAACGTTTCTTTTGTAGAAGGAATTAAACAATTAGGCGTTTTTGTGCCTACCCAGAATTTTCTCATTGGATTTCATGTTTTATTCACGCTCGTTTGCATCCTATTTCTCATTGTACGCTATACTATACTTGGCTTCAAGCAAAAAGGGTGGTCACTGGCACTGAGACGATTTAGCTTTTCTTTAGTGATTCCACTATTTGTAATATACATGAGTATCAAAGGAATTGTCTCTTTTAATAGCTCAGAGTTTTTTAATTATACGTGGGATTACAGCATAGAAAACACCTCAGGAAAAGCGACAAATCTTTATGAAAAAGATGGGAAACATAGAGGGATGAGTGTGTTTTGGTCGTATGATAAAGAAGATCTCCAAAAAGCGACGAAAGATCTAATAAAAGATAATATAGAATGGGCTACCGTCATCCCATTTATAGATCAACAAAGTGAAACAACGCCTAAGGTTAGCGGTCAAGTTCAACCCGGTGTTTGGTCCCGTCGAGATTCTGTGGTGATCGCACAGATTGGACGTTTACAAGAAAAAGGAATCCGAGTGCATTTAAAACCACATATCTGGTTAGTAGACGGCTGGCGATCCAATATTACACTTTCACAAGAAGACTGGTCAGGATGGTTTGAAAGCTATCAAGAACGGATGTTGCAATATGCACGTATTGCCGAAAAGACAGGTGTTCCCTTGTTTTGTATTGGTACAGAATTGCGAACTGCCATCCAACATCAACCTGATGCTTGGTTGCCATTTATCAAAAAGATTAAAAATATCTATTCTGGAAAACTGACATACGCTGCCAATTGGGACGATCCTATAGAACGGATTCCGTTTTGGTCGGCGTTGGATTATATTGGAATTCAAGCCTATTTTCCGTTGACTACTGAAAAAAGTCCAGACCTAGAAACCATTAAAACAGGTTGGGATACTCATATTGCTGCCTTAAAAAAAGCTTCTGCTCATTACCATAAACCTATTTTGTTTACAGAAATTGGGTACCGAAGTGATGATACTGCAACGATTGCTCCTTGGGAATGGGGCGCCATCACAGGAGCACTTACCAAGAAAAAGTCTGACCAAACCCAACAACTCGCTTATGAAGCCATGTTTCAAAAGCTGTGGGATGAACCTTGGTTTGCAGGCTGTTATATCTGGCAATGGCACACCCGTACGACCGCCGAAAGTGTTGAAAATAGCGTTGACTTCACCCCGCGTTTTAAACCCGCAGAAAATACCATTACCCGATGGTATGGCACTTTAGGAGCACAAACAATTACACCATAAAATGATGTTATTTTGTTTCTTCCCTTGTATCTTTGCACGCTGAAAACGAAGTGGGGTTATACCGCTTTCGCGAACTTGCCTGCCGTGAGGCAGGAGCATACAGAATAATCATTTTGAAGTATCTATTATGAAAGCAGGAATCGTAGGATTGCCTAATGTCGGTAAATCGACTTTATTTAATTGTTTATCGAATGCAAAAGCACAAAGCGCCAATTTTCCGTTTTGTACGATTGAGCCGAATATTGGGGTGGTCAATGTGCCAGATCCACGTCTTCAAAAATTAGAAGAACTCGTCAATCCAGAACGTGTTGTTCCAGCAACGGTAGATATTGTTGATATCGCCGGCCTTGTAAAAGGAGCAAGCAAAGGAGAAGGATTGGGAAATCAGTTTTTGGGAAATATCCGTGAGACCGATGCGATTTTGCACGTATTGCGTTGTTTTGACAACGATAATATTGTACACGTAGATGGAAGCGTAGATCCTATACGCGATAAAGAAACGATCGATATCGAACTTCAATTAAAAGATCTTGATACCGTTGATAAAAAATTAGATAAAGTAAAACGTGCTGCGCGAACTGGAAATAAAGAAGCGCAATCCGAAGAAGCGGTATTATTAAAATTGAAGCAAGGACTGGAAGCAGGGATTTCTGTACGTGCCATTGAAATAGATGACAAAGCACGAGAAGAGTTTGTAAAACCCTTACAGTTTATTACCGATAAACCTGTGATGTATGTTTGTAATGTCGATGAAAATAGCGCAGTGGATGGGAATGCCTATGTAGATCTTGTGCGAGAAAATGTAAAAGATGAGCATGCAGAAGTATTAGTGCTTGCTGTAGGTACAGAAGCAGATATCACAGAACTTGATGATTATGAAGAACGCCAGATGTTTCTAGCAGATATTGGACTAGATGAACCTGGAAGTGCTAAGTTGATTCGTAGTGCCTATAAATTATTAAATCAGCAAACCTACTTTACGGCGGGTGTAAAAGAAGTAAGAGCTTGGACGATAACTGTGGGTTCTACAGCACCACAAGCTGCGGGGGTAATTCACACAGATTTTGAAAAAGGATTTATTCGTGCTGAGGTTATTAAATATAATGACTTTGTCACTTACGGAAGTGAAGCCAAAGTAAAAGAAGCAGGAAAACTAAGCGTAGAAGGAAAAGGATATATTGTTGATGATGGCGATGTGATGCATTTCCTTTTTAACGTGTAAACTTCTTTATTAACATAGATCAAAGAGGCCGTCTAAAAACAATTTAGGCGGTCTTTTGTATTTTGAAGATTTTGGTTCTTTCAGTTTTTAACTCAGTT
>ERZ651776.4021-NODE-4021-length-13961-cov-2.085782_pt1 | contig 13961 bp, 11 predicted proteins | sample MGYA00514761_ERZ651776 | MGnify/ENA metagenome assembly ERZ651776 | reverse complement strand
CCTCAGCTCATGCACCTCAGCTCATGCACCGCAGCTCATGCACCTCAGCTCACGCCCCTCAGCTCACGCACCTCAGCTCATGCGTTCGCCCAGTCCCCGGTCAGTGTAAAATAAGGGAGGCGGCACGGAATGCCGTGCAGCCTCTCTGTTTCAGTGCTATCAGCCTGCCATACCTGCTCAGACTCATTGGCTACGCCCGCCTCAAACCTTAACACTCACCCCCTAAGTCCCTCAGAGCCAAATCAGTGTTAGTCCTGCTAGGCGCCCTAGTGGGCGCACAAAGGGCAAAAAAAAGACCCATTGAGTCTCCTCAATGGGCCAGTGGTGACATACCTGTTGTGCTAGAAATTCACTAACAACTCCACCCCGTAGGTGCGGCCTTTAGATTGCTGACCGTAGGTGATGAGGGTACTGGTCGTTCGGCTCACCCAGTTGGTGTTGTCTTCAATATTGTTGACGAAGGCCGCAATTTTATAGTTGCCGCGATCGTATGCAATCGACAAGTTTGTTTTCCCATAGGACTCCACCAAAGACACTGGATCATTGTCCTCTTGCGTGTAGAAATCATCTGTCCATGAGTAAGTCAGATCGGTCAAAATCAAACCCCCAAAAGCTTCAGCGGTGTAATTAGCCGTGACACCTACCGTCAAATCTGGCGCCTGCTTAGGCTTCAGGTAGCTATTGTCGACTGGATTACCGCCCTGCGTTGATGAGAGGTCAGCGTCAAAAGACTTGTACTCTGCATCGAGGATCCCGATCGCACCACTTAATGTGAAACCGTCAGTGATGCGAGCTTGGCCTTCAATTTCAAAGCCCTGATACTCGACCTCGCCCACATTAAACGGTACCGAGACAGCCGTGCCGTCGTCGGCTGGCAACGTGGTAATAGCCTGCAGTTTTTCAACATTGCTGCTGAAGGCAGCCACATTTAAACGGACCCGGTTATTGAGGAACTCCATTTTTGCGCCCAGCTCTAAACTTTCAATTTCCTCTGGGTCGTAGGTGATCGCGTAATCAACCAGACGCTGGTTCTTGCCGTAGAAGCCGCCGCTGTGGAAGCCAGTGGCATAAGAACCGTAGACCATCACGTCTTCGCTAAACCGGTAGGACAAGCCTGCTTTACCCGTTGTCTTGCTCCAGCTCTCATCCCAGCTGCCCGTCTTTTCATCGTCGGCGTATTGCGCGCCATGAACACACTCGCCCCAGTTTTGGAGGTCACGGTCAGCGTCAGCTTTGATACAGAATTGCCGAGCGAAGAAATCTTTCTCATCTTTCGAGTAGCGTAAGCCCAAGGAGATTTCGAGCCGCTCAGTAAGATCGTAGTCGAACTGTCCGAATACGGCCTGGCTTTTGGCCTCCTGCGATTGGTAGATATTTTGACCGAAGTCATTACCCAGCCGGTCAACTTGCTCTGGCGTAGCACCGTAGAGTGCAACCAGTAGCTCAGGCGTTCTCACTATCTCCCAGAAATCGTAGGTAAACCAATCCTGCGAGTAAGAGTTCTCCATCTGATAGACACCGAGGACCAAATCGAAGTTGTCGCCCGAGGTCGCCCATCGCAACTCATGGCTCTCTTGGTCATTCTCGTTTTGGTTGTCAATGGTAATGAAGTCGCACGCACTGCCTGAGTAAGGCCATATGGCGAGCTCTTCTGTATCACGGTGCCCGTAAATATAGGTTGCCGTAGAGCCGTTACTGAACTCGTAATCCATCTGCAAAGTAATGGCGTCAGTTTCCATGTCGCCTAGATTCTCTTTCGAGGCACTGGTGGTTGTCGCAGTAGAACCCGGATCATTTTCCAGCAGACAATCTTCGCCACGAATATCGGGGTAAGACGCATTATCGTTGTAGGCCTGTATCCGCCAATCTGTCGCAGCGGGGCCCTCTAGCGCGGTTAACGCCACAATCGCTGGTGAGTAGGGCTCCCAGCCGCCTGAATAACCATCTTGGAGTGCAATGGCGCGATTACCACCTAAACCGGTGAGGTTACGGAAGGCACCGTTATCACTCTGATCGTCAATCGTTTCAATCGTGAGCTTTGCAGTGAAGTTATCAGTAGGCGTCCACAGAAACTTAGCGCCGTAATTCAGATAGTCCTGCTTCGCGACGTCCTTATCCAAGGTCACATTCTTAATGTAGCCGTCGTCTTGCAAGCTCGCCCCAAAAAGCTTCACTGCAAGCACATCTTCGATAATAGGAAAGTTTAAGACTGCCTTGACATCCGTGCGGCCAAAGTTACCCAACGTGCCAGAGATGGAGCCGCCTAACTCGCCTGTGGGATCGGTTCGCGTTAGCGCGATAACACCGGCAATTGTATTCTTTCCGAACAACGTGCCCTGTGGGCCCCGCATCACTTCGATCGATTCGATATCAAAATTATCGATCAGGGTGCCCGAGTTAGTGGTCAGTGCAATACCGTCGTAAACAATCCCGACGGCGGGATCGAAACTCTTTTCATCGTTGCTATAGCCAATGCCTCGAATGGAAATGGCGTGGCCAGCGGTGCGGCCCATTGATTGGCGAACCTGAACATTCGGCGCCAGTCCCTCGATGTGACGTAGATTTCGAATCGCGGGGTTCTCGAGCTGACTCGTGATTGATGTCACCGCAATCGGCACGTCCTGAATCGATTCTTGACGTTTTCTGGACGTCACAATGACTTCTTCAATCGCTAAGGCGCTTGGTTCTTCATCTTGTGCCACTACAAATTGAGACCCCGTAGCAGCTATCACTAGACCGCACATGAGAGTCAGCTTTTTTTGTAGAAATTTTGCTGGCCCCTCTAATTTAGGTGATTCACTGTCCATCTTGTCGCTCCCTTGGTTTTTTTCTTGGAAAGCGTGAGTACAAGTCTTGGAGTGCTTTGAGTCAATTTGTAAATTTTTATGAGTGTTAAAAAAAAGAGGTTTGAATAGCCATCGGCAGATCGGTAGCTTTTAAATCATTCTGAGGTGTCCGGTCATCACTCTGAGCGTTTCGCCTTGGAGCGATCGCAGGCTACCGCATCGATAATGGCCATCTAACCACTAGATGATTCACTGCAACGCCTTGTGACTCTGACACCGACAGTGAGCACACCGGACTGCGCACCACTCTTTGCGACGTAGTATGAGTATTTGCCAACCGACTGGAGTGTTAAGTTAGCTACCCCACGATATACCAAAGAGCACCGCTAGGAGAAATTATGGGACAACAACGCCTAAAGGGAAAAGTGGCTGTCATCACCGGTGCGGCCAGTGGCATTGGGGCCGCGACTGCTCGTCGATTCAAAAACGAAGGCTGCGCACTGATTCTCGGTGATATCCAATCTGATCTGGGTCACGACCTCGCCCAAGAACTCGGCGATCGCGCCTTTTTTGAGTACTGCAACGTCACCCTCGAAGAGGACGTCAAAAAACTGGTCGATCGTGCCCTGTCAGCGTTCGGGCAGCTGGACATTATGTTCAACAACGCAGGCATCGTCGGCGCCAAGGGCCCTATTGATCAAACACCCGCCGATGAGTGGCGTATCACTACCGACATTCTCATTAATGGCGTTTTTTACGGCGTGAAGCATGCGGCCGCTGTCATGAAAGAACAGCGCTCAGGCTCGATCATCAACATGTCCAGCGTCGCCGGCGTCATGGGCGGGCTCGCACCTCATGCCTACACCACCGCAAAGCATGCCGTCATTGGACTAACCACCAGCGCCAGCGCAGAGCTCTGCCAACACAATGTCAGGGTCAATGCCATCGCCCCCTTCTCAATGGCAACGCCGATGGTGGCCGATGCCCATCTGCAGGATCACCATGCGACAGATGAGGTCGCCAAAACATTGGCGGCTAATTCGCCTCTGCCGGGGCGCGCGGGGACCGCGCTCGACGTGGCTAACGCAGCACTTTGGTTGGGTAGCGATGAATCCGGTTATACCAGCGGCCTCACCCTGACCACTGATGCAGGGGTTACCACTGGCTCCATAGTGAGACGACCCAACTACGACGATTATGTGCCGATGCAAAAAGAAGCGGGGAATCGCGGGCTATAACTCAGGCATTGGCCTGGTTAACCCCAACCCGTCGCGGTGATACCCAATTGATTCATCAGCACCTAAAGAGACAATACGATTATGGATTTTAATAACGCTAACAGCCCGTCTCAATCGCCTCCTAACTTTCATATCGGTCCTCATAGAATTGGTGGGCCCTATGCGAAATACATCCTCTTTTTGCTGATTCTCGTTTACGCGATGAACCTATTAGATCGCCAAATTCTTGCCATCCTCGCTGGCGAGATTCAGGCAGACCTCGGCATCAGTGATTCGCAAATGGGCTTCTTATACGGCACTTCATTTGCTGTTTTTTATGCCATCTTCGGCCTGCCACTCGGTCGCCTAGCGGATCTATGGGTGCGCAAAACACTGATAGCCTGCGGCCTCTTCACCTGGAGTGTCATGACGATGCTCTGCGGGCTGGCAGGCGGGGCGGCCAGCCTCACTTTCTTTCGCTTTGGCGTCGGTATCGGTGAAGCCACCGCGACACCCTCGGCCTACTCTTTGCTGTCTGATTGGTTTGAGCCCAAAGATCGGGCCTCCGTTATCGCCATTTACTCTACGGGCGCTTATATCGGCATGGGGCTGAGTATGTTTATCGGTGGCTGGATCGTCGATTGGTGGAACCTGAGCTATCCCGATATTGCCAACGCGCCCTTCGGCCTTAAGGGCTGGCAAGTGACTTTTATCATCGTCGGCGCGCCCGGCATATTACTTGCCGCTTTGTTCAGAACGCTAAAGGAGCCGGTTCGCGGATACAGTGAAAACGTGTCCAGCATTCAAAACCATCCTCACCCCTTTAAAGAGGGCTTGGGCGAGCTCGCCAGTATCCTCCCTCCTTTTTCCATCATTAGTCTTTACCGCCGAGTGGGCTTTTCGGCGCCTTTGATCACCAATATTCTTGCGGCGGTCATTATTGTTGCAATGGCTACTCTGATCAGTCACCTCACTGGTCGCGTCACCCAGTGGGTTGTTCTCGGGGTGGGCGTGTATGCACTGTTTAGCTGGGCAAAGTCACTCGCCGTGAGAGACCCGGTGACCTACGCGATGATCTTCCGATGTAAATCAATGATTTATGTCAACTTGGCCTACCCTATTATTACGTTCATCACCTACGGATTTGCGCTGTGGCTCGCTCAATACTTACTGCGCAAATTTGACGCTGACTTATCGGAACTCGGCATGGTTCTGGGACTCTCCACTGCCATCTGTGGGGGCGTGGGTGTGGCCACTGGCGGGGTCGTGGCCGATCTCATGAAGCGTCATATCCGCGAGGATGCTCACACTTTCATGGGCCTCATATCGGGCATCCTCACGATCATTGCGGCACTTTTCGTGCTCAACGCAGAAACCCTGCAAGGGGCTTATATTGCCAACGCGTTTCTTCAGTTTGTCAGTGTTCTGTGGACTGGTGCAGCAGGCGGCATTATTACCACTCTGGTACTCCCCAGAATGCGTGCCACGGCCTCCGCCTTTTATCTCGCGATGGGTACTTTTTTAGGCCTCGCTATGGGGCCCTTCACCATCGGCTACCTCAGCGACACCTTTCAAGCGTCAGGCAACACACCCGCTGATTCACTGGGCCTGAGTTTGAAGCTGGCATTACTGGTCTACGTGATTGTCGCCATTTTTACCGTGCTGCTATTTCGACATTATCGACAGGACTTCAATACCCGAGAAGAGCGCGCTAGAGCGGCAGGTGAGCCGGCCAACCCTGGCTAGCCAAGTGTATCAACGCCGCTACGTTGCTTAGCGTGTGCCCGGTTGGCTTATTCCTAGAATATGCGATCATGTCAGCATTAGCTTCTCCAGCGCACAGCGCGAGACCGTGTTAGTGAGTCTCGTATCCCGGTGGAAGGCCAGTCACAACACGAGCGGCCTCAGATAGATGGCAAGCGAAGTACCATCTTCAAGAGGTCCGCTTCACTCACAAAATACGGTCACTTTCAATTTGCTATGCAACTATATAAACCTACCAAACCGAAGGGCACGAAACGCAGAGACAGCATCATCAGCGGCTTCTTGTGCTCCCTAGAAAAAAACGGTTTTTCAAGAACGACCATGACCGGCATCGCTCAAGAAGCAGACATTGCGCCCAGCCATGTCTTTTACTATTTCAATTCTAAGGAAGACATACTGACTGAGGTTTTCAAACATCAGTGTAACGTCATCGTTGAAGGCATGGAGGCGCTGAAGCAACAAGACTTTGCCGGCAAAATTAATTATCTCTGCGAGTTTTTCTATACCGAAAACAAATCCGTCAATCACCTCTCTACGGGTGTCATGTACGAGGCCATTGGCGCATCGGTTACCGATTCCGCTCTCGCCACGCACAAGAACGAGCTAGATCGATGCTGTACCGAACTACTCAGAGTGGTCTTTGCCCATCAGGAGATCGATGAGCAAACCTGCATGGAGAAAGCTGAAATCTTGTACGCGGTCATTGCAGGATCCAAGCTCAATGGCTACTTCAGTCCCAATATCGACTTGGCGCACGGCAAAGAGCTCTTTATCAAAACGGCTTATTTATTGGCCGCCGAGCAAAATACTGATAATTTGAACCCTGGTTAAGTCGACACTGCCTCAAGCCAATGCAGTGGCTTTGATAAGACTAATCGGTTCGTAACGCCTAAAAGGAGTGCACCATCACTCGTTATATTGTCATCTCAGATGGCCCAGCACAGCCCAACCCGGACGCACTCGATGCCTGCTGGGCGCAGGTCCTCATCGCCCATCCGGAATTAGCGGGTGATTATCAGGTTCGCTCACTCGGTATCGATGCCGAGACAACCGAGCAAATATTTGGCCTTATCCAATCACGCGAAAAGGTGGCCACTTTTAGCCTGCCTTGGGTGCTTGAGGCCAATGACTTTCCCTACCCCACCGCCGGCATGCCGATTTTACTGTGCGACTACGACGGCAAGCCCCGGCTCGTGGTCAAAGTCACGAGCATCCGCGATACCACCTTTGGCGAGATGGGGATCAATGAGTCGTCTCTCGATGGCCCCCCTGTGCAAGACCCTGAGATCTGGATCCCGCTCCATCGAACGTATTGGAATGGCTTACTCTCGGCCTACGGACGTGAATGTACTGACGACATGCCCGTACTCGTTGAGCCGTTTGATTACATCGGTACAGTGAGCGGATAACAATTCGACCCGGCTTTGGCTTTGGCTTTGGCTTTGGCTTTGGCTTTGGATTTGGCTTTGGATTTGGATTTGGATTTGGACTTGGACTTGGACTTGGATTTGGCTGCCTCGCTTGGCGAGTAACGTCGTCAACTTGCCCTAGCGCTACTCCTCTAGCTCAGACAGCACTCGCTACCGAACCCCTCGTGTGAGGCATCGCGTGAGCTCGCCGATATCGCGAACCGGGTCTATCTCCGTCCTAACTCGAACGACGTTGTTCCGAATATTGCTGGAAGCCTCATGCCCACATAGCCCGGTACGGACAGCGTGCTATGTGGGTTTCAGGTCTTAGAAACCTAAGGCCGCGAGGGGTTAGCGTCTGATAGCGGTCGCTAGGAACGCGTAATTCTCGCAGGTCGCCATCGCTTCCCAGCTGGCCTCTAGCGCAGAGCCAGACCAGCTAGCTGTGCCCGCCTCAACCGCTGCCTCGTCTCCGAACAGGTCAAGCCATACAAAATCGGCATCGGCGAGATCAAACTGGGGCTCCATCAGATAGTACCCATAGTTGTTGGACTCACCCTCCACGAGCCATGCGTCATACTCGGCGCGAAATGCCGTGAGCGATGCCGCGTCTTGCCCTTCATTGAAGGAGCAAAAGTCGAATCGAGGATGGAAGGTGCCACCCACCGCAACATCTGCCATACCGTCATGGCCCGCTGTCGGCTTAAAGGTATAGACATTCTCGGGCGCGTAAGACATTGCGCCGGCTAATTCAGCGGTCCAGTCGTCGACTTGATTCGCATTCCAATCGGCCCAACCGGCTTCACGGGCCTCACTGGAAGGCCACAGGATCACCCAGATCAAATCATAGTCATCTGTCTCAAACTGGGGCATCAAGACATTGGCGCCCATCATGTCGTAGCCGCCCGCATCGATTCGTGCGTTCCATCTGTCGACAATATCCGCCAGCTGCGCTTCAGTCATATCCGCTGCGGTCTTATTCCAAACATAGTCGATGACTGGATCAACTTGGGGCGCAGCACTGACCATAGGCGCCTCTGACACCTCGGGGGTAGCAACCACCGCCGGCTCGTCGCTTTGACCACAGGCGGTCAGAAAAAGGGTTAGCGAGACAACAACAAAGAACGTTTTCATATTGATTTACTCCTACTCATTGTTTTTAGGGGACATCAATGACGTTGCAGTAAACCGAATTTTTCGCAGACCTTCAAGCCAGCACGTAGCGCAGCCTAGCGCGCGGACTCATCCACGTTGTTACATTGTGGGGTGCTGGCTCACCGTACCACCCTCAACTGGAAACTGCCCCCCCGTGCAAAAACCCGACTCATCGGAGGCCAAAAAGAGCGCCATGGCGGCCACCTCTTCTACCGTTCCCATTCGCCCCAGTGGGGACATCTTATTGCAGGCTGCTTCAACTTCAGGCGCCTGCGCAATCGCCGTTTTGAGAATATTGGTAAGTGTCGCACCGGGATGAATCGAATTACAGCGAATGGTCAGCCCCGCGTTGGCACAGGCCACGGCCACCGATTTAGTGAGCCCTACGACCCCAGCTTTTGACGTGGTGTAGGCCACGTCGGGGATCGCCAAATAAGAAGTGGACGACGCCGTATTCACGATAGATCCCCGGGAGCCAGCAGGATTATCTCGCATCAACGCAATGGCGGTTTGGCAACCCAGCATCATGCCGGTGAGGTTAATGCTCAGCAGTTGGTTCCAAGTGGCTACGTCGACGGTCATGATGTCGGCGTTACTAACGATGCCCGCGTTATTGACCATCACATCTAAGTGGCCGTAATCCGCGCGGACTTTTTCAGTGAGGGCAGACCACGCCTGCTCAGAACTGACATCGAGCCGGACGAACTCTGCGCCGCATTCATCCGCGACTGCGACGCCCCCCACTTCATCAATGTCGGCTAGTAAGACTTGGGCGCCCTCAGCGCAAAATCGGCGCACAATCCCCTCGCCAATGCCCGAGGCACCGCCCGTTACCACTGCTACCTTATCTTGCAATCGCCCGGTCATACTTGGCTCCTCAACCGTCATCGAGATTGGAGCGTAGCATTGCCGACCACAAACGAATATGTGTGTCTGACGTTCACCCGACGGGTTAACGGCCTTTTTTTTACCTGGAGCGGAGGCAATGAGCGCGGCCTTTAAGTCGATAGACTGTGACGAACCCCCGTCACGCCGACTGTTGTCGACTGGCACATTGGAGCACCGTCATTACCCACTCAACTGACTGCCCTCCTTGGTAAGCCGTCCGTGGCGACGTCATCCCTGACATAAGGTGAGACGAGATCGGTATCGACAAGTTCCCGTGTTTCGCTGGTACTTGTTGGCATGCCGTCGTCGCGATGCTCAGCGCTTGCCATGATCAGCGGTCTCGCAGCATGAATCGAGCACGATTATCTCCTCACGACTGCTTCCCCCAAACTGGCCGCTTTTGCTTCTCCATCGGTGCCTCAGCGAGAGGTCAGTCAGAAATGCCAGTGAGTATTGGGGGCCGGCACGCCGCGCTACACTAAAAAACCTCACCCGCTGCGGATGAGGTCACTGTATTGAGCGCAATCAGGCATCCACTCTCAGGAGGGCACGCTGCAACCGGGGCTCGCGCTAGCGGCCGACGCTTTGGCGATGAAGCGATCCTGAGCAACGCTGAAGATCAACAAGCCGTCGACCTCGACCTCACTGTTCACCTGCGTATCGTAAAGCGTGTCGCCCAAGGCCACCGGATAGCTCGACTTAAAGATAATCTCAGAGGCAAAATCCACAGGTAAGGTTCCGCGCTCTAGCTGCTTCACCACATCACCGGTTCTGGCTAAACGCGCGCCCTCCCCAAAGGTATCGCGGCAAGCCGCCGACAGATTCCAAAAGGCAGGCAGATCATCGCCGGTGCTGTACACAGCATCTGCAATTCCCGCGTAGCGGTATCGGTATAAATCAAATTCTTGGCGCAATGCCTCGATCTCGTCGGTCACTGCACTGATATCGATGGCCTCCAGGCGTCCTAGTATCTCGCCCAGATCAATATTGGCAGTCTCTGCTTGCCCCAAAAAAGACTCCAATAGCCCGACTAGGTCACCGGTATCGGTACCGGTATCGGCGCCATCGAACAAATCGTCAAAAAATGACATCAGATCTGCAGTGCTGTTCGCTTGATTTGGCGGGGCAGATTGCGTCCAGCCGATCATAGGCGTCATCACTATGATCAATGCCAAGGTCCATGCTTTCATTACATCGCATCCTATCGTTTAAAGAGAACGCTCAGTATTGCATCGCCCTATAGGGCCTTACTTGACCGGCTCCGCCAATCATTTGACGAAACGCGTCAGAAAAGCGCGCTGCCCAAAACCCGACTCGACAGCAGCAACGGCCAGTCAGCGTGCCCCCACATCGGCGCTACCAGCCGCGAGACCCCGGCACACCCTTAAAGGGACCCACGAGGTTCGAGGTAATCCAGCCACCATAAAAATCCCCCGCCTGGGCCTCAACCTGCTCTCCCTCGACAAAACACGCATCGACCCTTGAGGCGTAAAAGCTTAAGTAATCGGTGATGGGCTCAAAGAGCTGAGAGGGGCGTCGATAGGTCCAGCCGACATTCCCCACAGGCCCTGACGCGCCCTCAAGATCAAAATAACTGGCGGCACCCTTCCATTCGCAAAAGGTGCGATGCTCGCTGTTGTGCAATTGCGACAGGTCCACGGCATCGGGCGGAAAATAGTAGGTGGGAGGATGCGAGGTTTCTAAGGTCCGAAACCCTCGCGTGGTTTCTGCCAGCACCCGGCCGCCGTGAAGGATCCTGAGATTACCTGAAAACGGCTCGCAAACAGCCGGCCGCGGATAATCCCAGACGTTTTCAGTTTGCATCGTCATAACCCTTCGGTCTCCGTCTGTCGTTAATCGATTCAGTGGTCGCTCCCGCAGCCAACCGCCGCTGGCCAAGGAGCGTGATCAGCGATCCATGGGCTCAAGGTAATGCAGTGCAAACAGGCACTCATCATCCATCCACGTCTGAACGCGTCGCAATCCCGCCCGGGCGGCAAGATCGGAAAAGCCGTCCACCGTATATTTATAGGAGCTCTCCGTGTGGATGCGCTCACCGGCCGAGAAACCGATGTCATGCCCACTGATGTGAACGGTCTGCTCATGCCCACTGATCAGATGCATCTCAATGCGCCGCAACGTCTCATCATAAAAGGCGTGATGCTGAAAAGCGTCGGGATCAAAGTCGGACCCCACCAGGTCATTCACGCGCTGCAGGATGTTGCGATTAAATCGCGCTGTCACGCCCGCGGCATCGTTGTAAGCCGCCTCCAGTCGATCGGTGGCTTTGTGCAAATCAACGCCGATCAGCACGCCGCCATCAGATCCAATGAGGCTCACCGCTTGATCTAAAAAATTGAGGGCAGCCTGTGGGTCGAGATTGCCGATTGTCGACCCGGGATAAAACAACACGCGACGGCCCGCAGGAAGGTGCTCCTCAAAGGATGAAAAGTCTCTAAAGTCAGCGCAGAGCGCGCTCACCGAGAGCCAGGGATAAGCCGCCGCAATCTCCTGCGCCGCGCTGAAAAGAAAATCGGCTGAGATATCCAGAGGCACAAATGCAGCGGGCTTAATCGCATCCAGTAACAATCGGACTTTGGCGCAATTGCCCGCACCGGGCTCAATGAGCACGCTACCCTGACCGCAATATGCTGCAATACTGTCCCGCTGCGCTTTGAGAATACTGACCTCGGTGCGCGTGGGGTAATACTCAGGCAGCGCCGTGATCTGCTCGAACAAAGCCGACCCCTCGGCATCGTAAAACCATTTTGGATCCAGCGTCTTGGGTTCTGCCTGCAGACCCGCCAAGATTTCTTTATGGCAGTCATCTGGCGCCGGGTGAGCGTCAAAAAAGCTGACGTTCGCCGATGTCAACGAGGGCGGTTTACTGTTCATGACGGATCCTATGCGCTGTCGCGTGCGAGGCGGAGGCCGGTAAACTGCCACCGGTCTTCGGGATAGAAAAAATTGCGGTAAGAGGGCCGCAAGTGCCCGGGGCTGCTCACACATGAGCCACCGCGCAGCACCCACTGATTACTCATGAACTTGCCGTTGTATTCACCAATGGCACCCTCAGCCGCACTGAATCCGGGGTACGGCACATAGGCGCTGCGGGTCCACTGCCAACAGGCATCGTCAAGCTGCTGCAATCCTTGCTCAGCGCTGTCCGCCGGCTCTGGATGTAGACGCACTGCATGGGTGCCAGCCGGCTCAGCCATGCTCGCGGCCACCTCCCACTCCTGCTCTGTCGGTAATCTCGCCCCCGCCCATCGCGCGTAGGCCTCGGCCTCATAACCACTGATATGAGTGACCGGCGACTGTGAGCTACGAGACACCAACCCCTCCAGGGTGTATTCCTCACTGCCCCGCCAGTACAGCGGCGCCGTCCAGTTCTCGCACTGCACGGTATTCCAACCATCTGAGAGCCACAATTCAGGGCGCTGATAACCCCCGTCGGCAATAAACTGCTCATACTCGCCATTGGTCACCAGTCTCCGAGCCAGCTCAAACGGTGCGATGTAAACCTGATGGCGGGGTTGTTCGTTGTCGAAACAAAAGCCGGCGCCATCGTGGCCGATGGACACCAGTCCGCCGTCAACAACCGACCAGGCCAGCGGCGCTGTGACGCCGTCAGAACTCTTCGGTGCCGCCGCAGCCGAAAAAATGGGAGACAGCGGATTGATCGACAGTGAGTATTTAATATCGGTAAAAAAAAGCTCCTGATGCTGGCATTCATGCTCAATACCCAATCGCACCCGAGCATGAATTTCCTCGCGCGCGGGATGTGCGCCGTCATCGAGCAATTGCAAAATGGCCGCCTCAACCGTGGAGCGATAGTGGTGAATCTCCTCCAGCGAGGGACGTGACAATAACGCGCGTTTTGGCCGGGGAAATAACTCACCAATGCCGTTGTAATAAGAATTAAACAGCATCTCGTAACGCGGATTCTCCGGCTCATAGTCGTTGAGAAAGGGCACCAGAATAAAGGTCTCGAAGAACCACGTGGTATGCGCGAGGTGCCACTTAGGCGGGCTGGTAAAGGCCTCCGCCTGAAGAGAATGATCTTCAATGGATAATGACCGGCAGTGACTCAGCGACGCTTGCCTGACCTCACGGAACCGCGCGACTAACTCCAGCGACCCGACGCTTGCCTGATTCATTCTATTTGCTGTTCCCTTTGCACTTGCCCACCGACCCACACGGTGTCGCCTTCAACGGCACCATAAAGCAGCCCCCCCCCGGGAGATAACTGCGCTGCCATTATTTCATGGTCAGTGTAGCGTGTCCCAGCGCTGGCGGTGATTAGGCGCATTGCTGACCCGGTCGCCGTGTCCTCGGCGGACCCATACTGAGGCGCAAAATAACGAAAGCAATAAGGCGTCGGGGTAGCGTTATTTTGTGCGCATCGAACATACACCAGTAGCGCCCGATCGGTCAGCGCTTTCAATGCCTCGCCGGGTGGTGTCATGGCGGTCAGTTCATCGGATGACTGCAACTCGACCAGCAGATACCCCGACGCAGTGCCAACCCGATCGCAAGACAGTGCGGCACCGGGCAAAAGACGATCAATACCCTGGGGGAGTGCCGAGGGCGTGAGATCAGGATAGGGAAATTGCAGCCAGATGAGCGCGCCCTCCTGACGAAAGGGAATGTGAGTAGCGCCATTGACCAGCCCACCATCACTCCCCCATCGCGCTCGCCAGAACGCGGCACTGCAGAGCAGACCATGCCCACAGCACTCG
>ERZ651776.4020-NODE-4020-length-13962-cov-7.192078_pt1 | contig 13962 bp, 10 predicted proteins | sample MGYA00514761_ERZ651776 | MGnify/ENA metagenome assembly ERZ651776 | reverse complement strand
ATAACCTAGTTTGAAAATGGCCCTTCGCATGGTGTTATCGGACATTTCCCGACTGCGATCACGCTCTGATGGAAAGACTAAGTCGTATTTACCTGTCATGCCTTTCAATAACTCGAGCAGTTCCAACGTCTGGCGAGATAACGGCACCAGATGTTCAACACCCATTTTCATGCGTTCAGAAGGGATGCGCCAGACTTTACCTTTTGTATCAAACTCATCCCAGCGAGCGCCGCGCAGTTCACCAGAGCGTACGAAGGTTAGTAAAAGTAATTTGATTGCTCGCTGCGTCAACAAACGACCACGATCACTATAATTTTCCAACTCTTTTAGGAATTGAGGAAGCTCTTCTCTAGGTAACGAAGCCCTATGCTGAATTTTTCGTTGTTTGACGATGCCATCCAGGTCACCTGCGGGGTTGCTCGTTGCAATACCTTGTTGGACAGCGAAACGGCATGTCGCATTGATGGATTGTTTAACTCGGTTGGCAACATCTAATGCACCGCGCGCTTCAACTTTGCGGATGGTGGCAATGACCTGTTTGGGCGTGATTTCGTCAATGGATAAATGTCCGAGGTCCTTAAAGGCATTATCTTCCAAACGCTTGAGTACTCTAACGCCATGATCATGGCTCCAGCTTTCCTTGTTGTGTTCCCACCATTGACGAGCGACATCCTCAAAACGATTCACTGCACTGGCGCGTTTTTCTTCTTTGCGAACTTCGCTGGGGTCTTGGTCATTGCTGAGCTGAATTTTGGCTGAACGTCGTTTCTCTCGTGCATCCTTTAAGCCCACGTTAGGGTACACACCCAACGACAGGGTTTTTCGTTTGCCACGAAATCGATAGTCCATACGCCAGTACTTGCTGCCATTCCTTTTGATTAACAAATACATGCCTTCGCCATCCGCTATTTTATAGTCGGTATCGCGGGGCTTTGCTTGTTTGATTTGACTGTTTACCAGTGCCATTTTGACGGTACATCCCTAAATTGAACCGCAGATACCGTCAAAAGTACCGACAAATTTTTAGGCTGTCAATGGAAGTCAGAAGATTGGAGTGAACAGCAATAGATTTTTAACTCACTGTTTTTATTGATATTTTTGTTTTTATTGAATTTCTTCGGACGTTGTCGGAAGTGTCAAATGGTGCCCGGGGCCGGAATCGAACCGGCACTCCCTAATGGGAACAAGATTTTAAGTCTTGCGTGTCTACCAATTTCACCACCCGGGCAGCCGCAAGCAGTTTATCACGAATGCAGCCGAATCAGACCCTCTTGCATGCAACTTGCGACTAATTTTCCGCTTGCAGAATATATCGATCCTCGGGTATAGCCCCTTGCGCCTTCTGCGGCCGGGCTATCAACGCAATACAGCAACCAATCATTCACATCGACCGGTGCATGAAACCAAATACTGTGATCTAACGACGCGACCTGCATCGACTCACGCTGATACTTGCCCCGATGCGGCATCCTCGCGGTGCCCAAAAGCGCTTCATCCGACTCATAAGCCAAAAGCGCAAGGTGGATTCTGGGGTCATCCGGCGCCTCACCATTGGCCTTGATCCAAAGCTGCTGGGTTGGATCTTGTGGCGTTTCTGCCAGCAACCGTTTGTGGTCTTGCCGAAAGCTTAAAAACGGCCGCTGTTTTAAACCTGCCACCATTTTGTTTTCATCCGGCGGGCTTAGGTCCGGCATCGGATCTTGGTGATGAAGCCCCGTTTCCGATACCTGAAACGAGACATCCATATTAAAGATTGCCTTGCCCGACTGGATCACCTTAATGCGGCGAGTATTAAAACTTTTGCCGTCGCGAATTCGCTCAACCTCGAAGATCGCAGGGACCAGGGGGTCACCCGGGCGTAAAAAGTAAGCATGCAGGGAATGCGGTAATCGATCATCCGGCGTTGTGCGCATCGCGGCGACCAATGCCTGGGCGATGATTTGCCCGCCAAACAACCGCCGCTTTCGGTCCGGAGGATGAAAACCGCGAAACAAGTCGCGATCAATCGGCTCGAGATCCAGCAGCACCAACAGCCGCTCGAGCGGCCCGAGCTTGGCAAAGGACGCAACGCTCGGCGGTAAGAATGGCTTTTCGGTCACCTAAAGCTCACAGACCATCATTTCGCCGAGGTGCCGCCATCGGCCATATAAACGCCGCCGGTTAGAAACGTGCTTTCATCCGAGGCTAAGAACAGCATCATATTGGCAATGTCTTTGGGTTCGGCATAACGCCCCAAGGGTATCGTGGCGCTCATCATATCGTGGGCCGCGTTCAAATCTTCGGGCATCATGCCCTCTTCCAAACTTCGCATCATCCGGGTTTCAACCGGCGAAGGGTTCACCGTATTCACCCGAATATTATGCTCAGCGCCGGCCAAGGCCGCCGAGCGCATTAAACCGATTACCGCGTGCTTACTGGTGACGTAGGGCGCGAGCATACTGGCGCCTTTAATCCCAGCAACCGACGACGTAATAATAATGCTGCCGCCACCACGCGCCTGCATTGCCTTAAAAATGCTCTGCACGCCCAAAAACACGCCCTTCACATTCACGGCCATGACCTTGTCGAACATGGCCTCGCTGGCTTCAAGAAACGGGATCACCTCGCCTTCAATCCCTGCATTGGCCAGAAAAATATCTACGCCCCCAAAAACATCCACCGCCTGCTGGATAAACCGGTCGGTATCGGCTTTGGAGGAGACGTCCGCCACGCAGTAGGCGCTGACATTACTACCCACCTCGTTACTGGCATTCACAAGCGCTTGCTCATCCAGATCGACCAACAGCACCTTGGCGCCCTCTTCGACAAACCGTTTTGCCGCCGCAATACCAATGCCGCCCGCGCCGCCCGTAATGACCGCTACTTTTCCCTCTAATCGACTCATGCCGAACTCCTTAACCGTTTTAACGAGACTACCAGATCACCTGAGGTGGATGCTATTTCGTTCTGGTTAAGGCTGCATAAGCGAATACGCGTTTCAATAAAGATGCGGCACCCAATTTAAGTTAAAAGATGCAGATCAAATTCAACTAGGCTATCGTCTGCAGCGTGAGGCTGGGTGGCAGAGTGATCGTGCAGTAGTCTGCAACAATATTTACGCGGGCTCGAGTCCAACCCGAGCAGTCATTAAGCCCCAATTTTACGGGACTCACTGCCAATTTGTTTTTATATAAACATACTTTTAAATAATCATATTATAATATTGCTTATCTGAGCCGGCGCTTGGTTTTGTGTGCAGATCGCCTTTAGACGTAACCCTGGGTGGAATGACAAGGGCGGTTTGCAGCCTGAAAGGCTTTAGAGAACGAACGCTAGATCGATATTATTCCGGAAACCGGCTTTGATTCCATATGGTGTGCTTAAAACGATTCTTTAATTCGCCAGGCAACCGAACACTACCCGCACAAGCATTACAACAAGTAGGGAAAACGATGGGCAGTTTTATTTCAAAATTAATATTACTCACGACGGTTATATCAATTGCCGGCCTACCTAAAGCCTACTCAGTTGAATTACCCTCGGACAACTGGAACCTCAATATCTTCAGTTATGCCTATGGCGAGTATTCCGAGAACCCTGATTCCAATGGCCAAGATATAGCATTGGGCGAAACCGCAATCTTTGTCTTCGGGCGCCTTTCCGATCGACTGTCGGTTTTAACAGAAGTTAGCCTGCTACCCAAAAAGTATCGGGAAGATACAGTCAAGGTAGAAAGAATCACATTACAGTTAGATCTGACCGACAAGCACCGGTTAGTTGTCGGTAAAATGCATACGCCGGTGAATTATTGGAACGATTCTTATCATCACGGCCGATATTTCTTCCCGACAATCGATCGGCCCCTGGCTTTTAAGCTTTTTGTTCCAATACATGAACTCGGATTTCGTTTTTCAGGAAGCCAATTGGGCAAGTACAATTTTTTCTATGACGTTGTCCTATCCTCAGGCCAAAGTGCAATGGATAGAGGCTTTGCTAACGGTGTAGCGTCAAAAACCGTGGCGATCGGCATCAAGCCGACAGAGCATCTTGAGATTCGTTCATCGCTGTACCAGGATCGCATCTTTAACCATCTTCAGGATCCCGGTCATAAACACCCCATGGCCATGCCAACTACCGGTACTGACCTTGACTGGCAACTTTGGTCTGGTTCGATGCATTTTGAAAATCAAACATTCGAGATGCTGGCTGAATTATCGTCCATTAGAAGCGCCAGCAGAAACACAAGCCACTCATCGTATCTTTTCGCGGGATGGAAATGGTCGACCCGTGTGAACCCATTTATTTTTACCGACCTCCTAAACGTTAATTCGGATGAAACTCACTTTTTACCCGGCAAACGCAGACGGTTCGGAATCGGAATAAAAGCCTTCATCAGTGATCAATTAGATTTAAAAGTCGATCTATCAACCTATGATTTTCAAGGCGCTGTCACTCAGTCCCGGCGCAGTGCATTGAGATTCCAGCTTTCGATTGGAATTTAAGGTCATGTTTAAAAACAGCCTATGCCTGGTGCTTTTATTATCGAGCGTCAGTTTTACGGACATCCTCGAAGGCGCAGATCCTGCTGATCTCGTATTTATAGCCAATATCAGCAACACCATAGACCCAGCTGAAATCAATGCAGAGGCTATCTTGAAAGGTCAGCAGCGTAATTGGGTGAATGGCGCCCGGATTGTCTTGGTGTTACCCGGTAAAAAAGCCGAGACTTATGAGCACGTGAGCCTACAGATTTTTGGTGAGACTGGAATGATGATGCAGAGACGTTGGCTGAAATTAGTCTTCAGTGGCCGGGGAAATCCGCCGAAGTATGCCGCTTCCGAGAAGGAGATAATTGATTTCGTCCTAAAAACACCGGGCGCCGCGGCCGTTATTAGGGCCCAAAATCACGATAGCCTTGGTGCATTGCTCGTAAAAGCGTTATGAACAGGCACTCCATTACCACCAGAATTTTTTTCCCCTTTCTGATTACAACCACCCTGTTTGCGATTGTGCTGATCGGCATCGTGCCGGATCGACTCACTAAAATACTTAGTGAAAACACAGAAAATGAGCTCTTCAGTATTGCCAAAACAATTGCCCTGAGTGTGAATATCGCACTCGAGGAAGAAAGTTTGGAAGCCTTGGCTGAGTTCAATGCGTTCCTAAAAGCTGATGCCAATATTTCGGTTGCTGGGATTTTCGTTGCAGAAGGGCCCTCCTTTGAATTACTGGCTGCATTCCCCGGTGAGGCCGAATCAGAGTTAGAAGCCGGAGTGGACCCTTTAAAATTTCTGGTCGCCAGGGCGCCTTTTACGACCAGTAATCAAAGTGGCTATATCGAAGTTGGTTTCAGCCGAGAGCAATTCGCAAGCCGATTGCGGACGATTAATTTGAACTTGTACGCCGCCTTCATCGCAATCCTGATTCTACAGTTTATCGTCTATCGAATCGTTCAAGCAGGTGTGATTAGGCCGATTTTAGCTTCTATTAAGTCGGCAGATGCGCTCGGTGCAGGAGAGCTGGATACCGATATATCGAAGCCATCAGGCAAGGATGAAATCGCCAAATTGCTCGGTGCTTTGATTCAGTTGCAGCAGAACCTCAAAGACCAGAATGCCCGCAATGAAGAATTAACCAGTTCTTTGGAGCGCAAAGTTTTAGAACGGACTAAAGCACTTTCCGGTGCGCTGGAAGCGCTTAAATCCGCCCAAAAAACAACGAATGAAATCATCGACAGTTCCTTTGACGCAATAGTGTGCCTGGATAACGAAGGCCGTATTCAACAGTGGAATTCGCGCGCCAGCAAGATGTTTGGCTTAAGCCCTGAGGAAGCTATTAATCAACCCATGCCGCGGCTTCTGTTGATTGAAGAAGACGCACAACGCTTTTATTCCGACGGGGTCTTTAACGCCCCCGCCCTGAGCGATGACCTGATTGAATTAACCGGACACGCTAAAAGTAACGACAAGATTGATCTGGAAGGCTTTATTACAGCCCTAAACATCAACCAGGAGGACCAGTGGGTGGTTTTTCTGCGTGATATCACCGTTAACAAAAGAATTGCCGATGCCATCGATAATCAGAGAGTCGTCGGTGCATCGGTATTAGATGCCCTGCCCATCAGTGTCGCGCTAGAAAGTCGAGTACAGGACCATGTGCTTGAGAATAGCGCCTATCGGGCTCTTCAGGATCAGGGCTTTGTCGAGCTTGATCCGGGCACAGAATCTAAGCGGATAGAATCCGCCTGGCAAGCGGGTGCATTGGGTCCTTGGGACCAGGTTCTTTCTAATGAGGAAGAAACACGCACTTTTATAGGCGCCATGCGCGTCATCGAGCCCGATATTGCGGATCAGGAAAGATACTTGCTGAGGTATTTGGTTGATGTAACCGAGTTGAAAGAACAGGAAAAACAATTACGCGAAGCGTTGGTATCCAAAGATGCTTTCATGTCTGCAATGACCCATGAACTGCGCACGCCGCTGCACAGTATAGTTGCTTGCCTTGATCTCATTAGCACCACCAAGGGATCAGATGATATTCAATTGCCGCAATATCTATCCGTTGCAAAATCGTCATCGCAAACGCTTCTGTCGTTGATTAACGAACTGCTTGATTTTCAAAAAACATTAGATCACGACCTCACCTTAGTCAGGGAACCCTTTGGGTTATTCGCTCTCTTTCAACAAAGCAAGGCAATGTGCCATGTTTTGTTTGAAGCAACCTCAATCAACTTCAAAGCAGACTTTAAAGGCGATGAGCAGCTTAGATTGCTCGGTGATGCTCGCCGTATAACCCAGGTTATGACGAATATTGTCGGTAATGCTCGAAAATTCACCGAACAAGGTGACGTTTCAATGACACTAGACTGCCAGCCTCATTCGTCAGGCGATTTCGCCTTGCGGTTCAAAATCACGGATACTGGCATCGGTATGAATCAAGAGACTTTGACGCGCTTAGGTGACCCGTTTTTCCAGGGCGCCACTGGCTTCAGTCGTGAATTCGGCGGCACTGGCCTGGGTATCAGCATTGTCAAACAGATTCTCGCCATCATGAATTCAAAACTGGTAGTGCAAAGCACACTCGGAGTGGGCAGCACCTTCAGTTTTGAATTGATACTACCAGCGGCTATCTCATCGACAGCCGCGGAAATAGAAGGGCCTAAATCCCGCGCCCAGCAGCAAGCACCAGACTCAGAGTTGGGCGCTAATCATGACAACTTACTCAAAGTGCTGTATGTCGAAGACACCGACATGAATCGAATCGTCATGAAAGCCATGATGGCTAAGTTTTCAGTCGCATTAACCATGGTGGAATCTGCCCTCGAAGGGCTGAAGCTAGCAAGAGAAAATCGCTATGATTTGATTATTACTGATATTCAAATGCCCATTCACACCGGAATCGAGCTTCGCCAGTGGCTAGCTGATGATGATGAAATCTATGCACCCTACATCATCGCATTTACGGCCAATGCGCAAGCGTCGCAAATAAATGAATACCATAACCTGGGGTTTAATGACGTTATCACCAAGCCCCTAACATTGGCTAAGTTAGGCGAGTTTTTGGCACCTTATCTCGATACCCTATAACCGGCCGAGGGTCACCAGACAAATGCTAGAAGTCATTTCAACCCGCCTCCCGTTATTCGCCTTGTTAGTGCCGCACGCTTTAATCGTTTCGAGGCGTCCCCAGAACACCCAAGGTTGAGGCTATTTCAATCTAATCAAGTCCGCACCAGCACTCGCGCATTTCAATAAAGATGACGCACCCGATTAAGTTAAAAGATGCAGTTCAAATTCAACTAGGCTATCATCTGCTCCGTGAGGCTGGGTGGCAGAGTGGTCATGCAGCGGTCTGCAACACCGTTTACGCCGGTTCGATTCCGACCCCAGCCTCCAATACACCCTCCCCTTGTTTTGCAACCTGCAGATTTCAAACGAGCAAATAAGCAATAAATGCTTGGCAGACACTCTAAAAATACTTTAATCGAGATTCTCGACAACTCATTAGACTTCATGAAGACCTATTGAGTGCTTTGCCCAACACTTACTTTAATTTCGTGTGGTCCATCGCAGGATGAGAAACGAATAAGACTGCGACACAGAAAGTGTTTGAGGCACTAAAACATGACACGAAAGAACTTATGGCTATTGATACCGCTGGCAATGCTGCTGACGGCCTGCGACCCGAACAAGATATTCGGAACGAGAGTAACCCCACCGAAGGAACAACCAAAGACAGTCGAATACGAGCTGTTTAGTCCCACCGTCGCAATCGCAGGCGACGCTCCTGCTAAACCTGTGAAGGTTGTCTCTGCTGGCGAGAAAAAGTACGCAGGTTGTGCGTCATGTCACGGTGGTAATGGTGAAGGTGGCATCGGTCCTAAACTACAAGGGCAAGCCCTTTCCTATATCAAAGGGCGTTTGACCGCCTACAAAAATAAAGAAAAGGTTGGCAGACAATCCGTAATGATGTGGAGTCAAGCAAGTTTATTGAGTGATGCCGACATCAATGATCTATCGGAGTATATCAGTGAAAGTTTTTAGTGGGTTTTAACCATCACTGGCGATGGGGCGGTAACCTCGTCGCAGAAAACACCCTTGCAAGCAATTTCGTTACGATTTTAGTTATGTCAAGATCTGCGATACTTATCAGCACCTTATTATTATTGCTCTAAGCATGGGCAGATTGTCGGCATACTTTGACGTCAGATAGGATTAGGGGGTAGCGCGATTGCCACTTCCAGAAGGGCGTTGATTTACACAGCCCTTGGCAGAACTACGCCCTACTAATGATCAGACATCGAACACGGATCAGTTTCTCTTCACGTTGCTGTAACGAAAACGGTGTAACAACAACGTAAGCCCTTTTTAGAGGCTCACTTTGCTCGGTTTGACTTCCGACCCCAGCCTCCAATTTTTCTTCACCCGAGCCCAGACGACACCACACATAGAAACAAGGACCCCGCCCGCTATCACCGACCTTGGGGCTTATTGGTCGTCAAACATCTCGGGTTGCTCAGCCAACATGACCTCATATATCGGTTTGAAACTGAAGTAGCCGCCTGAGGGCTGGCCAACCTGTTTCTGGGTGAGTGATGCGATTTCAGGCCTTATGTGCACCGGTGTTCCGGCGGCTTCCGCTAACAGTTGCGCCTGACAGCTTCGCTCCATACTGATGTACCACCACGCGACCTCGTCAACCGTTTGACCGACGGTTAACAAACCGTGATTTTGGAGAATCGCTGCTTTTTTTGTGCCGAGCGCTGCTGAGATCCGCTCGCCTTCTGAGGTGTCGAGCACCACACCCGTATAGTCATTGAATAGCACATGATCTTCATAGAACGCGCAAGAATCTTGCGTTAGCGGATCAAGCAAACGGCCTAAGCTCGCCCAAGCTTTGCCATACAACGAGTGGGTATGCGCGGCTGCCGTCACGTGAGGCAAATTCTTATGGATCTGGGAATGGATCGCGAACGCGGCTTGATTGAGCAATCCGTCGCCTTCGACAATTTCGCCGTCATGATTCACCAGAATCAAGTCTGAGACCCGCATCTGTTTAAACGAACGGCCAAAGGGGTTTACCCAAAAGTGATCGAGGCGCTCTGGATCGCGAACGGTAAAGTGCCCTGCTACGCCCTCATCAAAGCCAAACTTCCCGAAAACCCGGAGCGCGGCCGTGAGCTTGCGCTTGCGTTCTTGTCTCTCCTCAGCAGGCGTTGCAAACGCCGGCGGATAGGTCATGTTTCTTCTGATTTCAGTTTTAAGAGCGGCTGCTTCTGACATCGTTGGTTCCTGGCGGGCTAAATTGAGGTTCATTATTAACATTTTTTTAACCGTGTTAACAGTTACGGCCGCGTCAGCCGGGACTAAATTGCAGATACTCTAATCAGCCTTGCACCGACCGGTAATTGGCTAACAAGTATACAAAGGCTGCTCGCGACGTATTGAGGCGATGGCTTACTGCAATGCACGGCCCATGGCGTGCCGGGGTTGTCGAGCTTAGGAACTTAGGCGATGCTCTGACAAAGATCGCCCCTTAGCAGAAGCAATTTATCGACTGTATTTTATTGCGCGTTTCTGCAGGCGCTTTTGCGGATCGTTTGAATCGCGGCGCCCCATTCAGACACGCCAGCTAACGATGCGAGATCACCCTGTAACCAACAACACGGCAAACCATCTTTTCCTCAATAGCGCCGATAATATTGGGACATTGTGAAGGCTATCCACCAATCGATTAGCTTCAAACCCAGACATTTCAGCTCATTAAGCAGTGTCTCCAATTTTTCACCCTTGATGCTTTTTTTTGAAAAGCGATCAAAAACTTCAAAGGAAACGTTCCTACAAATCTAGGCGATTTGTTCATCCACCGCTCGAAAAGCGGCATCGAAAGCGCCGTCCATATAAGGCCGGGCTTGTGAATCTGAGTTGGCGATCGAGATTCGACCAAACTGTTTTCGGCCGATCTCATGCGGGGCTTGTCCCGGCGACCATTCAGGATCATCAAGACCCCAATACCAATAGGCATAGCCATGCGGGATGCGATTTACAGTGATGGCTTGAATATCAGTTTCGTGATCGAACCCGTATCCACCGAGTAGTGACTGGAGTTGATCGCGAATATTTTGTTCATACTCGGCAAACGTTGTTGCATAAATTTTATGCCGCCCGCGGCGAAACAAATCTCGTGCGGCGCTCGTCTCGTCATCGGCTGGGGTTGGCGAGCCCATCATAAACACGACCATCGGGTCTGCTGCCGTTCGGGGCGGCGCATACCCGCCGGTCGTCATGGTTGGGCCTGCGACTACCCACTGAAAGGCATCAAAAGGACACTGCGTGATTGTCAGCCCCAGCTGCGAAAAGGCGACGCCATCTGCCAACAAGACATTGGCAAAGACGAAGGGCACCTTTTCACCATAGCTTAGTCCCTGCTTCTGGGCATCGCTCATCTCTGGGCAGAGATGCGGAATCATTGCGTTGTAACACGCCAGCACGCAATGGTTCGCGGTCACACGCAAGGGCTCACCATTTTTGACATAGTCGACTTGGACTTTTTCGTCAGTCATTTCCTTAACACCCACAACCGTGCTGCTCAAACGCACCCGAATGTTTTGCTTGGCCTCATCCAGCGCATCGTAGTCAAACTGCGCGATTGCGACATCCGAGATGCCGTCCATAGCAGGTGCGACCTCCGGGATTAGCGCCTGAACCAGCAATCGCGCAACCGATGCATTGCCGTCAGGAAACATTCGGATCTCGGATACATCATCCAGCACCGCTGCCGCTGCACTATCGATAAAGTTCGTAACCCAGCCCAGTGCGCGCAACCCTGGCGCGCCAGCCAAAATGGCTTCATACACGGTGTGTTGCCAGCCAGAAGGCCCATTCAAAACCGACAAATGCGCGCCCAGAATCGGCAAGGTTTCGCGGGTGAGGCCAACGCGGTCAATCAAAAAATGGTTATAGCGGGTGTCGTTAATGTATTCCCATTTATCTAACAGGGATAAGTCATCGAGGTAATCCTCATCGCCACCAAAGAACGCAATCAGCTTTGCCTGTTGATCCTCAGGAATCGGCAGCGCCTCAACTGCCGATACGTAATCACCTCGGCCATGAAAAAATTTAAGCCAATGACCGCCAATGGTCACGTGCTCATGCTCGCCCTCGCCCTTGATCGAAAGTCCAACGTCTGCCTGCATCTGCCCCCCCAACAGATAGTCCGTTGGGGTCTGCCGTTGCATGGCTTCAATCATGTCTTCATCGATCCCCAAATCCGCCATCAATTGGGTCGCCATTTCACTATAGCCGCTCAATGTATCAACTTGAACGGCGCCGCCAGTGCTGAGTACCATTTTGCCTTGGTGATGAAACTCGTTTCGCTTTGCATGGCCGCCAAAGTCATCATGATTATCAAGCAACAGAATTTTTACATCTGCACCTTGTTGCTTTTGGTAATACCAGGCCGCAGCCAACCCACTCATCCCAGCGCCAACCACCACCAAATCATAGTGTTCATCAACTGCCTGATATGTTGCAGGCTTCTCGCCCTGCCAAGCGAGCGCATGCGCCACTTCAAAAGAGCCGGGATGGCTGCCCCGCATGCCCGTCAAAGTGGGTGGATAGGCGCTCGCGGATGGCGCGTCCATAATCCTCTGACCAGCAACCGATGGCGCTAGCGCCCAATTGACGGCAGGATACCCAGTCAGCGCAGCACCCGTGCCGAGCGCCAAGCCATTTAACAGATCTCGTCGCGTAATCTTTTTGCTCAAGGTAATGCTCCTAGACTTTACATGTCAAGTGACATGTTGTACCTTGCAAGGCAACCTGTCAACGGGCGCAAACCTTGAGTGAACGAAGAAACCAAATTCTCCTCGCCGCGATTGAACTGATCGCTGATCAGGGCTATGCGAGCTTATCGATGCGCGCACTCGCCCGCGAAGTCGGCATGAAGCTCGGCGCCCTGCAATATCATTTCAAAACCGCTGACCAACTGATGACCGCAATCGTTGGACATATCGCGAGCACTTATCAGATGCACTTTGATGTGCGACAAGATCAGCACACCACCCCTCGCCTTACCAGCCTTATCGGCTTCATCCTGGATGATGAGGCTGGCCGAGAAATCGCGAGCGACCGATTGTGGCCCCAGCTTTGGGCGATGCAACTCGTTGAGCCCTTAGTGGCTGAATTGGTTGAGCACATTTATGCCGGTTACTTAAGCAAAATAGAACAAGCCCTTGCCGCGGCCGGCGCCGATGACCCAACAACGGAGGCGATCTGCTTGATGTCGATGCTAGAGGGCGCGACCATTTTTGTGGGTCAAGGCAGGCATTGGCAACAGGAAGGCGCCAAGGTGACGGCTGAAATTTTGAACTATGTCCGAATACGCTACGGAGAAGACGCATGATGGCAAAACTTGATGAACAGATAAACCGATTGGGACTTTGGGCCGTCTTGGTGGTGCTGATCACCTTCGTGATCACCCTTTTTCTACCGCTTGATGCGCCTGGTGGGCTGAGCGCCACCCAGGTTGAGCGCGTTGATTGGCTCCAGGGCAACCAAAGCACCTTTATTTTGGGTTGGGTCAATCAACTGCTTGCCATGATGGCGCTGACCGCCGTGTTTCTCAGCACAACCTGGCAAATCAGACGAACCAACCCGCTGCGGGCCCTCGTTGCAGGCCTCGTCACGTGCGCATCATTTATTGTTTTTCTCGTACCGAAGTTCATTGCCATTTGGAGCATCCCGCAATTGGCACAAGTCATCGCAACCGGTGCGGCGAGCCGCGATATGGCGGGCGTTTTGCTTTCGATTCTGAGTGTTTCATTACCATTCTCGCTCTATACGGCGTTCGATTACTTGGGCTTTTGGCTGTACGCGCTTTTCGCTTTGCTCATGACGGGCCCGCTGTTCGGTCATTTGCGTCCGGCTAAATTTGCAGCGATCGCTGCAGGCCTTTTTGGCGTCGCCTTTCACGGATTGCTTGCACTACTGCTCACAGGCAACCTCGCAACCATTGATATCGAACCGGCATTTACACTGGCATTCGCCATCATCCTTGTTTTCGTCGTGGCGATGGGCTTTCAGTTTCGTTCAGCGCTGAGCATCTCAGCTCCTGTGGAGCCCCCAACCTAGCAAAAGACCCGGGAGATCGAAGCTTGAACCACAGGACTTTTCTAAGCAGTCAGAGGCGCCGGTGCAACCCACCCCTTGCAAGATGCTCGGCCTTTGGCTTTTTAAGGTCTCCTATTTTTCAACCGTTTGCGCAAGGTTCAATGTTTGGGTATTCCACTGATCCGTGTTGACAAGCCCCCCTATCCTGACCAATCCCAACTTGTTTGAGGCCAAATCGCTTCGCTCACATCATCACTTCGCGCCGTCCATCATGGCGGCCCTTTTTATTGTTCTCAGCAATCTTGCCCGAGCAACCATCGTGCGTTGTTTAAAACGGTTGCGCCTGCCGCAACGGCCCTGCCCTTAACCGATC
>ERZ651776.4014-NODE-4014-length-13972-cov-4.044980_pt1 | contig 13972 bp, 13 predicted proteins | sample MGYA00514761_ERZ651776 | MGnify/ENA metagenome assembly ERZ651776 | reverse complement strand
TCAATGCATGGCACCTTTGCCTAAGCCTTTGCTATATTTCGCCCTACTTGCCTGAAGCCTTCCCTCGGCCTTGCTCGTGATATCGAGGAGCTCTTTGGAGCTCTGGAATTTTCCCCAGCTACCCCAAGCATCTTCATAATTCACCTTGAACTTATCGCCAAGAATCTCAACTTTGACAGTGTTCTGGCCCCCAACTTTCATAGTTCCGGAATCCTTATCGATCACAATGCACGTCGATGGATATTGCCATTCCAAGAATTGCTTTCGAAGATCAACAAGAAAACCATCGCATTGCTGTGCTGAACGTGACGACTTCTACTTGGTCCTGGCTTCCTTCCTACAACAAAACGAATTTAGTCCATGCAATTATTCCAGGAGATCCCTCATCCACATACTCGGACAGTATTTTCATCGGCGGGAAGAGTTTATTTGGAGTCTGGGCCCCGCTAGTGTCCTCTCTTTCACATTCTCCGTCTGCCTCTGCCTCTGCCTCTGCCTCTGCTTTACCGTTTTTTCCCGCGCTCTCGTCGTCGTCGTCGTCGTCGTCGTCGTCCAGTCATCAGAGAGCGTCGTCTCCTCCTCCCTCCCCCTCTCTACCACAAAGACAAAAGACACAAACGCATCGCTCACCCCACGAACACAAACATGTGCCACCAGCTTTACCTGAATTCTCATTCACCTCTCTTCTCAACACACCCACTTACACCCTGACCGAAGAGAGCACAGTCTACGCAATCGGTTTCCAAAAAAAACCGAAAAAAAAACCCAAAAACCACCTCAACCCTGCACCAGAAAACGATGACAACACACGCGACTCCATGACGGACGGCTTCTTCCCCTACGGAATATTGTTTTATTGTCTTGCCCTAGGTCTGTTGCTAGGCTTAATGCTCTCAGCGATCTGCAATGACAAGATCTGGAAAATCGTCGTAGATTCGACTCCCTCTCACTTTTTCCGGGGGGCGACCAGCGACGGCATCACGCTCGACACGCTGACCTTTGGCAACTACAGCGGTTACGATTCCTTATCAATGAACGATTTAGAGGGAGGGGTCGAGAACTATTACGAGTCCGCACTGCACTCCCGTCGTATCGAGTCCGAGCACTCCATAAAGCTGATCGAGCCGAAGGAAATCGTCCTCATCAAGGTCATTGGGGAGGGGAACTTTGGGCGTGTTTGGCGCGGCCGCTGGCGCGTAACCAACGTCGCAGTGAAGGAATTCGTGTTCGCCCAGACGGCTGTCACGGGCAAGAGCAAGCTGAAGAAGGAGATAATCGAGGAGATCGTTGGGGAAGCGGCGATTATGAGCATTTTGCGACATCCCCGCATAACGATTCTGCACGGCGTTTCTCTGACTTCCCAGGCGATCTGGATCGTTTCTGAGCTGTGCACGAAGGGCTCTCTGCGCTCGCTCTTGGATAAGGAGGGCGAAATTCTTGCCACCAAAACGAAGCTCCGACTTGCCATCGATATAGCCGAGGGCATGGTGTACCTCCATTCTCGCGACCCCGCGATCATTCACCGCGACCTAAAGTCGCACAACATCTTCGTCCACAGCAGCTATAGCGAGTTCGACGTGATGAACTTCATCGCGAAGATCGGGGACTGGGGCTCGGCCCGCGCTGCCCTCGCAGGATCCCGCACAATGACCCAAGGCGTCGGGACTGCTTGTTGGCTTGCTCCTGAGGTGATAAAACACTCGCAGAACACGGCAGCCTCGGACGTGTACTCCTACGCGATTATTCTGTGGGAGCTGTTCAGCAACGTCGAGGTCTATCACAACCTGACCTCTGTGCAGATTGTCGCGGGGGTAGCAAACGATAACTTACGCCCCCCTCCTATCCTCTCCCCCGTTACCGACTTGATGGAGCGCTGTTGGTTGGAAAACCCCGAGGAACGTCCCACATTTGTGGAGATAAAGGAAGAGCTGAAACTTCTCATTATGGCGAGCGACTTGGATCTAGCTTTAACTTAAGTAGAGAAGTCGAAGTGAAGTCATCAAAATTTTGCAAAAATTACTTGGCGGCAGGCAATCCTTTTATTTCATAACTTTCATATCCATTCTACTAACCCCAAACATCGTCGTCCCGTAGCGACAGTGACAGTGACAGTCACGAGACTTATGTTAAGACGAATTCGTCGCAGTTTTCGGCCGCGTATAGACACTTTTCTTTCAAGGTCCTGTAATTTTTATAGCCAGGGATGACGATCTGGTTAAAGCACGTGTGTGCCCTGGGCAGATCATCCTCCCCCATGTCACTCCCGAAAGTGATGTTGAAAGGTGGATTGTAACCATCCAATGGCACTCGATCACTACCGGTGATGAACTTTAATAGCAGCATTTTCTTCTCCGTGCTCACTTCTCTGAGACACTGCCAGAGCCAAGTGCAAATTTTGGAATCTGGCTTGATGTCTCCCTGATAAATTGTGTAGGCTCTGATTTCGTCCACATCAATGTGTTTCTTTCCGTTGAAGAGCAGTTCCAATTCGCTCACAGTGAACCCCTGCAGCAAATCTTTGGGAACGAGCGTATTCAGACCCTCCATGAAGCTCTCAAGCTGGCTCGCAACGCTCCATTTGACCCTCCATTCGCTCATAAGTCTCACGTATTCGTCCTTGTTTTCGTCAGTGACGTCCCTATTCTCGCCGTCTTCACAGAGCGCTACCCTGCCCCCTCCGTCCATCTGAACACTGAAGGTCTCAAATAGGACTCCGTCGATACTGTTCTCAGCCATCCACGCGAGACTCTTCATCAGACCTTTGTCGACCTCCTCCAAATCTCCAACCCCCACATCCAAGCCCAAAATCATTTTGTACATACACTTCGACAACGGCATGTCTAAAAACTGCCGATCGTACAGTGCCTTTCCCAGGACCATACCCGCAAACCTGAATTTCTGGAGCTGCGTGACCCCTGCTCCGCTCTTCTGGTGAATCTCGAAGCCGCCCCCGCTGCATTCTTGGAAAATTTTCAATTTTTCGACCCCAAAAGCTCTGCTCAGACCCAAGTACCAGTCTTTCGTGAGCCCGCCACTGTCAATCCCCTCCTCCCCCTGGAAGATGATCTTGAATTTTTTAATCAAATCTGCCTTCCCAAAATGCGAAAATTTGTTGAAAGTGTCCGTAAACAAATTGTTCCTCCTAATGGTCAGATTGTGGAGCTGTCCCTCACCCTTACCTCCCCCACTTCGTTTCCTCACATTTTGGAAAAATTTGTAGCGCTTTACCCTGAATGCCTTGACGGGGTCTAATTCTTCTTCTTTTTTCTCCCCCCCAGCCCCCCCCCTCCCACGAGATTTCATTTCTGATTCTTGTCGGTATGCAATGTACTCGGGGGGGGGCACCAACGACCGCTGATTCGTTATAGTATGAAAATAAAAAACGCGTTCGTCTTTCTGATCCCAGCATTCGATCCATAAATGGCCTCTGCGTAAATCGGGATTCATCTCCAAATTGTCATTCCTGGCCGGCTGAATCAAAGGCACCTGGCAAGTGTAGCTAGGACTCCAGTTGCTCTTTCCACAGCTGTTCACAGCCATGACCTCGTAAACATAGTCGCACCCTCCCTCCACATCGCAGACCATGTATCCCGTCATCGATCCTTCATAGATGGTCAAAAAAACACACCCAACCTTCTTCCCTCTCACAATATATTTTATAATTCTACTGCCGTTGTCATTAGGTGGGTGCCAATGCAAATTTATGCTGTCTTTGGTTACTTTCGTGCTGAAGCATTTACTCGGTGTATCCGGGGCGTCGGCATCGGTGGTTACAATCGCACTATCCTTGCTCATTTCACTCCAACCTAACCTGTTCCTGCTCTTGACCCGGAACGTAAAGCTGTTGTTTGGTCTTACATTCTCCAGTACGTACAGTAGGTCGTCGTCGCGAGCCCAGTTAATGGTGGCCAAGGCACGGTATCCGCTGTTATTTTCGTTCAGCTCCCTGTATTCTAAATTGTACCTGTCTACTAAACCAGTCCCCTCATCATTAGCTTTCCACCCGATTGTGACGCTGTTGCTCGTAACTCCAACACAAAAGGGAGGTTCAGGAGCTTCAGGGACGAATTTCAGATTCATTTGGGCTACACCATCAATCTTCCTCTTTCCCTTCTTACTGTCCTTCATGGATACAAAAATATCTCCGTATCTATCCACGCAGACGCTCTCGGGATAGCTAGCAAACTCAACCCCAAGATTAATCGACTGGCGGTGTGCTTCTTTCCCCCCCATGCCGCTTCCCTGAACGCGCTGCTTCAGCACCATGTTGCCGTCGATGCTCATGACGGTTAAATCTGGGTCGTTCGTCATAACTTCCCTCCCAGCACCGTTCCCTCCGAGTTCTTTCGTCGGCGAGCCCGGTTGATTCATCCCCTTCGTCTTTACTGGAACGCCATAGTAGATGTATTCGTAAACATACATAATTGAGGAATTCCTGATTTTCAGTCTTTCCTGAATTTCCACCTCTTCTTCCTTGGTTAGATATAGGTTGTTGCTATCTGTTGTTTTTTTCCCAAAACCAAATAAAGATGGCGCCCGTTGCTTGATTTGTTCAACATCACCCTTCCTTGAAGGGGAGGGAGAAGTTGCACGAGGATTCTTCACAGGGGAGGAAAGAACTAATCCCTGACTAGTAGTATCAGTCTCTGAATCATCGAGCGCAGTATCAATCGACATGTTACCAGATCTTGCAGACGAATTTCTCTTGGACATCGGTTTCGATGAACCTCCCCCCATGTGGAGAAACGTGTTTCTTCAAAGGGAGTTAGTGTGAGGGTATTTTAAAAGGGAAAGGGATAGCAGTAAATAGCCTAGCAATTACATCGACGCATCAGTGAGACCTACAACCGATGCGTGATTTATTGAGCAAAAAACCTCAGTCCAATTAGTGAATTCTAATCGGACTCTCGGTCGTTTTTGAGAAGGTGAATTTTGGGATGTGGTTTTCGAACCTGTCTAGCTTGTTAACGCCGAATTGAATTTTCTTTGTTTTTCCCCGCCCCACAACTTCACATTTCACCTACACACCTCCCACGAAACATTCCTAAGGATGGCCGATGAACGCCCTGTGAGAAACCCTCCTCTTGCCCCCCCCACTCCAACTCAAACTAACCCCCCTCTCTCTCCCTCCCCCCTTTTTTGGCGCAGCAAGGGACGACATCAGACTCGGTCATGTTTTATATGATGGAGAGTTCTCTGGAGAAGCTGAAGTGCCTGGATTACGAAGATGACTTTTTGGTTAATACAAACAACAAACCCTTCGGACGGGTCCACTTCGCAATCAAGGGCGATAACCCAAGCCTCCAGTTCCAGGAATTTCTCGACATCGTGCAGTGGCTGACGACAGTGATCAAGCGGGACGCATCATTCCTATCCATTGACAAATACGACGATCCTAATGCTAGCGTCAACAAGCTGATGCTTGCTCTGCGCAATTTGAATTATCCTGGAGAATTCCCCGTGAACAAGATTAAACAGGCGTACGGAGAGGCCTGCTGCGACGTTCTCAATTTCCTTACCGATGAGGCACTGGAGAGCAGAAGTTTTGTCTTTGGGGCGCCCAAGCACAACGAACCAGAGGAACCGGAGGATGCCGAGCCCGAGGGTGAGGCCGATGAGGACGACATTGAGGACGAGGTAGAAATTGCAGAGGATGATTTCAACGCGGGAATGTTCTCGGATTTACACCAGAATGAGGCGGACAACTTGATAGACCCTGCAAATCACCAGATTATTGAGAGCAAGGTGGACCCAATTGAGTGGAAAACAGAACTGGAGAGGGTGGGCCCGAGGCTGAGGACAAGTAAAAATGCGGGGGGGAAGGAGTGGAGGACTCACATAGATCAAACCACCAAGCACGAAGGAACGATTAGAAAGGAGCTACCTGAAACGGAGGCTAGCTTGCAAATGATCAACAAGGAGCTAGCAGATGCGGTGGAAAAAATGCAGTCGAAAGAAAAATATGTCAACAGCCAGTTCGCAAATTTGAAAAACGAATTCCAGTCAATCAAGGAGAGTATGAAAGACATCGAGAGCAAATTCCAGGGCAGCAGTGGCAACGTAAGTCTCCTACAGAACGATCTCGCAGATATCAGCGACGAGCTGAGCGAGATTAAGGCAACCATGGATAGCCGGGGGAGTAGCATGACGGATACTAGTCCTCTTGTAAAAATCAAGGCCGCCCTGCAGGAGATCAAGAGCGAAATTAAAGACTTTGAGTTAAGAATCGGGGTAGTGGGTCACACTCTACTGGCCGGACAAGTGCTGATTGAGCGACGGGGCGACGGCGACGGGGACGTCGATGCATTGGAAGACGATGATGACGAGTCGCTGTGATGAAAATGTTAAATCAGGAAGCCCAAGAACTAACTAACTATCCTATGATCGAAATTGATATTGATAACATAAGTGTAATAATGACGAGAATAGCCGTTCTAACCCAACAACTCACATCCATTGAAACATTCATTCATAACTTTTTAGCTTCCTTTCGTTTGTGTTTCATGAGCTCTTTATTCTCATGAATGACCACAAGCATTTCAAGCAAAGGATCCTCCCCTGGTGCTTTTGCTGACCTTGGGAAAGATCTTGCCCTCCTTCTCCGCCTTCCTCCTCTTAGCCAACGTGTTAGGGGTCATGAAAGGGCTCTGGTACGGGCTCTGGTAAGGTGCGACGCCACCATCAACGGGAGCGTTGTTACCGGTGAGAGAAGCAGTTTCTCCATGGAAGTCCTCCTCCAAGTCGCTGTAATCTGCGGTACAAAAGCAGCTAGTGATCCCCCCAGTGAGCTTGATGCTGCCGCTATTGGGCGCATTGTAGACTGCAGTTCCGTATAACAGGACAACCATGCCCAACAACTGCACATAACTCCAAATCGTCCACTGCTCCCCGAAGCTGGTCGTAATCAAGTAATAGATGAAAAGATCTGTTCCCCAGACGGTGATAGGCCTGAAATTATCCAGAATAGCGTGCCACACAGAATTGAGCATGAATGTGACCAACACGGCGAGCATATTGTAGAAGAAAATGGACAAGAAATAGAGCAAGAACATGAACCTGAGGTCCTCAGAGTTCTGAAGCATTGCCAAAGTGTCATAAGGATTCTCCATGGTGTTCCCAGCATCAGAGCCGGGAAGAGCATAGGCGATAGGGTAGAGGACGCAGGAACACACAATAGTACCCCACAATCCCTCCATTCCAATGAGAAGAAGAGGGGGCGCAGAAACCTCCATGCTCATTACCTTCTCCTCAAAAGCATACTGCAGCGACTGGACAAATGCACCAGCCATTATCAAGCAAACTCCATAGGCAGGCCTCTTCCCGGAAGACGCGTCCCCCTCTGGGTCGCCGCCGAACATTGCTGTCATCCCAACGAGGAAGATGCTCACACAATTCCAGAAAACACCGATCCACATGAAAGATCTCAGGCGGTCCCTGAGCACAAAGTGCTTCAGAATTGCTACGAAAATAATGGCTGACCCACGCAACATCTGGTAAATCGATACCTCCACGTGCATTAGACCAAGCATGCACAAGGCAGTTGCAGCTAAGTCGAACAGAGACGGGATTATCAAAAGAAAGTACATCCAGATGGGGATCTGAGGAGGTCCATCTGTGTCGTCTTCATCATCATCATCATCATCTATGTTTGAGTAGCCCTTCTTCTTCGCCTTGCCATGATTGTAACCGGGGAAAGGAATCCGAAAGGAGATCACCAAACCGTGCATTACAAGCGCAGCGCACATACCGACGAACATACCGAGGGTCTGGAACAATGGCTTCTCAAACTTCTTCTCCTCTCCATCCATGCCCACTGATTCCATCTCCAGCAACACCTTGGAGGTCAGAGAGCAGCCTGTGCCGGCCACCAGCGCTAAAATGAACACAATAATCTCCGGCAGACCGCAGCCAGATCCTGCGAGAGAAAAAAAGACGAGGGTTAGCCTACATTGAGAGGTCACCATTGAAATATGAGGCGCCTTTTTTTCGTCAGTGTTTTCAGGCCACAAAAAGCGATCCTAAGTTTCTACGTACCATGCCCGGCACCAGCCATTCTAAATAGTGCGTAAGAAGTTTTCTTTGGTTTTTCGTGCCCACGTAACCTTTACTGCTATAAACTTTCCCCACAAACCGGAGCGGGCCAAAATTTTTACATGTTCCTTCGTTAGTTGCTGACTACGCGGACTAGATCACTCAAAAGTCCCTTCCTATACCTTCGTGTGTCACGAGATCGTCTTGGATAGCAATTGACAAACCTGAACTATAGCGAATCACTTCATTTTTGTTCCTGTCTGCATCCTCGGTCTCCTAAATAGCTTGGAATTTGCCCCTCAAAATGGCCGGCAAGGGATCAACAACTTCTATGCGCAAGGCGCTGAAGCAGGTTGTATCATCTCGCAATGTTCTTCACCGTGCCCGCGCACGCCTCCAGACTCAGACTGACGCCCTCCCTCCCCCTTGGTATTCATCTGTGCTTCTCCACCCTCCTCCCATCCAGCCCCGTCGCGAGGATCCGAAAGAAAAAAGGTACAACACGAAGGATGGCGTCGCTGTCAGAGGCGGCTCAAATAGAATTGTGTTTGAAACAGACAAATTGGTGAACAGATATCTCCGACGCAACCCAGATGGCTACGACAAGGCAGTTGACCTCAATGCCAGCGTTCACGAGCTCACTACCTACCACCCTGCCTTTAATTTTGCCGAGAGACAGAACAAAATGATGAAGGAAGAGGGAATGTCGATGGAGGAAAGCGAGCAGATCCTTGACGACTTGATTAAGAAGGAGAATGAGGCGGAAAGAAGCGCTCGCGTGACAAATGCACAATCCATCTCCAAATCATCTTCGCCGACGAGCTCTATACCATCCTTGGCCGTTTCTGAGGTGGGAGCTTGGGCTTCTCGCTTGTCTACCGTCCCCTATTCGGATTGGAGCCTAGGAGCTCGCCAGTCATTAGACCACTTTGTTGGGACCAAAGTCCTCGAGTGGAGTGAAAGTCATTGGGGTGATGTGCAGTTTGGGATCGCCCCCGATGCCCAGGAATGCGCATCTCAGATTAAGCAAGTCAGAGCTAAGTTATTTCCTGAGACTTTGGGTGACGACATTCCAGAAGACGAAGACGACGCCTTGTCAGGTGACAGGGATGAGATGAACTCTCTCGTTGGTCAGCTGGAGGAGTGGGTGGATAAGGTCGCCTCTGATGGGGAGTACAGTGAGTGGTCAGAATTTGAGAGGAGCGAATTTGACGAGTTTTGCATCAAAATTTTTGAATCGGACGAGGGCGAGAAAGTGCCGGAAGCTGGACCGCAGAGGGAGGAGTTCCTTGAACACTGCCGGGGAGTCTTGCTGGAGGAAAGCGAAGAGGAAGCCGCGTTTGATTCCATGGATTACACTGAAGTTACTAAGGAATTTGTGGATAGGGGTCTGTCGATATCTGTTGACGAGCTATTGGAGGGAGAGGATGATACGCTTGAGACGGAAGAATCACCGCAGGAGCAACTGGACAGGAAATACTTGAATAGGGGAATCATGGCGGAGAGGGGGGAGGCTATGGAGGGGTTCAGGCATATGTTTGAGAGAGGTGAAATGGATCTCCGGCAGGCTGATATAACGGATAGGAACTCTGATGAAACAGATAATTGAGAAGAAGACGAATAACATAGCCATCAACAAATTGTGCCCGATGCCCTTTTGCTAGCCGCCCTATTAAAAAACTTTTCACAATTTTAGAAGTCATAGACATCGTCTTCATCGACAGCAAGCCCGCCACTACCCGCACCTCCACCACTGACTCCACCATTACCCCCCCCCACATCTAAATTTGTCTTCTTAATGTGGAACCGGACGATTTCTGCTTGCAAATTTGCGTCCACTTCAAGGTCATCCTTTGTCAGTTCCCCCCCAGTAATCGGGCAGATGCTTCCCCTAGTTTTGAGCCAAAGCAAAATTGTCGCTTTTTCAAAAACTATCCCATCGGGTGTCCTGACGGGCTCCTTCATAAGATGGCCATTGATGGCACAGGCGAATTCCTCCGGAACACCTCCGTCAGTGCTGTGAGCTGGTGCCAAGTATTTGCTTGGTGAAATAAAGTCAGGCGCCCCGGAGCCGGAGCCAGAGTCGGAGCCTGCCTTTTTCTTATTTTTTCTCTTTTTCTTCGCCATGTTCTCTGGGAGCTCCAAGTCGAGCTCAATGAGTTCTCTCTTACTAGGAGTGTCCGCGTTGTAATTCCTGGCACCCTCCATCCCAGCCAAAGTTGGCAAATCGCCCAGCAAACTGTCACTCTTCTCCCGCTTCTTCTTCTTCTTCTTTTTCTTCTTCTTTTTCTCGCCATCCTCGTCTTCCTCAACTTTGCTTTCCGCGACAGCGACGTCCTCTTCCTCGTTCTCGTTGATACTTTTCGGTTGATTTTTCAATGCGTCTGATGCCCTCTGCTTAGCCTCAGCCCTCAACCCTTCTCGGAACATTTGCTCATCTAGAGTTGCGCCCAAGGCAGGATTTGTTTTCGTTCCCACATTCATGTCTCCCATTGCATTTTTAATATAATCAACCTGCCCTACTCCTGCGCCTCCCTCGAGCATGCTCTTCACGGCACTGAAGCTCGGGGTGTCCCTGCTCACAGGAAGGGCGCCAGAGTGCACCACCCGGTTCATAACTCTGAGTTGAACCTCCGGATTCATGCTGGCGTGGACGGCAGCCATATCATGCAGCAGGCTGTGGGCGTAGTATGCCTCTACAATGTTGCTGTCATCCTCGGAATCGTCGGAATTAGCCCCCCCCCCAGCGGTATTTTTTACAGAAAGATCAAGGGCGCCCATGTTCACGTTCAACAAGCACAAGAGAGCGAACAAATAGTCGTGACGGGCAACAAAGCTGCTTGCTCGTAGCAAACTTGCCGTGGGGTTAAGCCTTCGCAACAACCCCAAAACAAAGCGAGTTGGGGGCGCCCGGAAGCTCGCCACAATCAGCACCCGTAGAGCAGCAGCCGTGCCGCTCACCAGGGGCAAATCGTCAAGAGTTAAGCCCGCATCTATATCACTGACATTGTTTTTGCTTTCCTCCTTGTCGCAGTCCAAGTTTAAAACTGCCTCGTAAGTCTCCGCCCTTCTGGAGAGGAGATTAGCGGCAGCAACACACCTGTTGAGATAAGGCAGGACGAGGCGAGGAATCAGCAGCGTATCTGCCAGTAAATGCTGGCGATAAACGTCCGCTTTCTCTGGCCCGGCGTACGAGTACAGATTTTGGAGGAAGGCAAAGACACCGCAGACGGACCTGTGGTCATGGTGGTCGAGCAGGCCCTTTTCGAGCTGTTTTAATGCTTTCGCCTGGCGCTGGCGCAGCTTCTCATTGCTCCAATCCTCTTCGTTCTCGTTGTCCCAGTCTTCCGACGAGTCAGAATCATCATCGCTGCCCTCCTCGTAGTCACTACTGAACAATACGTCGTGCAGTGCCAAGGCAAGCTTCTCCACCAAGCGGGTCGAGAGGGTGATCTCCAGCAGATTATCCATCTCGGCAGTGAAGGTATCTACTTCATGAAGCGTGATTTCCGCGTCGACCCCGGTGTCAGCAAAGTATGTTGGGGCGCTCGTGAATCCCTTGAGGAGGCGGCACATTTGTAAGATGAGGGGTTTCTCATGCCTGCGCGTAACAAGCTCGTGCTCCCACTGTCCAACCTGGCCGCTGCCAGGCTTGGCCCGCTGAACAAGCTCAGTAGCGTAAGTCTCTCCGTCTTCTAGGACTCCAACAACTGTCTCTAGAGCAAGTATCCTGTCGCCGCGGGTGAGCTCCAACAAATCCTCGGTTTTCAGGGAGTATTCATAAGCACGAGCAAGAAGGAGCAACATGGACTTGTGGAGCTCAGGCTCTACCTGATTGTGATCTTCATCGACTGCACCCGTGGCTTCTTCGTTAGCCAAATAGTCATCAAACCACTCACTGACTGATGTGAGGATGTGTTGCACTGCAAGCTTGGCGGTTTCATCCTCGCACTGGCTCACATTTGAGAGAATTGCCAACACATCCAGTTTTGTATCCTTGTCGGAAACGTTTTCATTCTGATTGTTAAGCAGTTTGTCAACCATACGTTGCAGAATATTACTCTCATCTAAAAAGCGCTCGGGATTGGATTGAGACAGGGACACAAGGGATGTTAAATCAGCCGGACGTGATAGTAAGGCGGCATTCAGTAACCACCCGGGGGTTAGGTTTTGCTTTCTACAAATAGGTGGGGAGAAGAGTTAGAGGACGATGGCACGAAAAGCAGGAACAGAACGGAACGCGAAGGGTAGTAAGAAAGTTGAGAGGGGGGAAGGGGGGTTTGTCTTGACTGAAAAAATGGAGCAACTTACTTTGCTTTGGTGTTGCTCATCACGGATGAATTTGAATCACGGGGCCAGCGCAAGTTCTCTTTATCGGCAGTCGACATCGGCCGTAAACATTCAGGTCGCGGAGAGTATTTGAGAAGAAATTTTGAAAAGTTCAATTCGATCGCGGCGGCCCGCTCATGAAACATAAGAACCAAGTTAAAGACAGAAAAGACGCATTCACGTAGAACTGCCATTTCATTGATAATACATAGCCATCAGGGGTGCACTCACTAAATTTGAATAGTTATTAATCCTATCAAAGGGTTACACCCCCATCGGATCTCAAGCTTCCCCCTCAGAGCAAGATGACCTCTTTTGCAGAGAACACCTCATTTAACAACGGCAAGAAAAAGATCAACCTAGGCGTTGAAGGCGAAACGCCCATCAAGAGCTACGCTTTTCGCCAGGATCTTCCTCCAAGCAGTATCCCCCGTGCTTCTCCGCAGTCATCTGACAATAATGACAATTTGGATGGGAGGCCAAGCACTGCACCGAGTGGTGTTTTGATGGATACACCTGCGAGAGAACAAGCCGCCGAGCGGAGGAGAATGCACTACAGCCAAATGGATTACGAGCAGCGGAAGTTTGCAAGTGAGAACACTTTCAGCTCTCCAGAGGCGAGGCCGAGCACCAGCAGAAACGTCGCCAAGCCCTCGCCGGAAATGTTTGCGGATTACGTGGTGCCCTCTCCGACGAGCGATTTAAGCATGAGGCCGGAAATACTGAGGTTTCAGCAGGGCGGAGAGGGAGAAGATAGTGCGAAGGAGAAGAAGAATGGGGCTGTTACTCCTCCCATCACCGACCAGTATGTGCCTGTTAGGGGACAGCTCAAATTTGACTTCGAGGAAGATGCAGAGTCTAGCAGCGGGTACATTAGCCAGGAACTTGTGGAAGAGAGTGACGAGGAGGGGCTCGAAGACAACATTTTCTTCCCCGATGGCGAGAGTGATGGGGCTATCGAGGCAAATATGTATGACAATACAGCACCGGGGGCAGTAAGTGAACTCGAGATGAACTACGCTATGCAAGGAAGAGTATTGCTGTCCATCGCACTGTCTCTGTAATTTAAATATTACCATGGTTTTTGGTTTCTTGCTGACACTACTTTTCGTGTTATTACAGATGCCTCTCTCTCTGACGTTACACATTATTCCTGAATTTCCATTCCTTAATATCTTGTTTCAGCTTATTGTCGACGGTAACTTTGTTCCAATTGACAACCTCACCCTCTCCCGGCCACCTGCCCATGTTATTAGAACAGTACTCCATTAAAACTTCTTTGTCGTAATATTTTGGCTCCGCAAATTCATTCGATTGGTAGGCGAGAATCGGTTCATCGCAGACTTCGTTGGAAATTTGGCAGATGAATTTTGCAGGCGGAGGACCTCTCCCTATCGATGACAGAAAAATATCATCCAACTCATCCAGCTGGAGCATATTCATGTCAGTGTCAGCAGGGATTTCTGATTCTTTCTCTTCGGAAAATTTCCCCTCGTTATTATTGACATCACCTTGATAGAATTCTTCATCATCGCTGACGCTATCGTCATTGACGCTATCGTCATTGACGCTATCGTCATTGACGCTATCGTCATTGACGCTATCGTCATTG
>ERZ651776.4013-NODE-4013-length-13974-cov-5.270562_pt1 | contig 13974 bp, 12 predicted proteins | sample MGYA00514761_ERZ651776 | MGnify/ENA metagenome assembly ERZ651776 | reverse complement strand
CAATCTAACAATGACGGTCTCAGCTCCCGCAGCGATTGTGAGCGAGGCCTGTGAGATGAACCCCACAAAGCGCAACAGCATGGAAGATGTGCACCGTGTGCAGGTCTCATGGTGTCCCAAACAACTTTCATCACTAGAGAACCACCAGATCGTGAATGGGGGTCAAACGTACAAGTTCACTGATTGTCACTACGTAGGCGTGTACGATGGCCACGGGGGGAGGGGGATCGTCGACTTCATTGAGAGGCGGCTTGAGTCAAACATGGTGGAAGAGGTGGGGGCTGTGTTTGAGTCCAAGGGCGCTGGTGCCAAAGCCGATGTAAAAGCGCGTTCGCATTTGATGAGTGCGCCCTCCAATGAGAATCTGCACGCCAACATTCTGGCACCCACCGAGCGCGCCGGTTCCCCCCATGCAAGTTCTCAGGCGACTTCAACTAATCAAAATGAAATAATGATCGATGACCTGGGTGTCCTGAATGCCATGGAAAAGTCCTATCTTATAACCGACATGGCTTCGTCCCGCGCCCAGATTCGAACGTCCGGGTCGACTGTCGTGACAGTCCTGATGATGAGGTACGAGAGTCCTTCTGGTGGTGTGATGCACAAGATTTATTGTGCCAATGCTGGTGATGCTCGAGCAATTTTGTGCACCAAGCCAAGAACCAAGAGTGAGGGGAAGGGATTTGATAGGGGGGCGAAAGTAGATGATGCTGAGCCGCTCGCTCAGGATAGGGGAGAGGGTGGATACAAAGTGACAAGGTGAGACTGCTGACAAATCACACAAGTGCTACTATTTGGATGGACGCAATCAAGCCAAGCAGAGCAAATGAAGGAAATATCATGAGCATGGTGTCAACTAACACGTGAATAACGACTTGGTGAAATACGATACTGAACTTCTAAATTGCAAATTGCCCGAATCGCCTCTTTGCCGTTGCTCAGGCTGTCATTTGATCACAAAGCCACCTCGCCATCAGAAATCCAACGCATAACCTCCCAGGGCGGATTTTGTCTCCGAGGTCGTGTGTGCGGGGTTTTGGCAGTCTCTCGTGCACTTGGTGACCATGGTATGAAGGAATTCGTCGTTGCGCGGCCTTATCTTTCCGTCTGCACTGTTGTTTGCGAGAGCCCAGGAACCCATTCTGACTTCTGCGTTGTTGCTTGTGACGGTCTTTGGGATGTCATGAGTGACGAGGAAGTGGGTGATTTCGTTCTAAGTAATGGTGGCAAATCAGAGGCGGGCATATCTAGGAAACTTATCGATGAAGCCTTAAACAGGGGGAGCACCGACAATATCAGTGCTGTTGTGCTGTTTTTTTAAGGTTTTGTCTGTCTTTTAGGTCGAGCCTTCCTTGTCTTTTAGAATTGGTCTTGCAAAAGAGTCAATTCAAATGTATAAAATAATTGTAGGCCTTTATGTTTATGTATGTATTGTCATCCAACTCATGCTCATTTGTCTATTTTAAGCACCCTCACTGGATTGTGGACCCATGCTGTAGAAGGTGGTTCAGAGCTGACTGAAGTTTACTGCTTGAAAACATTTTTCGGTGCCCTTTCACAGGTATTAATTCAATGCTTTGGACTTTTTGTTCGGCTCCTCGACCCTCGACCTCGCAACTGCAACTTTCGCCATCTCCCTTTGTCAATTTTGTTATGGGTTTTCGTTAATACTGGCTGAAATGACTGAGGAAGCGAAAGCCGAGAATTCATTTCTCGAATCGATCCCAAACCAGGTCAGTTTGAGATCTGATAGGGAGTTGTCACTAACTAGGTTGAGAGGATTTGCTGGCCTTTTGATGACCCTTTTGCTTTATTCACTCACACATCGCGCCACACCGCACTGCAGGTGTTTACAGATGCAGAAAATAAACAAATACATGATTATCTTGCGAAGCTTGATCCTTCAAGGGAAGAAGAGTGGGAACAATTTGACCAGCATCTTCTCTATCCCCGATACAGAGCCACTATTGGCGGTGCAACTTATACGAAAACATATGGAACTGTCCACGCCACCCCTGCTCGCGTCCTTGCATACTATTTCATGATTAACCATCACAAGCAGCGCATCCACGAACACCGCAATGCTGAGGATCTCCACAAGTATCCTTTCAAGGTAGTGGAAAGCGTCAACCCTCATAACCACGCTGTTTATTTCTGCAAAAAATGCCCCTTCCCTTTGGTTCCCCGAGAGTTCCTTTCCCGAGAGATGTGGGGTACTGTTCCAGATGCTGCCAATAATTTCGTCATCTTGCAAGTTCCCATCGAGTTTACTTCAGTCCCGCCATTTAGTCGCTCCAGCCTGGACTCGACTATAGTGGGGAGGATTACGGCTTTGACTGTCCTCTCCCCAATGCCCTTTGGCTGCTGTCGCATTAAACAAATGATCAACACTGATTTGTGTGGTACTGGTGCCTACTCTCTCGTGAAATTGAACCACGACAACGACTTCATTTCCTCGGTCCGTTCCATCGCCGAGTACTTCGCCCGATCTGATGAGGTCGACAAGGCGTCTCGGGACCATTTTATAGCATCTATGGCGACAGCTGGTGACCCCACAGAACAAGAGCAAGATCTGATCAAGAGCTGTCTCGAAAAATTTGTCCACTTTAATTCTTCAGGGAGCCCCGGCAACGAGAGCAGCGAAGTTGATTACAAAAGCACCAGTGTCGCCCGTCTTACCTCGGAGCTACATAATATGCGCCTTACCTCAACGCAACGTCGTAGTATGCGCAAGACAAAGTCCCCCGATGATTCCCCTAAACCCAAACCCACCTGGGCGAGATTGAATGACGCTATATTTGTCTCTTCGCGTTCTCGTGACCCCAATAAGTTCGGGTCATCCCCCTCCTCTTCCAATTTTTTTACCGCAGACTCTAAACACATTGAAGGAAACGTAAACGACGGCAACATTGTTCCTCCCAGGGCCCTAAAACGCTACACCCTATCCCACAGCTCTGAGACGTGGACAAAGTCTTCCTCCCAGATACATGCCTCGCACCACGAGGTTCTCGCTTACCTGGCAGACTTCTGTGGCAATCTTCGTCTCAACGGTCATCCCGGATACAAGGGCAAATATGCTGGGGCAGTATGTGAGATGTTGTCTCCCCATGCTTTCCTCGCACACGTCGGGCCGAAGAACAACCAGAAAAAAACGACTTCATTGAAGCATGTTTGGCAGAGTATGAGCGCCGATGAGACAGTTTTAGCTTACAAGCAGGTCGACGACTCTAAATCAAGTCTTGGTTGGACTCTTCAGAACAGTGGAGAGCCGAACGGTCGATTACCGATAATAAAAACCGTTCAAATGATCAAGAACAAGATAAGCCTGAGAAAGTCCTTGAAGCAGTCCTTGAAAGATTCGTTGAGACTTTCTCTCAAGAAATCGTCGCGGACTAGGGCTTCCTCGGATGAAAGCTCGGACAGTGTGAGCGGCGACGAGGCGGTTGCAGAAAAGATGATTTCTGGGATTTTTATCATCACTGCAATCAGTCCCTCAGTTTGCGAACTAGTTCACATAAGTCACCTCCCGAATGTCTCGAATAGCTCCCGCTCTGTCCTCCGCTCTTCGTTGGTTTCTTCCTCTTTTCATACCCACATATTTTGCCTCCGCTACTTTGAACGTAACCTCTCGTCGGTTCAGCTTGAGCTACGGGACCACTTTCAGCATCAAATTCCGTCCAACGTCGAGAAGTATAACTATAGGTACAAAGATCTTGTTTTCGGTGCATTGAGGAAAACGGAACCACCAGCACCTCAATCGTCTTACAAACCTATAAAGCTACGAAGAGATGAAGGAGACCTGTCCGGCAATTCTTTCGCCCAGACGGTTGTGGACCTGTCTTTTTGCGAATCGAATGGCTTCGTAAAGGCTACGGCAACGGTTGACGCAACGCCTTCAATGATACTGTCTTACTGCTACACGGCACTACAACTAACAACGCCTCAGTCGACCTCAAAAGTTTTCTGTCGCGAAATTCTTGAAGTTGTCGATCCTCTGCACCTTGTTCTAGCGGAGGTGAATGTGCTAAGCTATATTGCCCCGCGAGAATATGTGAACAATGTTTTCTGGGCTAATGAGGGGGAGACCTTTGTATTGGCGTTATTAGATATGGAAGAAGAGGCTGGGCTGCAGCGAGACGGGGAGGAGGGAACATCGCCTTTATCACTCAGCTTCGGTTTGAAGTTTCGTCGCCGTTTGGTCCGCGGCTCGCGAACTCGTTTTCTCATCATTGAGGGTATCCCTCGTTGTGACGGCTTTTTCTCGAGTCAGGTTACGGCCTTGACTCTCCTAGATCCAGGGGGTCACGCTCGACTCTTCCTTTCGCCGCCGAAGCTTTACCGCATCGTGGCAGCGGAGCAAGTCCTTGAAATTGGCTTGATCGAAGAGTTTTTCAATCGAGATGACGAGGTAGATGATGCTGCAATGAGGACTTTTGCCGATTCGATCAAGGCGCGCGAGCAAATACACACCAAAGAGGAGGAAGATTTGTTCGAGGACTGCCAGAAATTTTTCAACTCGATGTGCGTCCAATATGGTGACAAGTTCAAGGCGATTAGTAGCCCTGATGTGAATGTCAAGATGGCCGTGGCGTATATCGAACGGGATCACCACTGCGTTATGAAGGCGGAGTCGGTGATTGATGCGAGTGCAGAAGAAGTTTTAGCCCATCATTACCTACTTGAGACGAGGGAGAAATTAAGGAGGAGTCAGGCTGAAACCGGATTACTCGTGAGGGAAATCAGTGAAGTTAATGAGCACCATCAAGTTTACCGTAGAGTTATGGATTTCCAAGTCAGAGGGTTTAAACCAAGAGAGGTGAGAAGAAAGGTGTAAGGATGTCAGGGGAGATCGGGAGTTTTGACGAGTAACCCCCACTCACTCCATATATCTGCCTCGTTCCTCCAAAATGTATAAATAAAAATGCTCAAATTAGTTCGAAAATTCGTTTTTGTGGCAGAAATTGGAGGAGACGTCGTATCCGACATACCTTGCCTGTTATGTAGATTTGCACAAGAAAACCAAAAAATCCCCAAGTTTCCTCTCCGCTAAAACTAGTCGTGGTGTTGCCAGGCTTAGCAGCAGGAGGGAAAGTGCCAGAGCGGTGTCAGGTCAAGATAGCAGGGGTAGCATCGCCAGCGATTTTAGCTCCTCGACGCTGACACGACCGACCTTAAAATGGGCGGTTGGTGGTAGATACATTCGGGGTCACGTTGAGACCGGATGTCTTGTTCAACAGTTGCCGCATGTTGGGCACATTAGTAGATCAAAGATCACTTTCTTCATGCAATGTGATCTGGGAGGTGCCATCCCTTCCTTTTTGGTGGAACGTAGAGCGTCCGAGTACTTGTCCGAGTTTTGCTTTATGAGGACCCACTTCCAGAAAGACGCCGAGCTTGACGAAATTGCCCGTGAAAAAACGGTGCTGAAAATTAGTAAGCTCAATTCCGTGAAGTACAATAGCCAGGAGACAAAAGACATTCAAGAGGCAACGCAGCTTTTCAAAAAGTTACACGATTTTAAGAAAATAAAGCTGAAGCTAGCCAATAGTTGTCTAATCGCCTCCTATGTAACGGACAATAAGTCCACCTTTGTGAAGATTAAGACGACCGTGAAAACGAATAGCAGCCAAGCTCTGTCTTTCCTGCTGAATGTGGAGTCCTGCGCTCTGCGATCAAACAAGGAAACGAAACGAATGATATTGAATCAATCTGACATTAATTCTGGCCCAATGATGGGACCCCATACGGTGGCATTTCAAATCAATGAAAAGTCTTCCTTCCTCAGTTCTTTCGGGCTGAAGAGCGAAAGGCAGGTAAAAATGAGGATGGTTTGGAAGGAGATAAATGAGTCGCTAGTCAAAATGCTCACTTCTGCTGGAGGAAATAATATCAATAACAATAATGCCAAAGGACCGCTCTCTCTTTCAAATTTCAAGAGTTCCCCCAAACTCGGAGGGTTGCAAGGAATGGAAAGTAATATCAAACCCAAGGGGAAAGGTGTTGTGTTACCGTTAACACCGGTAGCACAAAAAAATGACGAAAAGCGGAAGAGATCTTCCAGAGCCCGATCCTTCATTTTGAACTCATGTCCGATTGATGTCGGAGGCCGTCACCGCAGGAGCCTTGCTGGGCGACTGAGCTTTCACTTCCATAAGAAAGAGTCCCGTACAGAAAGCGTTTCTAGTGTTGCTCCAGACACTGTTAGAGAAAATGGCACCGTGATCAAGCAGTTCTTTTCCAATTATGCTCTGGGTAGAGGTGATGAGAACGGTGCAAGGTCGTTGTCTTTGAAGAATTTGGTTAGCCACTTTTCCACCAAGCCATTTGCTGTAAAAATCAGCGATACAAATGTGGAAGACGAATGCTACGTGGAGTCCATTCTTCAACTGCCGACAAGGGGGGCAGTTGCTAAGAAAAAAATCCCTTTTATACTAAACGATATGTTCGAGGTGAGAGAAGAAATTGGGCCTCTTTTGTCTCACGCTTCGCATTTTTCTTTGGGCAACCCCTGACCCGAGCAAGAAACTAACCCAATGAACCTCCCCAAATTGCCTCCTGCCTAGTTCCGAAACTTGGAAGCGATTCAGAAAACCTTTTTGCGCAACCGGCCTTTAGAATCCCTGGAGGATAGCGACGGGGTTGCGCTGGGGGAGCTAATTATGATGGACGTGTTGAATAAAAAGGGAAACAGTGGAAATTGGTGGTTTTTTGCTGGCAAAGCCACGAGATCCATCAAAGAGAAGGCTGTGTTGACTTTCTTAGAGGAGTATGAGAGCATGAAGGCGCTGTCGAGGAGTCATCCATTCTTTGGGGAGCTGCTGAGGCTGGCTGTCATGGACCCAGGGGTGGGATCCGCGTTTGTGAAAGGAAATGTAAATAGTGGAGGAGGCGTAGAGGGAGAGAGTAGGTATGACCTGCTAAAAAAGGCGGACGGGGCTGCTTTTGCGATGAGCTTTAACAAGAACTTGAAATTGAGTGCCAACGAGGAGGGGGCAGTGGAGCGGTGGATGGGGGATCATCAAGCTCTCAGTGCCTTCGGGGAGAAGTACCGGTTTTTCAACAAATTCATGCAGACGATAGGGCGGGAGAAGAACTGCCAGGTGACGTTCACGAAGGTAATGGTTAGCGTCGGGTGTAGTGTTGCGAGCATTGTTGACGTAGGGAGTGACTGCTACGCCGTCTTTTTCTATCTAGAGAATGATAGAATAGAGATCGGGACCCTCCTCCTTGCTTTTTTGTTGACATCGCTTTTTCTACAACTCATGCTTGTAATCCTTGTCCATCATGGAAATTGGAAGAAAATGTGGGAGCAGCTGTTCTTCACTATTACCTTCGCCAAGCCGGGAGTTAACTGGTACAATGTGCTGACGAGCAAGGAGTCCGAGGGCCATGAACTTCTTGATCCTGTTCACGAGATGATGTTCTTTCAATTGGCCGAAGTCTTTGGAGAAGCCATCCCTTGCAGTGTATTGCAAATTAGCGGCTTGATCCGCTCTGACGAATTGGACGCGCTCTTAATTGTGAGCGTTTTAGTTAGTGCCCTGGTGACGGCCGATGCCGTAAGTTATATGACCTACTTCGCGGACGTAAATTTGGATAACAGGAGGATCCATCAGCAGTTTTACGGATTTTGGCCTGTCGATGGTGTGGGTCTATTGATGGTCCACCTGAGCATGCACCTTCTCGGATTAACGCAGCTTCTGATTCGGTCCCTAAGCATTGCTGAAGTGTACGCTATCGGTGAAAGCAGTGTTGGCGGGGCAAAATTGGTGGCTCTCTTTTTGGTCTGCGACGGCCTCATTTTCATCGTCTACAAGCTACTCAGAAGTGACTTGGTTTACCATGTAAAGTTCGGACGCGGCCTAGGGAACTTCATCTTTAGCTTCGTTTTTCGCTGGTTCAGCAAGGTTGTGGTGGACTTCACAGCAATTGTACAGTTCAGGCATCCGTACGAGCTTGGAGGGGCATTTTGGGTATTCACCTTGCTCTTCACGCACCTTGAATTGTATGCTATTTTGATGCTAAAAGGGACAATGGCCTCCGCGAACGAAGAAGGAGAAGGAGAAGAGGTGAAGAACGATTACTTTTTTACATCAGAAACTATCTGGAAGATTGCATTTGGCCTTTCAGGGCTGTGGATCATGTCATTGGTGATGCTGTGGGGTTACTGTGAAGACAACTTCCGGCACACTTTTTGGGATATCAGGACTGCAGAGCAATACTGCAGGGAATTTTATCACTCGGGGGATGATGAGGCAAAAATGAGCATCTTTACCCTGCCTGATAGCTTTTGGATGGGATTTGCTGACGAAGTCGAAGAATGGATGAGTGAGAACTGGAATCGACTTCACCGAGATAATCCCAAATGGTTCACTGATGGGCTCATCCATTCGGTCCCAACAGTGTTAGTCCCCTATTACGACAATACACCTGCCGAAGAGAGGTCGGTACATTTTTTGTCGGATCTGCTGTCGGGAGGGACGGCGGCCAAGACGAAAAGAAGGAGAGGGACGACGGTACTAAAATAATAATAAGGTAGAGGGTTATAATTTAAGGGCGACAGCAAGACTTTCCCTCACAGCTGACTTAACGAAAAATCTTATCTCCTTATTTCAAAGTCGCTTTTTCGTTTTTTTTTTCGTTTTTTTATCCTCGTCCATCCATCCTCCGCCACCCATCACCCACCCATCCGCCAACAAATTAAAATACGCAAACAGACACGGACGGTCCACATGGACGGTTTCAAACTGGTTCGTTCATGTGCAGCATTGCCCCCCCCTACCAACTCGGAAAGCTCGTTCCCGCGTGAAAGTCCTTTCGCACCTGCACGCTCATCTGCTGCCTGTCCATCCCGATGACCTTTCCCATGTGCTCCAGCCCCTCCAAGTCTGCAGCCTCAGAGTGGTGAAGCGTGCTATCCCTGATGTCGTTTGTGAAAGTGGAAGAACGGGAAAATGGGTTGGATGAGGTGCCTGAAGTTATGGGGAAGTCTGTCACTTTGTCAGGGTTTGTCAGCTGCTGCGTCCAGTAGCTCACACTTGTTGCCTTGCTGTAGTCTCCAGGCGGAAGCATTGCAATGTCTTTAGCCTCCAAGCTGGCCTTGGTGACATCCCCCCCAAACAGGTTTGACGACTTCGACGGGTTGCTCAAGCGACTTATGCTGTTGTCCTCCAGGGAGTAAGTTGACGAGTTCTGGCTATTGTAGTTTATCTGGATAAGAGGGGGTGGAGGGGTGGAGGGGGTGGAGGGGTGGAGGGGGTGGAGGGGGAAGGTTGTGTTGTCAGAAATCAGTCACCTTGCAAGTGTCGAAATGTGGTGGGCGTGTGCCCGGACAAAGTGCGTTTACGTTACTTACCTTGTTCTTAACCATCAATTTTTCGGCCGCTGCCTCTTCCGCCTCCCTCAAAGCTTGCTCCATTTGCTTCTGCTTCCTCCTGGCATCCCTCGGCCCAACCTTCCTATCACTGACACCGCCACCGGCTTGTGACATGGCTGCTTGGGCCGTACTCATAAAACCAGCAGGATCGCTGCAGTCGCTGTGAGCGATTGTTCGCTCGTGGTTGTTGTAATAGGCCTTGGTTTTCGGGGGGGCAGACCGAGAGTACCCTGTGGTCGTTTCAAGGGCAACCTCCTCTTGCCAGTTGCCCAGGCGGACGCCACCTGCCTTTGTCCCTGCTCCTCCCTTGTTGTAATTACTGTACATTGACATTTTGTTGTTGAATGGGAAGTGGGAAGGTAGGTGGGGAGATGAGACAGGAGAAGAGGAGTTGGTGTTCAAAGAGAGGTTTGGTAGTGGGGGGGGGGAGTTTAATTTATAACAAAGCACTTATGGAGCTACACGTAACTCTTAAGTCAGATAAAAGATGTACACGGGAAATTGTTTTAAGTAGGGGTGGGGGCTTTTGACTGAATGAATGCAACTGATTTTTTTTTCGCAAAAAAAATAAATAAATAAAATCGTTGGTGTTTATTTTGTTTGTTTATCGCCAATATGATCCATTCCAATATGATCCATGAAAGGATTTTGGGGGGTCAACTGAGTTGCTCTCTGTTTCTGAATGCTTGATTACTGAGTATGGATTGTGAGGCAATTGACAGCAGTGGACGGGACGGGAAAGGGGTGTGTGTACCTGTTGATTGGGTCTGAAAAAAAACCTTCAAATCACAATCGATGTGAATGGCGTTGAGCCTGAAGTGTCATCGTGGTTGACGCCGCATCGATTGCATGCTTAAACCCACGATGACGGGGGTCTGGAGCATTCACCTGAACTTATGTCTTATGTCCTCCCAATTACAAGAGGAGAAATAGCATCCATTGGAAAAAATTAATTACAAGCCTCAACATTATTTAGGTTTTAACACGTAAAGGAGTGGAGAATTAAAACGTGTGTAATGCTATGTTGAATTATTTCTGGCACCAAAAAATGCAAAGATTCCTCTTTTTCGATGTCGGTCAAACTATTTATCATGAATAGACCAATATTAGGATCATGCGAGCTGATACCCCTTCTGGATTTACTCCCAGTGGTGCTGGCGAGGCGCTTGAGTGCTAGATTTACAAGTGCGCTCTGTGCCGAGCTTGCAAAGGGTGGTCCTTGGCGATTCCAACAGATTTTCTTTGCTGGTGGGCCCTTGCGTACGTACCTCGCGTAGGAATATTTTGGCCCTGAGCCTTGTTTTAGCTCTAGAAATATAACATAGACAATAAACACACACCCCTCACCCCCCTCTTGCATAATATAAATAGGCAAAAAGAATGAATTTCGTTGTGGGTTTATTGTAAAAGTCACTTTTTTGAAAAATTTCGTCTACTAATACCTTTTTAAAAACCAAACTTTTTTAATTATATTAATAATATTTATATGATAAAATTTTGAATGCTGTAGGCTTTATTAAATAAATTAATAAATTTCTATTGTTATTTTTTAATATTTTTGATAATAAAATTAAAAAATTTTTGAATATATAAAATTATTAAATATATAATTATTTTTTTATAAAATATTTTATTCAAATTAAATATAAAATATTATTAAATAATATAAGTAAAAGAAATTGTATTACAAAAAATTTATTTAAGTAAACGAAAAAAAAAAAAAAAATTCAATTTTTTTGGCAAAAGGATTTGTCAAAAACAGGAAAGAGTAATTTTCCCTTCCTTGCCTGACACTTCGACCTTCGGAGTGAACAGCCCACAGATGGCACAAAAAAGAGCCAAAAAGACCCTAAATGACCCAAAATCGAAAGAAAGATACCAAACCATCAATCGTCGAAAAAACTAACATAAGCAACTAAAGAAAAGAACTGAAAACATTTAACGCAAACGTGACTAAGGATGTCAACAAGAGGATTATTATCTAACAGGGGGTGTGTGCCAACAAGAGGAAAGCCACTCACACGATCGAGAACGACGAACGAACAGCAAACACAAGCAAGAACCCCAACGGAAACTCAGAACCTAAAACCGAACGAAAAGAGAACACGAAAAACGACGATAAAGAGAATCAATGCCCAGGCACAGAAAAACAACCAAAATCAAATTAACACCAAATCCAATCCCACTATTTATAGACGTTTTTGTGTTAAAACAGGTCTAGATTGCAACATTGTCTGCTCTGTTGTTGTGGGCGGCGAGCGTAAAGCCCCTCCTGGATGGCAACCTAATTTCTCTCTCACGTGCAACTTGGTTGATCCTCTGTGTGAGAGAGGCACCATTGCGGCACGCGAGGCCAAGTCGGTCGGTCTTTATCTAGTTCTTTCTTGATGATGTAACTGTAGAAGGTCCTGCAGGCGTGTTCAGATTTGAAGATGCTATCACGGCTCTTGGTGTAAGCGTGAGCTCCCTAAAAAGGATTCAACTTGAATCCTCCCTCGGTATCGTCCAGAATTTTGCCTCCGATTGGATACGCCCAGACAATGAGATTTTTAGAGGCTTTCGGCATTTCTTCGTACCCGCTCTTTTCTTTTCCATACACTAAGACCTGGTTCATGCCTGTCTTCTCCACTGTCTTTACCATGTATTGTAGCTGCATATGGTCGCTTCGAATCAGCACTGGCTTGTCCCCAGCACCACTGGCTACCCCGCGTTCTTCTTTTTTAGCCTTTTCTTTCCCACGCTTGGGCTTTTTTTTTCCTCCAGTCCCTTTCTTCTCCCCTCTTGCTCTCTTCTCGTCTGCGTCACTCAGCAGTCCTTGAGGCTTACTAAAAACAGACTCAACAATACGGTCCTTTACGATTTCGAGCAAGTCTCTTTCGTGCTTTTCAATATCACAGTTCCACCATTTCCGAGAAGAAGGGGTCAAATTCACGGTAAGGACAAGGGTTTCCTGATCCCATTGTTGTACACCCATCGTTGTACAGTCAACTTGTGTGGAATTCGGTGATATGAGCAGATTCATGGTGTTTGAAAAGCCGTACGGGGCAATTGATACGATCGACTTTTTGTACCTCTTGGGCGAGGGAGGACTCATTAATTTACTGCCTAGCGAGGTGTTTGCGAGGTGTTTGCGCGGATTTTGGTGAGGTGAATTTGTAGGAGGATTTCTTTTGTAGGATTTATATCTGTTTTCAGATCGACCTAAAGAAACGTTGGGGGGACTCGGCAGCACAACTTTTCTAAATTAATGTAATCTCTGCGTAAACGTAGCCTCCTCTCCAAAAAAAGGTTCAGAAAAAAAAAGACTTGTTAAAATAGGAGCCTTGTGTAAGCCCGAATAGAGGCGATATTTCTCTCTCGCTCAGAAACCTCCGTGAAACACGAAAAAGAATATAATAATGAAGATCAGAATACTTACAACTGGTGGTTCAATGGACAAAACTTACTGTGGGAAGGCTTCTGATTTTATAGTGAGTGACCCGACTCTCCCTTCGATATTTGAAGAAGCCTTTGCAGATTTAAACCACTCTCTAACTATCACGGAGGTTAGTTACAGAAAAAATCGTCTTGCATAAAAAATAATATACATTTTACACCGTTTACCTGGTTTGCTTGTGGTCTTATGACTTTCTCCTCCCTCACCCTCAGCAAAAAACCCTCGCTACGCAGATTTGCCGGCTGGACTCGCTGGCACTCACAGATGAAAATAGAGAAGCAGTGAGGACGCAAGTGGAGGAATGTGATGAAGATTATTTCATTGTGACGCACGGAACAGACACAATGTGGAGAACGGCACACCATTGTGAAGAGACAGCGAAAAGTTTGAATAAGACAGTTGTGTTCTGCGGAGCGATGATGCCGACATCCTTCTCCAAGACCGACGCAAAATTTAACGTGGGATTTGCGACAGCTGTTTTGCAGTGCAAGGGTGTTGGTTGCCATGTTGTCATGGGTGGATTGGTTTTCAGCCGGCCTTTGAGGATATATAAGGATCTTGAGCGCTGTGTATACTATGAGGGAGAGCAGGTAAGAAGAAGCTGCGCTCAAGTGCGCTCAATCTAATCTAGTTCGACAAAAAACATGGGTTCTTCCTGTTTTATTTTGTGCGCGTCGACTCACCCTTGGGAATCGTATCATCTTGTACTGACAGGACAGAGCTTTTGATTAGAAAATAAACAATAAATGCGTAAATGCAAGGAACAAACGACAGAAGATTTGAAGATTTTAACATGTACTGTAGATTTTTAAACAGGGGAGTCCTTCCCTCCCTTTAGTTATTAACAATAAGAAGAAGCCTGGACAGGACACACTCCTTGAAGAGGAGTGCTTCTTGGATACATGAACGAACACGAAACCGAACACGAGCGAGAGCTCTATCTACAAAATACAACATAATCACAGCAGAGAACTCTACTTTGCTAGCCGGATATTGGGTGATACATCAAGTTTTCCCGAATAATAAACATCCCTTTATTTTCTGGGAATTTCCAAATCATTCTTTTTTTGATTCCGAATTTTTATTATTTTTTTTGATGAGCAAAAAGTAAAGCATCACTTTTTTCGCATAGCTTAATAACCCCCCCCCCCCCCCCCCCCCC
>ERZ651776.4009-NODE-4009-length-13982-cov-22.330313_pt1 | contig 13982 bp, 10 predicted proteins | sample MGYA00514761_ERZ651776 | MGnify/ENA metagenome assembly ERZ651776 | reverse complement strand
TTACTCGTCAAATCCGTTTCTAAAACACCAACTCTGGATGCATTACTCGTCAAATCTGTTTCCAAAACACCAACTCTGGATGCATTACTCGTCAAATCCGTTTCCAAAACACCAACTCTGGATGCATTACTCGTCAAATCTGTTTTAAGTGCCACACCTGTCAGTTGTGTACCATCACCATATATTGATCCACCGGATGATATAGTTATATTATTTTGAACAAGTAAATTACCCAAAACTTCAACAGTTACTGGATTTAGTGGGTCGTTTGATACAAAATCATCCGTTATATTATCTTGAGTATATCCTATTGTAAAATTATGATCGTGTGGTGTACCATTTTCACCGTGATGTATAAGAGCGAGATTTTTACCCGGGTGTTCCATGATAATACCAACATCAAACGTATGTGTTTGGTTATTATTAGCAATTCCAATTATACGATCGGATACAGCAAATGAGTTCGCTTCTACTATAAATTTATCACCTTGTACAACTAAATTACCAGATACTGTCATATCATTTACATATGCATTTCCATTAACATTAAGTGCGTAATATTCATCTGGGTGTATAGAAATATTATCCCCTATAGTAATACCACCTTGATTTACTATCATCGTGTAGTCAGCTCTTGTATTTGAAAATATAATACGATCTCCTATAGAAAGTGTATCAGTTGGATTTGTATTTGAAATACCGACATTACCAGATGTAAGTAAAGATGTATTACCATTTGTAAGTTGTAATGTAGTTGAATGTATATTTGTCAATAGTTCTGTAACACCAATATCAGAATTTATTAATCTTTTAGTTATATGGTCATATGCCAAAAATGTACCTGTATCTGAAACAGTTTGGATAGGTGATATATATACATTATTACTCTCAGTGTTTATATATTCGTCTGAAGCGTTAATTACTACAGATCTATCAGCCTGATTATCACGTATTTTTTCACCGATACTAATTGTTTTAGACCTCTCTATAGTAGGTAATTTTTTAACCATCTTAATATATATCATGATTTTAATTTTGTCATCTTTGTTAAGATCACAGAATCGTCTATTATAAAGGTTCTATTAAATAACCACAAAATTCGTTTTTATAATTAGCCATTTGTCCACTTAGTATATATACGGTTATTTCATCATCTTTACATAACTGTAGAATTGTAGAATTAGACAATGGTATTTCTGTACTTGATTCGTGTACAGAATAATTACATTTTTCTATACTCTCATTATTTTTACGTAATTCTACATTTAATAAAGTACACCCATTTGTCATCATTCGTAAAGAAAATGAATAATAACCAGATACTGGTGCTATAAATGCACTACCAATAAACGAATTCGTAATATTTAAATCTATAGTATCCCATGATACCGTTTTTCTCTGTGATGCAATTTTATTTAATAACGAAACGGAAAAAATTGGTTTTGATTTCTGTTTAATAGTACCATTCACTTCTATATCATTTGTTATTAATAATGAATTGATATGTATATTTGAATTAATTTCTTCTATATTTTTAGTCCATTTAATGTGTTTATCTGTACATGTAAGAAAACTATTCTTCAAAATTGGTAATCGTCTAAAATTATTATATTCATCTGCATAAAGTAAGTCTCCGGGTGCGTAATTACGTATTCCCGTTCCACCATTTTCTGTTTTTAATATACCCTCATTTACATTATTTACATTTAAGCTATTTATATTCGAACCATTACCATAAAAGTTCTCAGATGTAATAGTTTTTAAATTAATTGTATCTACCCAAACTAATTTTTTGTGTTCGTTTGTAGATAAAATTTTACCATTTGATTTTGAGTCTGTGCGTAATATTTCTAAAGAATTTGAATGTGTCGAACCTGTAATAATATCACCATCTTCAAATGATAAATCTAGAAGGACTCCACGAGGACCATTAATTTTACGTAAAGGTCGTGGTCTAAAATATTTTTCAAGGACCTTTGTATTTTCCAGAATATCGACTCTATTTGTAGTATTCAATAGAGAATCATTTGTAGCGTTAGAATCATGTTCTAATTTTGTAATTCTTTGTAAATTGTTTTCTAATGTATACGTTTTTTCATTTAGTTTTAAAATATCTTTATTTGTATTTATAGTTTTAGTTTCTAAAACTGATATTCTTGGTTGATACGTTCTATCTAATAATTTAGGTATATTTTCACATTTTATTTCTAAATCACGAATTTTAGGGGTATTATCATCTAAAATATCTACACGCTTTATAGTTTCTAATAATTTTACATCTGTATTTTTATAATTATCTTGTATATTTATAATATCATTTGCAGAAATATTTAAAGAATTATTTAAATCTGTTAATTTTGTTGTAATTGTCTGTATTTCAGGTGTGTGATTTATATATTTATTTTCCAAGCATGTAATTCTACATGTATTTTTTAAAATATCATCTTTTATAGCCGGTAATACTGTTATTTGTTTGAAAAATCTATTTTCTAATGATTTTATTTTCTGTATATTATCTTCTTCTATATCACGAATATCATTAATATTTCTATTTATAGTAGATTCGTTTATAGATATATTATTTTTTATAGTTGTGATTTCAGGAGAATAGTCTATTATTCGATTTTTTATGTCAATAATACTTTTATTAAAATCATCTATATATGTTTCATTTTCCAATTTATAAATTCTATTCTTGAAACCTGATATTTCACTCTGTATATAATCTATCTTTGATGCATTTGTAAATTCTATAATATTAGACACTGCATTCGAAGACGAACAATCAAGTAAATTCGTTTTTATACCTGTATTTATAATTTCCTTTGTATCTCTATTATATCCTATAAACGTAGTTTCTTCTGTAGTTTCTAAACGTATCGGTGATATATATGTAGAATTAGGTGTAATGGTATTTATGATATTATTACTTGCATTTAATACAATCGAATTTTCACCCTGTGTATTATTAGTATGCTGACCAACTCTAATTTTTGTAGATTTAATATTTAGAAATTGCTGACCCATTTAAGATAGATGTGTATTTTAATTTGCATAAACGATACCAGCCATACCATTTTCAATACGAAGTATATTATAGTTAACCGCGTATATGGGGTGATTAATTGTAAGAGACTTGCTTATAATTTTAACTGAATTTAATCTACTGAAATTAAGTGTCCCTGATGGCTGAATAGAACTCGCTGATAAGCAAAAGCAGTATAAGAAAAAATCGGGGGACGTAACAAAGTTGGTATGATAATAGTTTGATATATCCATAAAATGAGGACGCCCAGTTTTAAAATTACTCAAATCTAAACCATTTATTTCAATCTTTATTTTATTGGTTGTTGATGTTAACACCCCTTCGGACATTGTATCTGAAGATGCAATATACTTGACTGGGTGGTTGAACACAAGTTCTTGAGAAAGTTCATTTGACGGAATACTTTTCTGAACTTGTGTAATAAGTAAATCGTGTTTCCTGGATACTAAATTACCTCGTTCTTCATTATCAAGGTAATAATAGTTTGAATGAAACTCAAAATTATAGGTATCTACACCTGGCCCCCAATGTATACGTAATTCGACGTTATGGTACTGTAAAGCGACTATGGGTAAAGCATACTGTGGGCTTTCACAGAAAAAGAATCGTAATGGATAAAAATACGATTCACCACTAGTACCTGGGTGTACACCTAAAGCCGAATTAGATACATTTTTTGCCATTGTATCTATAGCTATTTTTTCTGTAAAAATAGAATCTTGTGTGTCTATTAATTGACCACCAATAAAAAGTTCTACTTTATCAATGAAATTGGACCAATTGCTTGTAGATGCTGCTCTGTTAGCAGCATCATACACACTAATATAGCTGTATCCTAACATATCACCTGTTCGATCAAAACGAATAGATGACATAGAATTCGCTTTCACACCCCCCTGAATAGTTTGTTCTTCAACGGATTGTGAAAAGTTAGAATGTCGTTTAAACGTTGACGTAAAAAAAGATATTTCTGGTTCGCCCATAATATATTCGTCTTGAGCACCAATTGCTATGAGTTGAACAATACCAGATGACATTTATAATAAGAAAAGGTTAAAAATACGAGTTCGCGACGCCCTGACATAATTAATAGGACATGTTTCTTTTTTTGCAAATGAATCTAAATATTAAACAGGTTTCGCTTGTAGTCGCCACTCCACCTGTTTCCTTTAATAACTCAACGGTTATTCTATCGAGTTTACGAATTGGGTTATAATATTGTTGGATAACTGGATATTCATTTTTAAAAACGAGTCGAGTTGTTCCGTCTGTTATGAGGGTTCCGAAAACACCGTTTATCATATTATCATCACCCGTTTCGAGATCTGTTTTTCCTCTTTGAGAAAAAATAGTTCTTAACTCATCAATTTTAAGATGAAGGAGTTTGTGATTTACATCTGTACCGTTAATATGAGCCGCTATTAATTGAACCTGGACTATATTTTCGAGTGGTGTTGGAAAGTACGAGGTAAATTTTTGCTTTGAAGTCGAATCATCAACGGTATCAACTATAACCGTATGGTATTCGTGTTCGAAATCGGGTAAAGTGGATTGACTCGTCACTAAAGCCATTTATATATACTGGAGATTTTACTTCATCTTATAGCTCGCTTGTTCGCGAACAAGTTTTTGTCCGTCACACACACCACCTTTACTGTCGGAGTAGTAGGCATTACCCAAACATTCTTCGGTCGATGGGATATCGAAGAGCGAACCCGTATTGACAGTTTCGATTTCGACCTCTTTACCCTGGTATCCGCTGGTACGTAACATTGCGAGAACACACAATACTGCGATGATGATGACGATAGCTTTGATCGTGTTTCTGTTGGTGGCGTTAAGTTTCATTTATATTGAAACAACATTTTTTATAAAGTGCGTTAAAGAGAATAGAATAGTTTCAATATAAAGAGTAATAGTAATGGACGGTGAAATTATTCTTGATCGTAAAAATACGAATGTCATGAAACTTGATGATAATGAACAGGCCCTGATGAACGAAATTGAAATTGATGTTCCTCGACGTCAGCCTGTGAAAAAACAAATTTCACAAATGAAAACACAATTTACAGCACCACAACCACAAGTTTTCCAGGAAGATATTGATTCATTTGCTAACCCTAACAAACAGGCACAGCCATCTATACCTCCACCTGAAGAACCACTTGATTATCACGAATACGATGATGAACCCGAGATGGACTACGGAGGTGGTGGTGGATATATGATGGAAGAAGAGGAAGAAAAACCATCACCTGGGTTTAAGACAATTGATGAAGAGAAAGCGGATCTCGTGAACAAACTTGGACGTTTGGAAAAAAAGGGGTTTACTGTCAACAAGCGCTTGAATGCTTATTCCCCTATAGACGAACTTAGAAACGAAGTAAAGCGAATTACATATAGTATAGATGTAGACAAATCGGTTAAATTTGCAAGACGTATGCTTATTGCGTGTACGACAGGACTCGAGTTTATGAATAAGAAGTATAACCCATTCGAGATCCAGCTCGATGGATGGTCCGAAAACGTTATGGAAAATGTTGATGATTACGATGAAGTCTTTGAAGAGTTATACGTGAAATATAGAACTAAAATGCACGTCGCTCCAGAAGTCAAACTTATTATGATGCTGGGAGGCTCGGCGATGATGTTCCACTTAACGAATAGTATGTTCAAATCTGTCATGCCGAACATGAACGATGTGATTAAACAGAATCCAGGATTGGTTCAAAATATGATGTCTGCTGTACAAAATACAGTTCCAAAGTCAGAACAAAGTTCGGAACCTTCAAATACAGGTAAACACGAAATGCAAGGACCAGGGTTTGATATTTCGAGTCTCATGGGTAATATCATGATGCCACCAACACCACCCATGAACACAACAAGTATTCCAGCTCAAGAACCAGTTGTATTAGACGATGACGAAGATGACGATATTTCCGATATTGCCGAAGCACCAACACCAGGTGATGTCGAAGGAGGGGGTGATGGAGAATTACGTGAAGTTAAAGTTACTCAGACCAAAGCTAAACGTGGTCGAAAGAAAAAATCAGTCGAAATTAATTTGTAAAATATAGTATATGATAGGGTATTGTCCATTAGACGAAGATCCTATTGAAAGACCGAGACCTTCGCGAGAAGTATCAGTATCAGTCCCAGTCCAGGAGAGAGTTAAAAATTCTACTGGTAGAGGAGAAGATACGGAGTGTAATTATGTTGTTTTGTTCTTTATTGCGGGTGTTATTGCCTTAGCAATCATGGACACGCTCCCATCTAAAAAGTGATTAAACCATCTACCATCCTGTTTATTCCAGCATGGTAAATGTGATTTTGTTTTTTTTAAATATCTTCCGTAAAGGTTTCATAATTCGTTTTGAGTTTGGTATATATTTCCGCGACTGGATTAATATTGGATGTCGTACTCACGTTAGAAACTGTAACAACCTCGGCACCGATTGTTACTTTACCTTGTGTTTTTGAATCTTTACTGATATGGTGATCGAACATGGCTGATACGGTATACGTATTCGAATCTGGTGAAATTTGAATATTCATGTGGTACTGTTGATTTTTACGTAACCCTACGTAAAATTCTGATAATTCTGCGCCTGTGTTAAGACTTTTAGTTTCGGTGACCTGTATTCCCATTGGGTATATATACTTTAAAAGTATGTTATTTTTTAAGATCTATATTCACGCCATTCGGCAGTCCATTCATTATGTGAAGTATCACGTGATTTCAATATAACCTCGTACCTGTACGAGGAGCTACTTTGAATATAAAAATTGCTATTGTTATACGGGGAACCAAAATTGTTGTATGTGGTCCTCTGAAAACCATTGACCTCTACCCTAAAGCCGGAATTAATACTAAAATTATTATTAGACCTAAAATAAACATGATACTCGAGCGGTAAAGATGACGGTAAAGTGTGTGATAAATTTATATAATTGAAGTTATAATCATTGTAAGTGATATATGAAGAATTATAGTTATAATTCGTAGCGGATGAGAACGTCGAATTAATCTCAATTCTGGAACCACCTGTAATTACAGCGCTACTGAAGTCACCTGTACCATAACTTCCACCACCACCACCACCACCACCACCGGATGCCGCATTCATTTCTTCTATCGTAAACAAAATTTTACTTGGATAATCATCCGTACTAGCTTGAAGAACCTCATGGTGCATACGGTATTCCTTATTGTACGTTAACGTCATACCAACACTTTTATCAAAATTTGTATATACATTTGTTTGAGACGCTTGACTCCAAGAACTAAGACTATTGTTATAATAAAATTCTATCTGACTCGCCTGAAATGTGGGACTAGATCCATCAGTTTGTGTAAAATAAAAGTCGTGTGAATGACCGACCCCTAAATACCCAAGTCTTAATTGAAACGTACCCCCGTAAAACGCTGCAGACGAATTGTAGGCTACGTTATGTATCGCAGAATCTTGATTAAATGTCAATATTCCGTTATAATTCCAAGACGCATTAAATTCCCTTGTTTTTGTAAAGTCCGCGGCTGATAATTTTGCTTCGACAGTTACTTGATTTGTATTTTCTTTTGTAATTTCAAGTATTAAAAATCTACTTGGTGTTGCGCTGTTTTCATATGGAATATGAATAGTATGATCTTGAAAATTTGAAAAAACGGTATGAGACGTACCATTTATATTGACTGATAAAGAAGAACCTCGCTCGATTTTTCCTTGTATTGAAATGGCCGTTGTATGCAATTTTAAAACCAGTTTCTGACCGTGGGTCATTGCTGTTGAAATATTTAATGTATCAAACGTGGATGACGTAACATAAACGTCATAAGATGTTTGGTTATACATATAATCGTATGGACCACCAGAAACGGTTACATCGATCTGATTCGAATTCTTACCTATACTAACAGTACCAGCAGTCGCACCACCACCACCACCACCACCAGAAGCTGCAGCCCACGTTGGGTTACCTCCGGCAACTGTAAGTACCTCTCCAGACGTTCCTATACCAAGTTTGGAGAGTGTGGATCCAGAATAGTAGAGTATATCACCTGTTGAGTAACTTGATTGACCTGTACCACCTCTAGCAAACGCTAAAGTTCCACTCGAAATTTGAGACGTACTCAAACCTGTTAAACCTGACCCCGAACCACTAAACGAAGATCCACGAACGCTACCAGTAACATCAAGTTTATAACCTGAAGCTGCAGTATTTCCTATACCCACGTTCCCACTCGAATTAATTCTGAATCTTTCTGTATTATTTGTTGTAATTGTAAACGTATCAGTTGAAGGAAATCCAAACTTTGTATTTGAATCACCTGTATGTGTAATGTAATCGGAAATATCACCACTAAAACCACCACCAGAAGCTGCAGCCCACGTTGGGTTACCTCCGGAAACTGTAAGTACTTCTCCAGCCGTTCCTATACCCAGTTTGGAGAGTGTGGATCCAGAATAGTAGAGTATATCACCTGTCGTGTAACTTGTTTGACCTGTACCACCTCTAGCAACTGCTAAAGTTCCACTCGAAATTTGAGACGCACTCAAACCTGTTAAACCTGACCCCGAACCACTAAACGAGGATGCAGTTAATGAGTTTGTAAATCTCCCTGTACCAGAAACATCAAGTTTATAACCTGGACTTGTTGTTCCTATACCCAAATCTCCCGCCGTAGTTAATGTCATTTTTGTAGTCGTCAAATTAGCGGCGTTCGTGGACCATTTCATTTTATTAGAATCACTGTTATCCATACCAAATGCCCAACCGGCTTCACCTGCAACATCAAATGATATAAAAGGATCTCCTGCGCTAGAACTACCTACTCGAAGTGTGATTATAGAATCCTGATTCGAGCTTTCATTAGTATTATACACCAAAAGACCATTATCAAACGGGTTAGCACTACCACTTGATCTTATTTCTAAAGGTGTGCCTGGAGATGATGTTCCAATACCAACATTACCTGAATTATAGTATATATTTGACCCCGACGTTGTCCAAGGACTTGAACCACCACCAGAAGCTGCAGCCCACGACGGAATACCCGCAGCAACTGTAAGTACCTCTCCAGCCGTTCCTATACCCAGTTTAGTTAATGAATTAGTACCATTCGAGTATATAATATCACCTGTCGTGTAACTTGTTTGACCTGTACCACCATCTCCAACTGCGAGTGTTCCCGTAATGGAAGAAGCACCTAGATCGACCGCGAGTTTATTTGATTCGATAACCAAACCCCCATTTGTTTTTGCATCTATGGCCACCGTGGGTGTTCCACCTTCAGAAGCTGCACCAGCTGTAATACCATTGCCACCAGATATAGATTGTACGTAATTACCTGTCGTGTGCGAACCTAAAGTTATAAGGTTATCAAGTGTAGTTGCACCCGTCCCACCTCTACCAACTGCTAAAGTACCAGATGTAATGTTACCCGCGTCAAGTTGGGTTAAACCCGTGGTTACACCCGTCCCACCTTGTGCAGTTCCAACGGAACCCCATGACATTACACCCCCACCCGAACTTGTAAGTACTTGACCATTCGTACCCGCGGAATCGTTTACACGTAAACCACCTGTTACATTCATATTACCAGTAATATCCAATGGATACGATGGAGAGGAGGTACCGATACCTATATGGTTTCCAATGAATACATTTGAAGACACTGGACTCACAGATGATGTTAAGGATGGGGAAATAACATTTATAGTATTACCCATACCTGCGTGAGTTTGGCAATTGTAATACATCGTATCAGGAGCTTCCATTGGTACAATAAATTGTATATATGCTCCGGCATTCCCACGGGTACCGAAAGACGAATACCCGGTATTATACTGCACCCCTTCGGCTGTAGTTGATATTCTAAGTGGATGAGACGCATTTGAAGTATCAGAATAATCAAATCTGTAAGTTACACCTCTATAGAGTGTTAGCACTGGCTGGGTAACACCATCTATAATAAAAGCTCCGGGTACTGCTGTAACTGTAAAATATTGGGCGGTACTTTCGTTAACGTACCCACCAGCTAATACAACATTCGATGTAGTTATACCATCAACATTTACCGCAGTACTTGTTAATGAACCGGATGTAGTAACATTACCACATAAAACATTCCCCCAAATATTCGCGGTAATGTACCCGTCAGTTGATGCATTTGTTGGTACTATATCGGTACTACTTGGATCACTGAGTGTATATGCAATAGTATATTCACTTTCATCACCTCTATAACCAGCAACAACGTTTGCGGTTGGTCTGGTCATGATGATACCCATATCAATTGTATCAATAGCATTCGCATTACCCACTTCAATGATTGGATCGGAAACACTATGTATTTCAGAATGTTGAAATGTAGCACTACCTTGAACAAGTAAATTACCGGTAACAGTTAGATTTGAAGAAAGTGATGTAACTTCGGTTGCGTTATTATAAGATATTTTACTATCGCCAAATGTATTATCAGCTTTTATATACGGTATTTTACCCGATGTTAATGTAGTTGCACCGGTACCACCATCTCCAATTGCGAGTGTTCCCGTAATGGAAGAAGCACCTAGATCGACCGCGAGTTTGTTTGATTCGATAACCAAACCACCGTTTGTTTTTGTATCAATAGATAATGTGTGTGCAATAGTTTCACCTGATGTGGTACCCGTACTCGTAATACCATTACCACCTGTAATCGTGGAAACGTAATCGCCTGTCGTACCTGTACCTAAAGTTATATTACCACCACCACCACCACTACCTATATCCGAAGTTAATACATTTGTATTGTAAAGTTCTTTGGTTGTTGGATTGTATCCAATAACAGTTGTAGATGCTGGATTTGTTACACGTAAAGGTGACATGTAAATACTGTCACCTGTTGGTGCATTAATAGCTGTAGAAGAAGCGTTTAAAACAATTGTATTATCCGCCTGATTTATAGGAGCCTGTTTACCAAACCGGATTTTGGTAGACCGCTCGATTGTCGGTAAATTTTTAACCATTTATTATAAGTGTGTATTTTAATTTGCGTATATAAGACCAGCCATACCATTTTCAATTCGAAGTATGTTATAATTGACTGCGTATATAGGATCGGTAATATTTGTTGTTTGACTAACTATTCTAACTGAATCTACACGGCTAAAATTGAGTGTTCCTGTCGGCTGGAGCGAACTCGACATTATGCAAAAACAGTATAAGAAAAAATCGGGAGACGTAACATAATTTGTATGATAATAATTCATAACGTCTATAAAGTGTGGTTTTGCCCATTTATAATTGGTTATATCTGACCCATTAATTTGTATTTTTACTTTATTTGATGTTGATGTTAAGGCACCGTTTCCTGATGTATCGGAAGATGCAATATATTTTACGGGGTGATTAAATGTTAATTCCTGTATACGTTCATTTGACGCAATATTTTTTTGCACCTGTGTAATTATTATATTATGATTTTTGTTAACAATTTCTTTACGTTCTTCATTATCAAGGTAATAATAATTCGAATAACATTCAAAGTTATAGTTTCCTGCATCTGGACCCCAATGTATACGTAACTCAACATCATGATATTGTAGTGCGACTAAAGGTAAAGTAGATTGCGCACCTTCACAAAAAAAGAAACGAAATGGGTAAAAATAAGAAAGTGCACTTACACCTGGATGTGGACCCAATGCACTCTTTGATACATTTGTAGCGAATGTATCTATAGCAATTTTTTCTGTAAAAATTGCGTCCTGGCAATCTATAACCTGACCACCGATAAGAAGTTCGACTTTATTTATAAGTGTATCCCAATTTTGTATATCAAGTGCTTCTGTATTATTATCGATTGTTAGATATGTATATCCCAACATATCACCAGTTCTATCAAAACGGATAGTTGACATAGAATTTGCACTAGGGTTTCCTTTTATAACCTGTGATTCGACGACCTGAGAAAAATTCGTGTGTCTTTTGAAAGATGAAATAAAAAAGCTTACTTCTGGGCTACCCGTGATATATTCATCCTGAGCGCCAATTGCAACGAGTTGAACGATACCAGATGACATTTATAATAAGAAAAGGTTAAAATTACAGATGTACGACGCCCAAAATTTTACTGAAAGGCTAAATTTCTTTTTTTGCAAACGAATTTAAATATAAGATAAGCGTTACCGATCGCCAATTCTGCACCAGTAGTGGTTAAAAAATGTATGGATAATCTATCGAGTTTACGAATTGGGTTATAATATTGTTGGATAATTGGATATTCGTTTTTAAAAGTATAACTAGTAGTGTTATTTGTTACAAAACTACCAAATAGATTTTGTATTTTAATTTGATTAGTTGACGAGAGTGTATCTTTTGCGTACTGAGAAAACGGTGTGTTTAACTGATCTATATGTAAATTTATTAACTGTGGTGAAAATCCCAAACCAGTAAAATTACCAGCAATTAATTGTACTTGTACAATATTTTCCAAAACTGCTGGGAGAAAAGCGGTAAATTTTGGTTTTTGACTATTTGCTAAATTTGTGTTATCAACAACTATAGTATGGTGTTCATATTCGAAATCGGGTAAAGTGGATTGACTAGTCACTAAAGCCATTTATATATACTGGAGATTTTACTTCATCTTATACCCCGCTTGTTCTCGAACAAGTTTTTGGCCGTCGCATACACCACCTTTACTGTCGGAATAGTATGCATCACCCAAACATTCTTGAGTCGATGGGATATCGAAGAGCGAACCCGTATTGACGGTTTCGATTTCAACATCTTTACCCTGGTATCCGCTGGTACGGAACATTGTGAGAACACACAATACTGCGATGATAATGACGATAGCTTTGATCGTGTTTTTGTTGGTGGCGTTAAGTTTCATTTATATTGAAACAACATTTTTTATAAAGTGCGTTAAAGAGATTAGAATAGTTTCAATATAAAGAGTAATAGTAATGGACGGTGAAATTATTCTTGATCGTAAAAATACGAATGTTATGAAACTTGATGATAATGAACAGGCCCTGATGAACGAAATTGAAATTGATGTTCCTAGAAGGCAGCCTGTAAAAAAACAAATTGCCCAGATGAAAACACAATTTACACCACCGCAACAACAGGTTTTCCAGGAAGATATTGACTCGTTTGCTAACCCAAATAAACAAGCACAACCATCTATACCTCCACCGGAAGCGCCTCTTGATTATCACGAATACGACGATGAACCCGATATGGACTACGGAGGTGGGGGAGGTGGGTATATGATGGAAGAAGAGGAAGAAAAACCATCACCAGGGTTTAAGACGGTCGACGAAGAGAAAGCGGATCTCGTGAACAAACTCGGACGTTTGGAAAAAAAAGGGTTTACTGTGAACAAGCGCTTGAATGCCTATTCCCCTATAGACGAACTTAGAAACGAAGTAAAGCGAATAACGTATAGTATAGATGTAGACAAATCAATTAAATTTGCGAGACGTATGCTTATCGCGTGTACGACAGGCCTCGAGTTTATGAATAAGAAGTATAACCCATTCGAAATTCAACTCGAAGGGTGGTCCGAAAACGTTATGGAAAATGTCGACGATTATGATGAAGTTTTTGAAGAGTTATACGTCAAGTATAGAACTAAAATGCACGTCGCCCCAGAAATCAAACTTATTATGATGCTTGGAGGCTCGGCTATGATGTTCCATTTGACGAATAGTATGTTCAAATCGGTCATGCCAAACATGAATGATGTGATTAAACAAAATCCAGGACTGGTTCAAAATATGATGTCCGCGGTTCAAAACACAGTACCAAAATCACAACAAGGTTCCGAACCTTCAAGTGATGGTAAACACGAAATGCAAGGTCCAGGGTTTGATATTTCCAGTCTCATGGGTAACATTATGATGCCACCAACACCACCCATGAACACGACGAGTATTCCAGC
>ERZ651776.4008-NODE-4008-length-13984-cov-5.492917_pt1 | contig 13984 bp, 12 predicted proteins | sample MGYA00514761_ERZ651776 | MGnify/ENA metagenome assembly ERZ651776 | reverse complement strand
AACGCACGGAACGAAGGCGGGAGAGATTGTTGTCTTGGCATGGTTATTAAGCCAAGTGATGTTGTAACCAGTTCCCAAGTTCTGCTTCTTTGGATTCGCCCAATTTTTCCTCTTCTTCCTGGTTGTCTTTTTCGGCTGTTCCTCGACAGCTTTCTCACCCCCAGGGTCATTTTCTTTGCTAACGAAGCGGGGGTGAGGGGTTAAGTTGTGGATATCGATAAGTTTGTGAGCATCCTCGATTGATACGCCCATGATGGTGGAGATTGCTGATGGGGAGGCAGCGGACATTGTCGAAACTCGCTTGAGAAGAGCGACGTTGACATCACTGATACTATTCACGGCCGGAATAGTCTCTCCGTTTGCTTCCGAAGTGGCTTCAATCGTAGCCTTGTCCGTGGCCACTCGATCGTTGGCTGTCCTCATCTTCTCGACCTCTCTTTGAACCCCCTCGTCCTCAAGTTGCTCGAGAGGGGGCTTCCGAGTCGCTCCGTGGATGTTGCAATCGTACGTAAAGCACGCGCGACAGAAGAGGTTCGTGTAGCTGTCCATCAACTGAGAATACGATTTTTCCTCCTGTTCTTGCTGCACTTGCTGCTGATCTCTGTTTTGCTTCTTCTGTTTTTTTTTCTTGGGTTGCTCCAACTCCAACTCCGATGACGACATCGATGTCTCGCTCATCTTTCGGTACTGCTCCAAAACGACCTTAGTTTCTACCTTGCATTGCCGTGCGACATCCTCGAGCAACTCGGCATAGGCGTCTCCGTTCCCTGCAGCTGCAACGACAGTCAAAGTCAAAGTCCCACTTTTTACCAGCTCCGCGAGGACCATAGCCACCTCCTCATCTTTACCCTCTCTCCTCCAGCCTTCCCCTCCCTTCAGCACCAGCTCACGCTCGCGAGTGTCATAGACATCGCTCACAACATCCTCCTTGTCATCGTCCCCGAACCAAGGAACATAAGTAAGCGTAGGGGCATCAGGGACAGACAGGTTGGGGAAAGGGAGGAATGAGGTGTGCGTCGAGAGAGGAAGAGGAGATGCAGAGGGGAGGGGGGTCAAGTGTGGTGTTGGCCGAAGAGACACTGAGACCCTCGATGTTTGCTGACTATGGTTGTGGTGGTGCTGGTGGTGTGATGCTTCGTTCTTATTCCCTTTTTTACCCGCGCTGCTGTTAAATATTATTGTGTTAATTGTGTGCAAGCTGCTCTTGTCCGTTCGTGAGATGAGGAGGGAAGGATCTACAACGTCGTTTCTCAAGCGACGGGTAAAAACCGTGCTGCTCCCAAAGAAGGGGGTACATATTGTCGCGTTTTCTTTCGATGTGACTTTCGCCCTAACGGGGTTGACCTGTCCCTTTCCCTTTCCATTTGCCTTCAATGCCGCCTTTACCTGGCCCTTAATCGGTGAAGTCGTCATCGCAATCGTCGCTCTTGCAGTTTCTGCTGCCCTTCGCTTCTGTTCATTGTCGTCTGCCCCCCTTTTCAACGACAATGATACTACAGAGGCGTATTGAGAGTTTTTAAAACGTTTATAGCACGCAATGGCGGAGATGATCTCCTTCTCTTGCACAGAGGGTTCCTCTGCCTGCATAGCCGGACAGTTTGAGGGTGTGGCAGAGCCAAGGGCGGAGCCAGATACAGCACCCGGAGCAGTGAGGGCTGCAGAGTTGGGGCGAGAGGAAGGCATCTCCGCGTCGTAAAGAAGACCCTAAGTCTCAGAGTAGAGAATATCTTCTCACAGCCGTGGGACCCTCACTGTCATAAAAATTCGGGATTTCAATAACTTATTTACTAAATTTTGGCGGATACGAAAGCACAAGATCCTTTTTACCTACTTTACAGAAATAATCAATAATTGTGTGTGTGGAACATTGAGCTAAGAACGGCCAACCAACCATCGATTTGTTCCATCTTTTGGAGCTGTACTTTACATCAATACGAACATTTAACGGCGTCTTAAAATGGGTAAGACCAAAGGTAGTAAACGTGTCCGCAAGCGCGCAGACATGGCGGCCGCTGAATTGGCCGAGAGCCAAATTAACAATCATGTTGATGCCATGGTGGAGGGAATTACTGATGATGACCTCTTCACAATCGACACCTCTGGTTCGAATTCGAATAAGCGGCGCAAGACGGCATCTGCTACTTCGGAGTCGCAGAAGAAGATGCATGAGCTGAGCGACTTGGAGCGGCGGAAGGTTGAAAAGCTGATCAAAATCCACGGTAAAGAAGGTGTGGCTAAGGTTGCAAGTTCTGGAGCGAAAAGGAATAAAGTGGCAAAGAAGCCCCCATCGCTGATTCACAATAACAAGGGGAAGGTATTAGCTGATCTGTGGGGAGAGGAGGATAGTGATATTGTTTCAAGTGGCAAAAATAAGAAGAAGGAGAAGAAGAAGACATCGTCCAAGGTGAGACGTTAAAAAAACCTCTGCGGAGGAGCTACCGAGGCCGAGGCCGAGGCCGAGACCGAGCACGAGGTGCTCTATTTTGCTAACCTTATCTTATCTGTCCCACTTCCTCCCTGCAGACGAAAGATATAACTCTCGAAGTTGCCAAGAGCGGCCAATCTTATAATCCGGACCATGATCAGCACCAAGATGTGCTGGGAGAGGCCTTGAGTTTGGAGATACGGCGGAAGGATGCAAAGGAGGAGGCGGAGAAGCCTGTCAATCAAATGGTTGCGAACCTCTTGCGAAAGACTGTTTCGACCTCGGGAATTGTTAATTGGAGTGACAGCGACAATGATTCGGACGGCGACTCGGACTCGGACTCGGACTCAGACTCAGACTCAAACTCAGCTTCCACCACCCGAATCGTGAAGAAGAAGAAGGAAAAGCTAACGAGAGCGCAACGCAACAAGCAGTCCAGAGCGCGACGGAACAAGGCTGAAGAAGGGAAAAGGAAAGATATCAAGAAATTTTTACACACGGTGACCGAGAGCAAGAGTATCAAGAAAAAACTTCTAAAGGAAGAACGGGCCAAGAAAGATAAAGCAGACAAGATCGAGCGGCTGAAGGAAGAGAAAAGGAATAAACCGAGGGGATTGGCAGTAAACGAGACCGTTGCGGAAGAGAATCCGATTACTGCTGACAGTGTACCTGTCGCCCTCACGGAGGAATTGCGAAAGGGTGGGGGCATTCGTAGCATCGTCCGGAAGGGAGATCTTCTGAAGGACAGAATGTTGTCAATGGCGGCTCGAGGCTTGGTTGAGAAGAAGAGTACTCGGGATCGAAAAATCGTTCAGGGAAAGAGACGGAGAGGTGCGAGGGCATCCGAGCAGTACCAGCTCTTTTAACCCTTCCATTTTGATTTTGGTTTTTGGTCTCGCTTTTGCAAATGAGACTGTCAAGACCAAGGTGGACCAAACGGGGATCACAAACGATCGCAAAAAAAGCTTATTAATTATGCGCCTGTGACGAAATACATTGGTTATACAAAAATTGAAAAGAAGAAAATTTAATTTGAGAAAGCGCTAAATCAGAGCTCTATTGTTCTTCTTTAGGTTCTTGTTGCCACTGCTCTCACTGCTCTTCTTCTTGTTATTATTGGTTACCTCCTCTTCTTCATCCTCAAAAACTTCAACCGCTTTCCTCTTGGTAGTTTTTAGTTCCACCTTGCTCTTCAAGTTGCGGAGAGTTCCGCCGAAGAGGTAGTAATTCTTCACGTAGAGATCATTCGCGAAGCTCCCCGACTGCCGCACCCTGCTGCCACACCACGGGTTGGGAGCTATGAAACTCTTCCCGGCAAGGTCGGCGGCGTCGTCGTTGTCATCGCTGCAATTCCGCTTGCCAGATTTCGAAGGGGTGTCATCATTTTCCGCATCGTCTTCCATTTCGGCCGGTTTCTGGAATTTTCCCATCTCCACCAAGCACTCTATGTCTGCTATGGCCTCAAGTTCAGTATTTGTGGCAACGAGAAATAGTGTCCCATCCGGGATGACCGATAAGGCGTCGACCCAGTTGTACTCGTTCACCGTGAAACCCGGATTAAAAAAAACACAGATGTCTGGCCGCTTATTTAGATTTATATCCGTCCTCATTGCTGTCTCATAACTCTGGTTGTGCAGAGACACTCTTAGTTTGGCATTCTTTTTGTTCTTATTTTTTAGGTCGTCGGGAACATTTGGCCCAATAAAGGAAATTTCCGAGGTAGTAAAGTTCTCAATAACATCATCGAGTGCCTCGCGATAGCTTTCAATAGCAGACTGCTCGTCATTGTTGGTCTTGGGCCAGAGCTCTGCGTCAGAGGCCCCAATAACATGAATGCAGAGGCTGTCATTGCTCATCAGTTCCTCATAAGTGGGGTGGTCTAGAAGGGCATTGGAGAGAGTCGCTGGGTATGAATGCTTCTCGGATAAAACACGGTCAAACGCTGCTTCGTTGTAGACAGAAGATGTCGATGTGCGTGAAGAGGTGGCTTCAATTTGCTCATCCTCATTGCAAAGAGAAAGGAAGTCGCAGACCTCCTTGGAGTGCCCCACTTCGCCTGTCTTCTTCGCATCTTTCTTCATGCACTTGGTGCTGCAGTAAGTCACGCGGTTGCACGCAGGACAAGTCAGTTTGGAATCAGGTTTGCCACAAGTGCAGCAGAAACCATCCACACCCAGCAGGCCAGCAGCTGCTTGTTTCTCGTTGTACACTATCGTCGCTGCTTCTGGAAAATACACCATGCCTGCTGAGGGAGGATGTAGGAGGAGGGGGGGAGAGGTGGGGAAGTGGGTTTGATATGGATGGAGCCAGCAAAGTTGGTGCTGGACTTTGGGAAGTTTTTATTATTCTTGTTCGTTTTTGCGTAAAACTACCTTTCTTGTTGCCTGTCCGCTATTTGTGGACGTAAATGTAAATTTGCCACTTTTAGTTGACGTTGAGCCTACTACAAAAACGATAAAAGATTTTCGGTTAATGTTTCCGTCAGTATGCACCTAATAGCTTTTTTTTTGTGTTCTCTTCCATTCGCTGCTGATGGGTTCTCGTCAAGACCAATATTTACAGCTCTTCGCTCCCCGCAGGTTAGCATTGAAACTCATGGCGTGTGGCACAACTTTGGCGTGCCGAAGGGCTATATTTTTGCCATGGCTTGAGTGTATACACCGTCGATGCTTGTGTTGACCAGTGTTGTTGAGGCCCAGCGTTTTGCAGTGGAATGATTAATATTGCTTGCAGAAACCCTGTCTCCCATCTCAGATTCTAATATAAGTGCACCCCCCCTCCCCTTACTCTCTCAAACTCTATCTGACACTCCGATTGTTTTTTCTCTTCGCAGCGATCTCTATTGCTACGGAGTACGGCGGCCGATGCCGTGCCGACAGACACTGGTAGCACGCCGGATGTAGGGCGAAAGAAGGTGATTGAGGCTGCAAATTTGTGGGACTATAATTTTGGTTTGCAGGACCACAAGATTCCGCTACCTCATGGGCTTGAGGAGGGCGTGAGTCCACCTGAGACATTTGACATTACAGAGGTAAGTAGAGCAATAGAGACGCGGCGGCTCTTGGCGCACTCTCGCAGCAACCCCTCATCCTTGCACAAGCTGGGCTGCCTTTCTTCCACCCTCTTCTCTCCCTTCACCCTTAACCTGACCAAACCTAACCTACATATCCCTCCTAACAAACCGACCTCTGGTGCAGGCGCAAATAAAAACACTCGAAGAGGACGGAGCAGTGTTGATTCGCGGAGTACTCGATTCTGATTGGGTTGAATACCTCCGGTCAGCGACAGGTAAACAGGTGGAGGAGCCTCACTTCTGGTCTTTTGCAGGTACTGCAAGCAAACTGTATGACTATATTCAACGAAATGTGTGGCAAACGAACCGCTCATTCGCGAAATTTTACTATCACTCTCCTGTCGGGCACGTTCTATCTCAAGCGGGGCGAACTGATGAGATTCGCGTGTCGACGGACTTGTTGATGGTGAACCCGAACAAGGGATTCAAATGGCACCAGGACAACCAGAATGGTCCCATAACGCCTCCAGAGGGTCTGCGGTTCTGGATCACTATGGATGAAACGCCAAAGGACTATGGCGCCCCGGTTTACCTGAAGGGTTCGCATTACAACTCTGTTGTTGATGAAGAGGCCGTATTTGTGGATATCAACATGGAGGGTCTGGAAGACTACAAAGACGATTTGCTTGAATTCCGCACTCAGCCTGGAGACATGCTGATATGGCACCCGAAGACGATACATAAGATTGATGGTCCGGCGGATGGTATCTGGACATCGTACCGGCGAGTTCTAGGCGGGACAGCGGCAAAGGGAGGCTCTACTTACCATGACAAGACGGGGACGGGAGGGGTTCTGAGCGACCTTGGGAGACACGGAATGGAGGACGGCCAACCTCTGAAATCCTCCTTTTTTCCGATTATTTACCCTGTTTTCGATAAGAAGGAGGCCGAGGATCGTGACAATGGTATAGTTGGACGAAATGCCCGAGACATTATCAGCAAACTCGGCGGCTTGGCAGGACAGGCGGCAGGAAATAAGTTTTTCTCTTTCTTTCAGGTGCTAGGCTCTCGTCATGATGATGTGTGCGAAATTGAAAGTGACGAGGGTTGCACGCCGCGCAAAAATGACCTAGAGATGGTTATTGAAACCAAAACAAAGAAAAAAGAAAATGAACAATGAAGGAATTGAACAAAATATGTGTATGTGCTTAAGCTAACAGCTAACGTGAAACTTTTATCGCGTGAACTATTTTGCGTCGTCGTTATTTTGTGTCGTCGCAAGTTTTTCCTGTTTTTCTCTCCCAGCTCCCCTTGTCGTTTTGTTCTTTTTTGCTCTCCTCATCAAGCAACTTGAAGTAAAAGCTCCTGCATTCTGTATGGTGATCGTTAAACTTTATAATATGCTTCTCGAACTCCCATAACGTGGTCTTGCTCACTTCTCAATCTTTAATCTCCCAAATAATTGATTCCAAGATTTTTTAGTGATGATTCGCTGATTTGGACTGATTCAGAATTCAGATCGGGATCGTGTCGTTTCATTCGCGCAAGTTGGACACACTCAGTACACCACCTCAGTTTGCGTATACATAATTATATATTCGCATTCTATTTCTTCTCCGGTTTAGTTGGCGGAGAGAGAGATGAAATCCATTCTATTGCTTTCTGTTGCCCTTTTTCTTGGGCAGGAATTTTGTCATACAGCACATGCTCTCCCCTCTGCCTCTTCGACTGTTCCCGAGGGAACAATAATCGATTCCCCTCCCCCGGGTGAGACGGTGGTAGATGGCTTACTCAGTGACTGTGAGAAGCACTCGAAAACAAGCTGCTTCGAATGTGTTTCAACTCCCCAATTGACGGATTTTGGAGTTGTCGTTGATTCCACCCCTTGCCGGTGGTGTCCGACGACACAGGAGTGCCACGCATATGGCTCGCTCTTTGATGGGGCGTGTGATATTCCTATCCACACCAACGACGTAAAAGACCAGGACTACAGCAATTATGTTTGTGAGAGCTCGCATTTTGCTCACATTGCTTCGGATTTTTCCAATGTCGATACAGACTCTCTCAAGGAGTGGGTGCTTTACTACCTTAATAACTTCTCTGGTGAGAAACACAAGTTTCTGGACTGGGGTGATGAGACGGGAATTTTCTCCTTGGCGACGGGGAAATTGTTGACGCATGAAGAAGCCGAAAAGCTGAAGTCAAGAAACGGAGAAACTTCGAGTGACACCGAATCTGTAACCATCGCCGTTGCTTCCGATTGGGGCAGTGGTACGAGAGAAAGCGCAGCTGTGGCTTCTAACATGGCCCAGGTCAATGCAGACTTCACTATCCACCTCGGTGATGTGTATTACGAAGCTCTCCCAGAAGAGATTGAGACGAATATGTACGGCAAGGCGCCAAACGAACACCAGATCGGCAACGTCTTTCCCCTTGGTGAGAAGAATTCATTCTATCTAAACGCAAACCACGAAATGTTGTCCCTTGGAAACGGCTACTTCGACACTCTTTTGCCCAAGACCGATCAGAAAGCGAGTTTCTTTTCTCTCGAGAGTGATTACTGGCGATTTGTCGGGTTGGATACGGGTTATGATTCCTATAAGACATTCGAACATATCGATGCTATCAGCGAGCTCGTAGAAACAGATGCACCTTTGCAAGATAAGCTCGTAAAATGGCTCAATGAGACGCTCAAGATTGGTGAAATGTGCGGCTCTGATAAGCGCGGCGTGGTTTTGTTCTCTCACCATCAACCTATCAGTGATTTTATGGAAGATGAAGCCTACCTTGGTGCATCAAAGCAGTTGAACGATATCATGCCGCACGAGTGCACTTTCATCTGGCTCGTAGGCCACGAACACAGTTTTAATGTTTACAACAAGACGGACGCATTCGATGGTGTCGAGATTTCTTTCTACAACCGACTTGTGGGCAACGGAGGTTTCCCGCAACCTCCCCAGGAACCTTCGAAGCACACCTTTCTCCAAGCATATGATAACCGCGTCTATAAAACATTCCAGCTCAATGGCGGCAAGACAGAGGATTATGTCTTCAACGGTTTTTTCACCATGAAGGTTGATGGCCCACGACTGTACATGGAATACCACACTGTCAAGTGCGAGGGCGGTGGGGAGACGACTTGTCCAGTTATTGAGGGGCCTCATTTCAACGAGACGACTATTTTGATGAGCGAAACTTTTGAGGTCGACAATTCTGGAAGTGTGAACCTGGTCAGCCAGGACCTCAATAGAGAGCTTCTAACCGTAATAGATCCCAGCAATATCAAGAGCTATATCCTTCCCCCTGAAAAGCGAAAAAAACGTCAAAAGCGCGCTTTTGAAGATCTTTTTCCTACAGACGATAACATTGGAAAAGGAGAAGATGATATTTAATTTTTTGGGAATAAGGTATCGTCAAAGAGAACTCTATCTCTCAATTACTACTCATTCACACAATCTAGTTCTTAGTTCTACCTACGTGTACGGCAGATTCAATTCAGCTTTGAATACACCCAATAAAAGAAGGTCACAAAAAATGTCACCACCATGACGTTCCGAGTGCAATATTTGCATGCCAATTTCACAAGACAGCAAAAGCCACATTTGCGGCAATCAAAATCTGACTTTAGCGCGTTCACAACTGACGAATATATACCATCACCTCCAGTTATTTCTTGTAGTCGCTTTCGCTCGCTCTCGGTCAGCTTGGATTTCACAGCGCCAGTCTCAGGATCGATCTGACTGTCGCTTTCGCCCTTGGTTGAGAAGCGTGTTTTGATGTCATCCTAAGCCAAACGCATCAAAAAAAATGGTAAGAACCAGAGAAGGGTAGTCGCGCTGCTGCTATTTGACCGACCTATCGCTCCCTTACTCTCACCTTAATTTTACTAATTGTAAAGGCTGCTCCACTCACACCTCCGGCCCCTCCAACGCCATCCTTGATTTTCTCCCGTAACCCGCCCCAAACATTTTTACCCCACTCAAGTAGGACCTCGCCCCTATGCTGTTCTTCTGGACTTAGAATCGGAGAAACTTCTCCCATTTCTGCCCGATTGATCATTGCGAGAGACTGCTCATCCGTGTTTGAGTAACGACCAGTTGCTTTGAGCGGGGTTTGCCAATTTTGTTGTTGGTTATTATTATTTGTTCTTGGTGCTAGAAGATTATTCAAAGAACCGTCTCCCTCTTCATCGTTCGGAAGCTTCTTGTTACTGTTCTTTGCCTTCTTCTTCCCTTTCACCAGTGCAAAAATTGGATCATCTTCATCATCGTCACTGCTGGTGTCCTTGTCATCCTCAATCAGATCGACAAGAGAACCCGGTCTTGAAGTCAAGTTATTACCGCTAGCATTGCTCGGATATTGGTATTGCGATGCAGTATCACTAGAAAAAACTATTTTCCCATCGGCCTCGTAGTAACCTCCTGTATCCTCCCCATTGACCTTCCCATTCAAGACCTCCCCACCTCTGTCTCCACCCCCTCCCCCAGTATTTAAATCCGGAGATTTTATGTACTCGTCTTGTTCAGCCATCTGATCAAATACACCACCTTCACTAATAGCATCCTTGAAGCTCTGGAACGACGTAAACATCACAGCTGCACCAAAGGGAGAGTGCGTGGGAGAGTCGTCGTGCCAGAGAGGCGTTCTCAAGGAATCGAACCTTATAAATAATTGGTCGTGGATGATGCGCAAATGTGTGTGTTTGTGTGCGTGTGTGTGTAGAGCGGGATTTGGGGGAGGAAATCGAGGTGGGAAGAGATTTGTTTGCCGAAAATGCAAGATCCTTGATTAGAGTTCTCCCCCATTAATTGTATTTATATCTATTTATTCCCTACGTCTTTTGCATTCGACGATTAAAGTTCGCTACCGCCAAATAAAACAATGTCAGAAGAGGATGTGGTTATGCAGCGAGAAGCAGCAGTAAACCAGCTCCGAGGTGATTCCTACGGGGCCCTATGCAAGTCCTTGGAATCCCCCCCGGCAGGAAGCAAGAATGTTGACGTGAAGGATATGAACGCGAAGATCGTGTGGGGGGTGATACAGGGTATTGGTGATGGGGAGATTGATAATGTTGTTGAGAAGCTCAGCATGGAAGTAAGTTGGGTGATTTGTGCAGTGATTGCTATGTGACAACTGCTTCGTTCTGCTACGGTTCGTTGTTGGCCGCTCCTTGTTGTTGATTTTCCTCATGCTCTTAGCATTTGTTTTGGGGTTCCTGCTTTTGGGTATATGTCCACTAACACTAACTCTCCCACCCCCAACAACAACAACAACTCTAACAAAACCATCCCCGCCCACCACCACCACCTAGGAATGCGATACTTTGATGAAGTACATCTACAAGAGTCTTGCGGACAGTGATTCTGAGGCTTCCGGGATGATGCTAAAGTGGCATGCCAAGGTGACAGCAAAGGCGGGCCAGGGTTGCATTGTGAGGTGCATGGTTGACCGAAAGACCGTGTAGTAGTAGTGAATGGTTTTGGTTATTTACTACTATAGAAGTAACACTAACAAACGGGGAAAGTTTGTAAGAAAAAAAGTCCAAAATGTTCGCATCGTTAACGTTTTTTTCGTTTTCATTCTCATTCGCCTTTCCGCACTTGAATGGCAAGCCCCCTTATATTTAAAACCTCCCTTTGATGCTCCCATGGTAAGGAACACTTCCGACATCACCGACGCTAGCAATGCTGACACCCCCCTTGCAAGCGACCTCGGCGGCTTTCGTAAAGGCCTCCTTATCAACCGCCTTGAAGGCATCAGGGTTCACTCCATTGGTGACTGCCCTGGCAACTCCAAGGGAGCTGTCAAACAAATCGAACTCGGCATCAGCCTTCGCTCCAAGGATGGCGTTCTCCACAGCCTTGTCACCTGCCTTCCTCATACCCTCAAATAGGCTGCAGATACCGTCGACAAATTGGCCTGCGTCTGCGGCGCGGCAGACACCACGGATTCCTACGAGGCCCTCACTAGCAAAGGCCTCCCCAGAGAATTTTTCGGGAAGAGCGTTGTGGAGATAGCTGCGGAGCGCCATGCTCATGGGCCCAGTGGTGCCACAATTTACGGCGAGCGAAACGTGGGCGTTTGGCGTCCCGGCGGCCAGCCTGGATTCCCCACCAGTGTAGTTGTTACTGCCGTTCGATCCCGGAGCATCTCCAAAGTTGCCCCCGGCGAATGCACTCTCAATGGTACTGGGAGAAGAGAAGAGAAAAGAAAAGCATGCGATATTAGAAAACTATAGAAGCTCAAACAACGCGGCTGAATGCTAAATTACTCACCTGACGAACTTTCCGTGATCCTTGACTCCCGCTCCGACGACCGTACTCCCCTTGAGTGTGAGGTTGTCACGCCAGGAAACAACCCCCTGGGCGTCGCAACCGTTGTAAAGGGGATAGTGAGAGGTCCTGCCTAGCTCAGTGTGCGGTCCGCCATATGCAGCAGCGAAGATTGACTGCGAGAGAATGGCAAAGGGGTCGGACTCAGTGGCATCCACCTCCTTCTCAGCAAAGGCAAGAGCATCCCTAACATCCCAGCTCTCGAAGGAGCAGCCCTCCGCGAGCCTGGCAAGCAACTCGGCGTTCTCGGCGATTTCAGGACCGCCGCTAATGCCGACGGTGCTGGTCGTGCGGTCGGAGTGGTGGAAGTCATGAGCTCCAGCATTCTCAATGTGGAAGCGCTGAGCAATAGTGCTTGCGGAGGAGGAGGAAGCAAAGTGGAGGAATTGGTTAACGTGAGCAGCCCCGAGCTGGGATCCGCTCTCGGATGCGGAGCCGACCGGGTGTGTAAGAGTCACCGATGTAGACCGGGAATTGGGGCTAGTGATGATGGTGAGGCCTGAGGAAGTGGTCGTAGATTGCAGAGGGGAAGAGGCAGGCGTGTAGAAGCTGGTATTGGGAAGGTCTGGAGAAAGAAAAGATCATCAAGACGGTAAGTTGTAGTGTAGAGAAGATGCACAGAGAAGAAAGAAACGAGGAAGCGGGAAAATGGGCAAGGGGTGAGCGAGAGGACGTCGGATCGTGAAGCGAGCTTCTGATTTTAAGCTTACCTGGCCATTCCTCCAATGCTGATAATGTCGACAGGCACCGCCTGCTCGATGGTTTGGTGAGCGCAGCACGCGCTGTTCGTGTCAACATTCTTCGATGGGGAATATGAATATTTTGCGAAGGGAGGGGGTTTCGCTTCCACATTGGGGAAAAAACCAACAGTTTCTCCACTCAAGATTAATTTTTTACGTCAAAACTCTTCGTGTCTGACTTATACATTATATTAAGGGCCCCTCGACTCCCAATTAACTCTCAATTCACGCGAGCCCGTCTATAACTCCTCCTCCAAAACTGGGATTTGCTCCGTTTCAGCCCCCGGCTCCCGGCTCACCACCAACAAACGGGATCGCCCCGCCTCTCACCTTTATTGAGTAGTATGGGACTCCTTGATCACACACTCCTGTTGTCTGTTGCTGTTTCAATATTTTCCGGTATGACGACCTACGGTATAATCAATGGATTTTATGTATTTTCTGACTATCTGCATTCAATCACTCCAATAGTCGAAATAAATTGGAAGGAAAAAGCGTCGCAATTGTTCTTCGGCCCACCCCAACCCTTCATTCCCTTCAGCCCTGGCTTCGCAAAATGGTTCGGCGACAACGGCGGTTACGTGGACCCTTGTCTATCATACAAGAACGGCGGAATGTACGCAAAAAACTGTGCCATCGAAAAGGGAAGTGTGATGATTGTTGTTCCTGAGGATCTTGTCCTTTCTCACAAGAAGGCGATGAAATTGGACAGCCGTTTGGAAGAAGCGAGCAGGAGGATCATCAAGGCAAAGGAAATCAAGAGGGAAGACAAAATGTTCGAAGAGGAGGATTTTAACTACATCTTGAGGTGTGTGAAGAAAAACGAACGAACGAACAAACGAATGAATGAACGAACGAACGGCACAGTCCAATGTCACTAAAACACGTCTAACACACACAACAACAACAACAACAACAACAACCCCCATTGTTCAACAGTATCCTATCGATGTTCATAGCCCTGAACAAGGACATCAAGGGCCTCGAATGGCGCTCAAATTTTTTCGCCCCCTACATAACTTCCCTCCCGAAAACCTGCCAAACCCTCACCTGCTCGACCAACACCACAGCCCGCCTCGCCTCCCACACCTACGCCTTCGAGCGCGCCCTGGAGGGAAAGCGGAAGAACCTCCTGTCGTACTTATCGGCGTCTGGCCTCTCGGACGTCATATCCGAGGGCGACTATTTGGTGGCAGTCTCCGTGGTGGAGAGCCGGGCGTGGCCTCCCGGTCTCCTCCCCGGGATCGACCTTTTGAATCATCATGAGAAGGGGAACGCGATCGAGTTCAATCTCGACGAGAAGGAGAATGTCGCCAAGAGTTTCCAGAGGGTCGAAGTCGGGGGCGAAGGTGAGTTTTGTTGTGTTGCCAGGGAGGGAGCTATTGTGTCTTGTCTTGTCTTGCCTTGCCTTGCCTTGCCTTGCCTTGTCTTGTCTTGCCTTGTCTTGCCTTGTCTTGCCTTGTCTTGCCTTGTC
>ERZ651776.4007-NODE-4007-length-13984-cov-20.695333_pt1 | contig 13984 bp, 18 predicted proteins | sample MGYA00514761_ERZ651776 | MGnify/ENA metagenome assembly ERZ651776 | reverse complement strand
AGCACCATAAGCTACTAGTTGAAGAAGACCACCACCCATTTACGCTATATTCTTTATACTATAAGTGGAGAAAAAAATATAATTCACCACGCGAATATTTCTATTATAATACATATAAAACTTATTGTAATAATTTTATTATATATGATGTTCAAAGAAAAATCATCAAAAAAAAAGATAAATGTTGATACAAATGAAACATATACACTTGATGCAATGCATAATAATATGATAAAAAAATTTGAAAAAACAGACAATGATTTACAATATCATAATACAATGTTAAACAATTATGAGCAAAGTTCAAATATAATTTTTCACCAATTAAATAATGATAATAACGATAAAGATACTATAAATTTATTATGGACAAGTAATGTTGATTTGCGCGAAAAAATGATAGAAACAAAACATAAAATTAAAGAGCTTAATAATAATTATGACGAAATAGAATATTATAAAAATACTAGCTATATTTTATTCCAATATTATGATACTATTGATAACCAATCTCATATTAATAATGCTCTTGTTTCTACAACGAATATAATTAAGTCGTCGATAGATATGCCAAATAAGCAAGGAAGAAAAATATATAAAAACGAAGCTAAAAATAAAAAGTCAAACTCTACACAGAACTCTATAAATGTATTAGATGCTTTAAATAATGTATCAAATCAAGAACAAAGTAATAATATTAAAAATACTGATGATAATAGTGATAGTGAAGATTTAGTTGATGATAAAAGTACTTTGGTTGATAAATATATGTCTATAATAAATAAAAAATATGTTAGAAATGTCGAAGATGATAATATAGAAATATGTAAGGATTGTAAAAGTAAAATGATTTGTTTGCAACAAGACGCAATAATGATATGTAATACATGCGGATATCAAGAATTATTGTTAGTTGAGCAAAATAGACCTATACTTAAACAAAATACCAAGGATACTTCGCATTTTTGCTATAAAAGGATAAATCATTTTAGGGAATGGTGCAACCAAGTTCAGGGAAAAGAGAGCACTGATATTCCAGACGAAATATTTGAGAAGATTTTAGCGGAAATTAAAAAAGAAAAAATACTCGATCTTAAAGCAATTACATATTCTAAAATGCGCGATATTCTTAAAAGATTACGTATCAATAAGTATTATGAACATATTAATTATATTATAAATAGAATCAATGGTATCCCTACTCCGCAATTTAGCCCGGAATTAGAAGAAAAATTATGTAATATGTTTAGAAATATTCAAGCTCCTTTTTTGAAACATTGTCCAAAGGATAGAAAGAATTTCTTATCTTACAGCTACGTGCTTTATAAGTTTTTTCAAATATTAGGTCTTGATGAATATCTTAAATATTTTCCTCTTTTAAAAAGCAGAGAAAAATTGTATGTTCAAGACCAAATATGGAAAAAGATTTGTATTGATCTAAACTATCAAATTATACCATCTCTCTAAAATCCAACAGGAAAACCAATCAAACTAAAACCCGCTCCAAGACCAACTCCTTGTCTAGCACTATTTGATATAATAGGGGATAATAAATCTAATATTGAAAAAGTACATGCGGCTGTTAATGCTAAAAGCCATATTTCATTCCATTCAAGTTTATTTTTAGGTAATATTAGCGCTATAAATGCTACAACTAAGCCTTCAAATAAATATTTCATCAATCGCGATCCTGCCTCCGAATAATCAAATTTATATTCCATTTTTCTACTTATTATTCTTATATTTTTTTTTAAAAATATATAAGATTATAATTATATAAAATAGCATAAGAATATGGCGACAGTAACTGACAAAAACATTGATCTTGTAGACCCAAGAGTAGAAGACCATTTGGATGAAGACAAACCTATTAGAGGACAAAAATATGTATTACTTTCATTTGTAAGCCCCGAAGATGTTATTATCAACAAGGAGGCTCTATTTTTTAGTAAATTCATGGAAAGTTTTTCTAATAATGTTAAGGAAATCTTTGATTCTATTAAAGAAAAATATCCTGATTCAAAAAATGTTATTGATAGTATTAGTGATAATCATAAATATATCTTTGATGCAAAAGAAATGGATGAGCAATATAAGTTCTTTAAATCCGTACATGGGCCTGACCTTGAATCTAAATATCATGCCGATAATAAAGGTATTACATCAATTCGCGGTGTAAAAGTTCGTGGTTGCTTTGAAACTCTTGATGAGGCAAAAACGCGAAGCGAGTTTTTAAAGAAATTAGGTGATAAATTTCATATTTATGTTGGTGAAGTTGGTTGTTGGTGTGCTTGGGCTCCTGATCCCGAGTTTATTAAAGATGTAGAATATTCCAATTCCCAACTTAATACTTTAATGAAGGAATATAAACAAAATATGGAAGATAAGGATACTGTCTTTGAATCTCGTAAAAATTCTATTGTCGCAGCATCATCTCTTGATAATAAGCAATCTCCAACAGATGCATTAAATGATGATATAAATGATGATACAAATGTTGAATTATCTAGTATCAAAGAAAGTATTGAAAATGTAGATGTGTGGAGTCAACGCAAAGAAGAGAAAAATAAATAATTAACCTATTTAGAGTTATCATTGGAATATGAAGGCAATTGCTATATTTATTTTATTTATAGGTTGCTTATTAATAATACAAGGATATTACAGTAATAAAAAAATATGTAAAAAAGATAAAGTTATTATCAAATATGTTCCAAGAAGTGTTTACGAAGAACAAATGAAACCCGCAGAAAGTTTACAAACTTTTTATAAAGGGATGTTTGATGATATTATATTGCCCCCATAAAATATTTATTTTTATCCCTAATATTATTAAATGGAAATATTAAGAAATATTAACAAAAATATAATTGATATAACTAATGCAAATAACGATATAGATGCTGGATTATTAAAAAATAATATTAAATTATATTTTGATAATATTTCTGATAAGGAGAACATTAGCAATAAAAAAAGAGAAAAATATTATGAAAAATATGAAAACAAAAGAGTTGAGCAAAATATTAACTATGATAATTGGTTGCGTGAAAAAACTGACTTAATGGAAACTTTTAAATTAGACAAAACAAAAACAGCTTTACACAATTATTTAAAATTAAAACCCCCTAAGTATAATAATAATTTAAATCTATATTCATATTTAGATATAATAATAGATGATGATGAAAAGGTTATTAATATGCCAAAAAAGCAAAATATACAGCCTATAAAACCAAAGGTACTTCCAAGTAAAGCAGATAAATGCCCGGAATCTAAGAAAAAAGAATGTAAAGAAAAGGGAAAAAAATGTAATCCTGATTCCGGTAGATGTATTAAAGATGACAAACCAGCTAATGATAAACCCGAAGATGATAAACCCGTTGTTGATAAACCCGAAGATGATAAACCCATTGTTGATAAACCCGAAGATGATAAACCCATTGATGATAAACCCATTGATGATAAACCCGAAGATGATAAACCCGAAGATGATAAACCCGAAGATGATAAACCCGAAGATGATAAACCCGAAGATGATGACAAATGTACGGAAGCTAAGAAAAAAGAGTGTAAAGATAAAGGCAAAATATGCAACCCAGAATCTGGTAGATGTATTAAAGAACCTGTTGTTAAAACAACCGGTAAAAAAGTAGCACCAGTACCAAAAGTAGCACCAGTAGTAGCACCAGTAGTAGCACCAGTAGTAGCACCAGTACCAAAAGTAGCACCAAAGGTAGCACCAGTAGCACCAGTAGTAGCACCAGTACCAAAAGTAGCACCAGTAGCGCCAAAAGTAGCACCAGTAGTACCAAAAGTAGCACCAGTAGTACCAAAAGTAGCACCAAAAGTAGCACCACAAGTAGCGCCAGTAGCACCAGTAGTAGCACCAGTAGCGCCAGTAGCACCAGTAGTAGCACCAGTCGTTAAATTAGATAAATGTTCGGAAGATAAAAAGAAGGAATGTGAAATAAAAGGAAAAAAATGTAATCCCGATTCTGGTAGATGTATTAAGAAATAATATAAGAATATTAATAGATATGAAAAATATATTCTATATTAATTGGTATAGTTTTTTTATTGCATTTATATTTGGAATTATATATGTATATTTCATAACACAAAATGATAAACATATGATGTTTGAAAATGTAAATAATAATATATATATTGGAGATAATAATGAATGTTACAAATATGATGTTATAAATATAAAATGTTTGGATGATAATAACTACCCGACACCATTAATATAAAAATAAAGACATACATTAGGATAATCAATGCGAAAATCTAAATTAAATTATATAATTGATAGAATGTTCTATGATAAAGCGGGGCAATTAATAATTAGTGCTATATTCGGATTATCCATTGCATTGTTATTTTATATGCCAATTAAATTGATAGATGCTGATTTTAAATATAATAATAAATGCTATAAACTTAATAAATATAAGGTAACCTGTAAAGAAGAAGCAATGAATACCTAGTTATAAATTGCGTTATAAAGTTAATTATCTAAATATATTATATCATTAGAGTTTACGAATAAGTATAAATATGTCTACGCCAACATCTACGTTAAATGGAAATACAAATACGAAAGATAATAATGATATTAATGACCCATTGGTTCAAGATGTATTAAATGAGTTCCGCGACGAATATACCTCTAAAAATAAAAACGCAAGTAGTAGTATGATACCCGATTACGAAGACGAAATTGTTGAATTCCCCCCAGATGATAATTATCCCCCGCCCCCACCTTCACAATATAGAAAACCTGAATATAACTTATCTGAAAAACATCCACCATCGCAAAATTATAACAATTCAAATATAGTAAATATAGATATGGAATTGGTAAAAAAGAATTTAACTATTGTTATAATTGTATTATTAATACATAATACTAGTATGGTTTCGGCAATTTATGAAAAAATGCCAGAATATTTACATGAAAATCTTAACGCTTATGATATTCTAATAAAAACAGCATCACTATTTATAATTTTATATGTACTATCGTTTTTTAATTATATTTAATATTTATAAGAATAATTTATTACCTGGTCGCTATTTCTTTTCAAAGAGGCAACGCTAAAATATTTATATACAAAAAATACACCAATAAAAAATGCTAAAAATATTGTAAATATTGTTGTTCCAAACAATATCATATACGATGTTATATCATAATTTTTTTTATTCATAACAACTAATGATATTATGATTACCGTATAAAGTATTATTATTAAAGAATATACTGTTAAGAATAAGTACAAATTATCTCCAATATTATAACTCCATAATAAGGCGATTACAACTATGACGCTTACAACAGAATATCCGAATATAGTAAAGGTTTCTTTTACGACTTCATCATTTTCGTTTTGTGATACAAATTTTTCATTTACCATTGTAATTATCTAATAATTCAAGAGATTATTTTAATTATTTATTGATTCGAATTGTAAAGTTCCATAATAACTATTATAATAATCATAACCCTCTAAATGATGTTGATTATCATTTAACCCCTGTGATTTATATAATGGTCTTGCATTTTTATATTCAGTCGATAGTTCGCCAATTTCATCATTATATATTTCGTCATTTATAACATTATTTTGTGCGGATATTAAATGTTCTTCGGTAATATATGGGTTTAATCCGTCGGTTTCTATATTATTGATTTCGCGAATAATAATACTTTTTTTATCAGGGTTTTCTAATCTACATTTATCACCTTCATTGCATTTTTTAGTCTTTTCTTCTTTATCTTTTTCTTCTTTTTCTTTAATTTCTTGTATTTTAATCATATTCCGCTCTCTTATTTCCGCATTATATATTCTGAAATATACAATTAATAAAGCAAATGTTACTACAAAACCAGTAATATTATCAAATAACATCAATATAGCAACACATAATACAGCTAAATAAAATTGCATAATAGAATCCTTATACATTTTCTTGAATGGTATATCATGTATCAGCATAACTGCAAATAATAATACGACAGCCAATATTCTAAATGAGTTAATTATCATTTGTATTTTAACTGTATTCTATTATAATTCATATAAAAAAATGATACGATTATATTTATGTAATAGCTTATATAATGTTAACTATAAACGGATATAGTCTTCTTAAATCTTCTTTGCAAAATGAAGAATTAGTCAAAATTAAAGAAAATCTTACTATGAAACCTAGAATTAATTTTGATATGGGGATTAATAATGATAAACCAGATAATACTTTCTTATTGTATAAGGAAACGGAAAAAAGGATTTATATTCCGAGATACTATGGTCTATGTAATTACGGACTTCCGAAAACTTCTAAATTACAATGTGGTGCTGATATAAATGTTGAGTTTAATGGTAAATTGAGAGAATTTCAACACGAACCTGTAAATAAATTTCTAGAAGCAGCAAGAAATCCTCTTAAAATGGGTGGTATTATTTCAGTTCCATGTGGTTTCGGTAAAACTATAATGAGCCTATATATCGCCTGTCAATTGAAAAAAAGAACTATGTTTATTAGTCACAAAGACTTCCTTAATCAACAATTTATTGATACAGTCAAAACATTCTCTCCAAATTCCAGCATTGGTATTATAAAACAAAATAAGGTAGATGTTGAAAATAAGGATTTTATTATCGCATCTTTACAATCATTATCAATGAGAGATTATGATATTAATATTTTCAATGATATTGGTTTTATAATTATTGACGAAGTACACCATACAGGAGCACAAGTATTTTGTCGCGCTTTTAAAAAGCTAAATATGCCTATTATTTTGGGTCTATCTGCTACTCTAAATCGCAAAGATGGTATGCGCAAAGTTTTTGAATATTATATTGGTAATTCTGTTTACACGATGAAAAACAAAGAATTTACAGAAGTAGAAGTGCAAATTCATAAGTATTATGAGCCAAATGTTGAATATTCAGCTGTAAAACAAATGTGGAATGGAAAGGAGAATACAGCTGCTATGATTAATAACATTTGCAAATTCAAACCTAGGACAGAATATATTATCAATGTTTTAGAAAGTCTAATTAAAAAAGCACCCAATAGAAGAATATTAATTTTAAGCGAACGTAGAAATTTATTAAGTGATATAGAAACATATATTGTTGATAGAAATATTTTGAATAAGGATTACGGATATTATGTTGGTGGTATGAAACAAGCTGATCTAAATATATCCTCTGAAAAACAAATTATTTTAGCGACATATCAATTGGCTTCTGAAGGATTCAATGTCCCGACATTAAATACAGTAATATTTGCTTCTCCTATATCTGATATACAACAATCTATCGGTCGTATTCTTAGAGAACGCCCCGAAGACAGAAAATATATTCCACTGTGTATCGATATTTTAGACGAATTCTCCGTATTTAAACGCAAAGGTTATGCTCGCACTAAATTTTACAATACTAATAAGTATAATATTTCCTATTATCAAGATAACGAATTAATACAATTTCATAATTATGTTGAAGAAGAAACAAAAGGAAAGGTTAAGTTTATCGAAGATGACGATTAAAATATTATTTTAATATAGTAATATGAAAGATAACGAAATCTATTATATAGAAATCATATGTATTATATTTTTAATAATATTTGTATTTCTATTATTTTTTAATATGTCAAAAAATGATCCACCCAAAGAAGAACCAGTAAAATATAAAGAGCTTCCACCTGAACCTTCTAAAAAACAAGATATGGGAGATATTAAAGTAAGATGTCCTCCCAAATTAATTAATTTATATGATCAAGATATTCCCGCGATGCCAAATATAAATGATCTTGATGTTATAAACAAAAACACGTTTAATATGTATAGTTCTAATAAAGAAATTGATAATACCAATTTTAATAAAGAAATAATAACACAGGATACAATTAAAACAGCAGAGCAACGTGTGTTTTCTCCTGATTTAGAAAAGATATATACAGCAGATTTAGCAGAGAATAATAATCCAAATCTTGATTATAACCAAATTTATAATTATTCTTTAAAACCCAACAAAGGTGATTTACCATTAGCAAACGTTCCTTTATGTGTATTAAAAGATAACCACAAGTCTTTCAAATTGTCTGACAGAATGGTTGTGGCATAAAAAAGAGTACATAATCTTATTTTTCTAATGATTTTATAAACTTTTTATAATTTATACTTTTTTATTAATTATGTACTCTTTTTCTTATTAGATATACTACTAACATATTTTATTGTAGATTTAAAGTTTTCCAGGAAAGTAGGGTAATATGCATATCTTATTTTATGTTTTTTACAGACATTCATAACAGTCTCTTGAATATATGGATACCATGCACTTGACATTCTTGGAAATAAATGATGTTCTATTTGATAATTAAGCCCACCGCATAAATAACCTATATATTTTCCACCATAAGTACATGAAGTTTCTACTTGTGATTTATACCAATCTATTCTACTAGGAAATCTTTCTACATTTTCAAAATTATGCGATAATGAAAATGGTATAGCTAACATAAGGGATGATACGAACGAAGAAAATATTATGTATATCATAGCAGTTGTTGTATCATAATGATAAAATTGTGAAAAGCATTTTAAATATAAATATACCAATCTTAGTATTATAGATATGCCTATCTTACTTTGAATATAACTATTTTTAAAATTAATCTCAGAGTATTCATTAACAGAAAATTGTAAACCCGAAAATATTTCGCTGGAAAATATTGATGATAACCAATATAATGAAAATAATGGAATCATATATATATATTGATATTTTGTGATATAATTACGATTAGGAGATTCCGCATTATAATTATGAAATATTAAGAATGGTTCCATGCTTTTAGCATCGGGGTCTCTAATATTATCATTTGTAAATGCGTGATGGGTCCAATGTTGTTGTAGCCAAAGATATTTATTACCACCTATTAAATCAGCGCCATAACCCAATATATCATTCCAAAAAGGTTTTCTAGATATAGCCCCATGATTTGCATCATGTTGTACATTTAATCCAATTAATGCCTCTGCAATACCAAGTAATGTACATAATTTAAAATTAGCTCCATATATCACATAGTAATACATTAATATAACATAATTCGAACAATATAATAGGACCCTATATTTGAATCCCGGAGTCGCATACATTTTGTGAGGTAATACAATCTTTTTAACCTCTTCTTTTAATTCCTTTTCAAACTCTGAATCAAATGTATAATCCTTATTATAATTAAGTAATTTACCAACAACCGGCATTACCTTTCTCGTGTCTTCGCCGTGGAATGCATGTATCATTCTATATTGTACAGATACATCATTGCCACCAAATAATCTAATCTGATTACCACCGGGATGCTCCCAATCGTCTAATGAATATACTACACCGTCAATAGCAATTGTATTATCTGGTAATTCACTCTCATATTTATAAATATTATATATCATTTATATTATTTAAAGAATATTTAATATTACATGTTAATGTTTAAATATTTAATTTTATTAATACTACTATCGTTGGTAAATGCATTTGCCCATCTCAATAGTATATCTATTGTTAAAAAACCTTTTAATAGATTAAATAATGCTAATCACTTAATTACTAAATATAAAATTAATGAAATTAAGAATGATAGATTAAAAATAAATAATTTAGTAAATCATGTTATAACAACATATTATCTTAATTTTCTATTCGCGCGTAGAAGACATTATATCATATATTAGAGTATTAATAATACTATTTAGATTATTTAATGGCGTATTTCATTGACCATTGTATTTCTGGGGTATTACCAATCCCATAAACTTATTTTTCTTTATATAATCCCATGTATCATTAGATAGATTCTGATTTTTTTTCTACTTCTTCGTTATCTATCAATTCACATAATGTGTTAGTTTCATTGTTTAAAAACTCAATTTCCTCATTTTTAAGTTTAATATTGTATTTATCAACAATTTCATTTATATTTATTTTACCGTTAAAGATATCTCCTTCAATTGACACTGAACCAGAGTTTAAAGCTGCCTTTTCGGTAGCAGATATTTTTGGCATTATTCTTTTAACAATACCAAAAGCATATCTCGATATTATTCTACTCATGCTTAAATTAACTAATAATTATTTTTTTATATAAATTATCATCACCGTTTTTTATCATAAATATATTATTTTTATTTAAAACAAACTTCCTCTCTTTACTGGTAATTATAAATCTATTGATAAATTCAATAAAATCACTTAATGTTTTACTACTAATATTGATATTCAATCTAGTAAAAAACATCTTTGATATACTTTTATATCTGAAAGTATATAAATCGTCAATACTAAATGTCCCAAATAGTACATTATTCACGTTATTAATACATTTTATACTTTTTATTAATTTATTAATTATAATATCATTGATTATATTATTAGACTCTTTTATATGTTCCTTTAATGTAAAAAAAGATTCAATAGCACTATCGTCACCACCATGTGTTATATCTGCATTATTTTTCAAATTACATAATAATGGTCTTAAATTATCTCTAATTTTACCTCTAACTGACCATTTGGGAGTACTGTCACATAAATAAGGAATATTATTTAAATTAGCAAAATGTATTATATCTTTTTTCGCTATATTTAGCATAGGGCGCCAAAATTTAATGTTATCTATTATTTTGATAGACTCCATACCAGAAAGATTATCATAACTATTTTTATTAGTAATATTTGTTATAATATTTTCAAAACAATCGTCTTTATTGTGTCCTAATAATATATATGTATTGGTATCGTTGAGTAATTCGTACATATGAAATCGTATCTTTTTTGTAATATCTTCATATAGATCGCGTAAACCATTACTTAAACAATCATCTCTTGTAATTTCTGTAATAGTCCTATATACAAGGCGTATACCAAGATAATCACAATAATAATTAACAAAGTCCAATTCATCTTGTGATTCTTCGCGATTATTGTAATTTATATGAACCGCTATTACATTTTTACTTATTTTACTAAGGATATATAGAGCTACAATACTGTCAACACCACCCGATAAAGATACTATGATTTTAGGGTCATGATATATTGGATTTAATTTTGAATATTCTGTATATATATTATTATAAACATCAATGTCACAGCATTTTAAATAAATATCAGAATTGTTTAAAGATAATTTATCAAAAATATTCACATTTAAAGAATCCCATGATTTTATATGTAACGTATTATCTAGATATTTTGCATTAATATGTTTGTAAATATTATTTAAAGTCGCCGATAAATATCTTTTACATTTTATTCTATCTATGATATTAGAATTATCATATATTCTTAAAAATATTTTGATAATTTCATGTATCTTGTTTACATCTTTAACATGTCTATATGGTAAATAAACAAAAGATAATTCGTCTATCCTTAAATCTTTATAGATACTTAGTACATAATTTGTAAATTTGATAGCTTCATGAGAATATTCATCTACATCAATATCATATCCCAACCTTTTATAATGTCTTGGTATTTGGTCTAATAGTAATATACATGATATTAATGTTTCTTTGCTATAAATCTCTTTATATTCATATAATTGTTTAGTCTTATGAATATGTTTAAAATATTTGTCACATAAATATTCGTCAATTATTTTATTATTAGCAAACCAATATTGTGTATTACTAAACCATTCGTGATAAAGTTTATTCATATTAACATATATAATAATTGTATTAGCGTTATATTGTTTTTTATTTAAAAAAATGATAGATATTATATTACAATAATCGTCTATTTAATTTAATGCAGGGTATTATCAGTTTTTCAAACAGAATTGCTTTCAATATTAAAAGTAACGACCATAAGGATATTATATTATCAGATTTATATAATAAATATAATGTAAAGATTTTGCAAAGACATCATCATAATTTAGACAGTAATAATGTAAATTATATATTATCAAATCATATGCTAAATTTAAGATCAAATGGAAATAGATACTATCTTTATTTTACACTATATAATGACATCGAAATTATGTATTATATAGATAAAAAAATACATCCAGGTTATCAACGCCCGCGTATTATATTTGGACGCGGATTATTTGATAAAATGCTATTTAAAAATACTTTGCTAGACGGGGAAATGGTTAAGTGCAAAGATGATACTTGGACTTTTCTAATAAATGATATTATATGTTACGAAGGTATTCATTTAAAAAATAAAACATTACCTCAGCGACTAAATATTCTTTATAATATGTTAGAAACTCAATATACACCTGATAAAACAATTGATGTATGTAACTATAAAGTTAAGACCTATTACAATTTATATAAGGAATCTATCGAAGAAATCCAGAATATCACAAAAGATCTTAATTATACATGTCGCGGTATATATATATGGCCTTATGATTTAAAATATAAACCCAAGTTATATAATTTTGATGATACAAATATTATTGAAGTTGTAAGAAAAACAAAGGATATTACAGAATTTAAAACTATTGAAAATAATCCCAATAAAGACATAATTGTCATCAAACCAAAATGTGATATTAATCTTGGTGAAAATGAAAAAATATTATATTTAACCAAAACTAATGAACCAGATATCTATAATGTTTATGAAAAAGATGATATTAAGAATATGCTTGGTATTGCTCTCGTACAGACAATGAAAGATAGTAAGCTATTGCGAACAGCATTCAAGGATAAAAACGCTATGACTGTTATTGGATTTGTTTGTATTTATAATGAAAAGTTTAAAAAATGGCATCCGACAGCTATTTCATAATAGCTGGTAGAGCAGGGTGTGATAAATAATCTTTTAATTCAAAATCCTCATATTTTAGAGATTCAATCCAATTTATTTTTTCATCAATACTACTGTCAATAGGAGGAGGAAACTTCTTGATTATTAGTTTGGGTAGTTCATATGGTTCTTGTAAAACCTGTTTATCTATTTGTTGTACATGTTCTTGATAAATATGAGAATCGCAAATAGATAAACAGATTTCGGAAATATCAATATGTAGTACAGTTGCAAGTATTTGTGTTAATAAAGCAGTACTGGCAATATTAAATGGTAATCCTAAGAATAAATCAGAGCTACGCAATGTCATATGACACGAAAGCCCCTTGTATGTTTTATTAAAAATATATAGAATATGACAAGGTGGCAATGCCATTTTATTAAGATCAACTGGATTCCATCCCGATAATACTGCGCGGCGACTATTATTTGGTTTTAGTAATTCCTCTAATACATATCTAATTTGGTCTTTGCCTTGTTTGGTAGGATTGCTGTAATCTTCTCCAAATTTACGCCATTGCCAACCATAAACAGGTCCCAATTCACCTTCTTTATATTCGGTTAACCCCACGCTATCTAGATATTCGCGCGTAGAATTACCCGTCCATATATTAATTTTTTTCTCTTTGAGTTCATTGGCATCCGTAGAACCTCTCAGAAACCATAAGAGTTCCTCTACTATACCTCTTAAAAACATCTTTTTAGTTGTTAGTAATGGAAAATTATTAATATTGTTAAATTTCATCATACAACCAAACTTAGAATATACAACTCCATTTCGTGTATATTTAATTTCGCCATCTTTAAGCGTTTCTTTCAAAAGCTTTAAATAACCTGCTTCATTCTCAAAATACATTTATTATTTTATATTAATAACTTTTTATATGTTTATTATGTTATTTCATATACTTTAACATATCTATATTTTCATATAGTCTCCTCAACAAATATGGATAAATATCAAAAACATTTCCATATGGAACATACTTAAATACTGTTTTATTATTATTTAATAAAAAATCTGTTGAACTATCTCCCATGCCTAATAATTGCGCATAAGATACATTATATCCGGGTTTAAATGATAAAGCATAATCAATAGAATCTTTGTTATG
>ERZ651776.4006-NODE-4006-length-13987-cov-2.776348_pt1 | contig 13987 bp, 17 predicted proteins | sample MGYA00514761_ERZ651776 | MGnify/ENA metagenome assembly ERZ651776 | reverse complement strand
GACTTAAACTTCAAAAAATAAAAATCGATTGATGACCTCCTTGCAGCCTGTTTTTAAAGCAAATTTTGCTTTAAACGAAGTGTTTTGGCTTGAAATTCTTTGGGTATAATCGAAAACTTTTAAATTAACGAAAAAGCAATGGAATTGAATGGCGCTGAAATTCTAGTAGATTGTCTTCAGAAAGAGGGCGTTGATCATGTTTTTGGTTATCCAGGTGGTGCCGTTCTTCACATCTATGATGCAATAGAGGCGCAGGATAAGATTACTCATGTTTTGGTTCGTAATGAGCAGGGTGCTGCTCATGGTGCAGATGGCTACGCGAGAGCTAATGGAAAGCCAGGCGTTGTATTGGTCACCTCAGGCCCTGGAATTACTAATGCTGTCACAGGCATCGCAACTGCCCATATGGACTCAATACCAATGGTCGTGATCTCTGGTCAAGTTCCCTCACCTCTTATTGGTATGGATGCTTTTCAGGAGGTTGATGCAACCGGCATAACAAGATCATGCGTTAAGCATAACTTTTTAGTAAGAGACATAAAGGATATTGCTATCACTGTCAAAAAAGCTTTTCATATTGCAACTACTGGAAGGCCCGGTCCTGTTGTCATTGATATACCCAAGGATATTACCATTGCTAAAATGGAGAAAGAGGAATATCCTGAGTCTATAGAGATACGCTCATATAAGCCAACTACTAAGCCCAGCAATCGTCAAATTCGAAAAGCAGCAGAGCTAATTTCAAACTCAAAAAAGCCAATCTTATACGCCGGTGGTGGCTGCGTTATTGGAAATGCTTCAGAAGAACTTAGAGAGTTTACGCGCATGCTTGGCTTCCCAATTACCCAAACATTGATGGGGCTAGGCGCATACCCAATGACAGATAAACAATCTTTAGGGATGCTTGGAATGCACGGCACCTATGAGGCAAATATGGCAATGCATGGATCAGATTGTGTTGTAGCAATTGGAGCTAGATTCGATGACAGAATCACAGGCAACCTTGCAAAATTTTGCCCTACAGCAAAGTTTATTCATATTGACATAGACCCATCTCAGATTTCTAAAAACGTGGTTGCTGATATTCCAATTGTTGGACAAACAGCTCAGGTTTTGAAGGCACTTATCAATGAATTAAAAGATAAAGAGCTTAGTGATATTTCAAAATGGTGGTCTCAAATTGAGGATTGGAGAAAAGTTGATTCATTGGCCTACAAAAAAGCACCTGGGGTTATTAAGCCGCAATCAGTAATTGAGGCTTTATATGAGGTAACTGAAGGCAAGGCTATTGTAACGTCTGATGTTGGACAACATCAAATGTGGGCTGCACAATATTATCTCTTTGATGAGCCTCGGCAATGGATTAATTCTGGCGGACTTGGAACGATGGGTTTTGGTCTTCCAGCTGCTATGGGCGCCAAACTTGCAATGCCAGAAAAGGACATAGCTTGTGTCACAGGCGAGGGAAGTATTCAAATGATGTTGCAAGAGCTTTCGACCATGCTTCAATACGCAACTCCAGTGAAGATAATTAACCTTAACAATGGCTATCTTGGAATGGTTAGGCAATGGCAAGAGTTTTTTTATGAAAAGCGCTACGCTATGTCCTATATGGATGCTCTGCCTGACTTTGTTAAATTAGCTGAAAGTTATGGGCATGTAGGAATAAAAGTGGATAAAGAGGATGACCTCAAGCCAGCTCTAATTGAAGCCTTCAAGCAGAAAGATCGTACCGTTTTTCTAGATATCATAACCGATCCATCAGAAAATGTATTTCCAATGATTCCAGCTGGTGGTGCGCACTGCGATATGCTTCTTGCTGGAAGAGATGAGATGGTATCTAAAGATGAAACAGACTTTAATGCGGTGTAGTTTATGAGACATATTATTTCAGTTATATTGGAAGATGAAGCTGGAGCACTATCAAGAGTGTCTGGCCTTTTTACTCAGCGTGGTTTTAATATCGAATCACTCACTGTTGCGCAAACGACTGACCCTACCTTGTCTAGGATGACTATAGTTTCTTCGGGAAGTGAGAGAGTCTTAGAGCAAATTGTCAAGCAACTCAATAAATTAATTGAGGTTGTTAAAGTGACTGACCTGACAAGTCAAGATCATGTTGAGAGGGAGCTTATGCTTGCTAAGATATCTTCAACCTCTAAAGAAGGGGTAGACTTAAAGGAGTTAGTGGAAATTTTTGGGTGTAAAGTTGTTGATGTGAAAGACAAGATTTATACGATTGAAGTTTCAGGTAAGACTAAGAAAATTAATGCGTTTTTAGATGCATTAGAACCATCGAACATTATCGAAATCTCAAGAACTGGAGTAACTGGGATTTCAAGAGGAAAAAAATTAATCTAAATTATAGGAAAAAAAATGAATAGATATTACGATAAAGATGCAGACCTTTCAATTATTCAAGGCAAAAAAGTAGCCATTATTGGTTATGGATCTCAAGGACATGCCCATGCAAACAACCTTAAGGATTCCGGGGTTGAGGTCGTTGTTGGGCTTCGAGAAGGCTCATCTTCAGCTATAAAAGCTAAAGAGGCTGGATTGGGCGTAATGTCTGTAGAAGAAGCAAGTGGATGGGCAGATGTTGTTATGGTTCTTGCGCCAGATGAGTTTCAGGCAAGTATTTATTCTGAAAATATAGAGCCTAATCTAAAGCAGGGTGTTGCGCTAGCTTTTGCTCATGGACTTAATATTCATTTTGATATGATTGTTCCTAGAGAAGATCTAGAGGTCATCATGATTGCTCCAAAAGCGCCTGGCCATACTGTTCGTTCAGAGTTTGTAAAAGGTGGAGGAATACCAGATTTGATAGCAGTTCAGCAAAATGCAACTGGAAATGCTAAAGAGATCGCTCTTTCATATGCCTCTGCAATCGGTGGCGGCAGAACAGGTATTCTTGAAACAAGCTTTAGAGAGGAGACGGAAACAGATCTATTTGGAGAGCAGGTCGTTTTGTGTGGTGGAACAACTTCACTTGTTCAAGCTGGGTTTGAAACTCTTGTTGAGGCAGGATATGAGCCTGAGATGGCATACTTCGAATGCCTGCACGAGTTAAAGCTAATTGTTGACCTATTGTATGAAGGCGGAATTGCAAATATGCGTTATTCAATATCTAATACAGCTGAATACGGAGACGTTACCAGGGGTCCAAGGATAGTGACTGATGAGACTAAGGCTGAAATGAAGAAGATTTTAAGCGAAATTCAAAGTGGCGCCTTTGCTAAAGAGTTCATTAGTAATGTTGGAGATTTACCAGCGCGTCGTGATGTTCAGCGCAAACATCAAATTGAAACGGTGGGTGAAAGCCTCCGTTCAATGATGCCTTGGATTGCAAAAAATAAATTAGTTGATCAATCAAAAAACTAATTTAAATGGATAAAGTCAGCTTTGATGTTTAAAAGTTATGACTGATAAAATACCAAGTAAAAGAGGAATCTACCTACTGCCAAGCGTTTTAACGACGTTTGGTATGTTCGCAGGCTTCTATTCAATAATTTCCTCCATTAATGGAGATTTCACAATAGCTGCAATCTCCATTTTAATCGCTATGTTTTGGGATACTCTCGATGGTAGAGTGGCTCGCCTGACAAACACCCAGAGTGCTTTTGGTGCAGAGTATGACTCATTGGCTGACCTGGTGTCATTTGGTTTAGCACCTGCACTTCTTGTATATCAGTGGACACTTTACGAGCTTGGCAGGGTTGGCTGGTTAGCTGCCTTTGTTTATTTGGCCTGTGCTGCACTCAGGCTTGCAAGATTCAATACTCAGGTTGGCGCCGAAGATAAGAGGTATTTTCAAGGGCTTCCATCGCCAGCTGCTGCTGGAGTAATTGCAAGTATGATTTGGCTAAAAATTTGGACATTCGCCTCTTTTGATTCAGATGTTATTTCTCTGGGTTATTATCTTGGAGCTGGCATAACAATTTTATGTGGCTTATTGATGGTCAGCAATATTCGTTATTACAGCTTTAAAGAATTTGATTCTAAAAAAGCCTCATTCAGATTCCTGTTGATTGTAATTTTGAGTCTTATTATTTTAGTTTCTAAGCCCAATATTATTCTCTTTACAGGTTTCTTTGTCTATTTACTATCAGGTCCAGTCATTACCATTATTGGCCTTAATAAAAATCGTTTAAAGAAAAAACAAGCTTAATCAGCTCAAGTTCCTCTATAATTTACAGGCTATGAATAAGTTTCTTAATTTATTGACACAAATTTCACTGAGCAAGCTCTTTGCTTTGTTACGATTATTGCCGTAAGGCAATAATAATCATAGTAGACGAAAGTCTATCCATAAAACTTAAGTTAAAATGTGAGAAATAAAAAGGAGCTAGCGATGTCCGAAAAACTAATAATATTTGATACAACTCTAAGAGATGGTGAACAATCACCAGGCGCATCTATGACAAAAGATGAAAAAGTCAGGATTGCAAAAAGCTTAGAGAAGATGAAGGTTGATGTCATTGAGGCAGGATTTGCTATTGCCTCTCAAGGAGACTTTGAGGCAGTCCAAGCTGTAGCAAAAGCGGTAAAAGATTCTACAATCTGTTCTCTGGCAAGAGCGCTAGACAAGGACATTGATAGAGCAGGAGAATCAATCAAAGAGGCTAATTCTGCTCGAATTCATACTTTCATAGCAACATCTGACATTCATATGAAGATGAAGCTTGGTATGACACCTGATGAGGTTGTTGATCAGGCAGTAAGGTCAGTTAAAAGAGCCACCAAGTTCACTAACAATATCGAGTTCAGCCCTGAAGATGCTGGAAGGTCTGATATCGATTTTTTGTGTCGAATTATAGAGGCTGCAATAAATGCTGGCGCCACGACGATTAATATTCCTGATACAGTAGGCTACAATATCCCTCATCAGTTTGGCAAAACAATGAAAGAGCTTATTGAGAGAATCCCAAATTCTGATAAAGCTATCTTTTCTGCTCACTGCCACAATGATCTTGGCCTGGCTGTTTCTAACTCCTTATCAGCCGTTTTGAATGGTGCAAGGCAAATTGAGTGCACTATTAATGGGCTTGGTGAAAGAGCTGGAAATACCTCTCTAGAGGAAGTAGTAATGGCCGTAAGAACGAGACAAGACGTCTTTGGTTGCGACACTAACATAGATGCTACAGGAATTCTGGCAGCCTCAAGATTGGTCTCCTCCATTACAGGCTTCGTGGTACAGCCTAATAAAGCAATCGTTGGTGCTAATGCTTTTGCTCATGAGGCCGGCATTTATCAAGATGGGGTTCTTAAACACAGAGAGACTTATGAGATTATGAAGGCAGAAGATGTTGGATGGAATAATAATTCATTGGTCCTAGGAAAGCACTCAGGTCGAAACGCATTTAAATCTAGGCTTAGTGAGCTTGGCGTTGAGTTTGAATCTGACCAAGATCTAAATGATGCTTTCTCAAGGTTTAAAACGCTTGCCGATAAGAAACATGATATCTTTGATGAGGATCTCCAGGCACTAGTTTCTGAGACTCAAACAGAAGACACTGAAATTATTAAGCTTGTTTCTCTCAAGGTATCTGCGGAGTCAGGAAAAGTTAATACTGCTGATGTAACGCTTTCTATTAATGGAAATGAACATAGTGCTTCAGCAAACACCTCAGGCGCAGTTGATGCGACTTTCAATGCTATTTTGTCATTAGTTGACATAGAGCCAAAACTTCAGCTTTATTCGGTCTCAAATGTGACCCAGGGTACGGATTCATTGGGCGAAGTAAATGTTAGACTAGAGCATGAAGGAAAGATAGTTAATGGCCAGGGGGTTGATACTGATATCATCACTTCATCTGCAAAGGCTTATGTCCATGCATTAAATAAAGTTATGGCTAATGTAGAAAGGGCACACCCTCAGATTTGATGAGCCCTGATAGAGATCAATATTTGGAGGCGTTAGGGATACCTGCTTTTTTATATTCATCTGAAGGCTCAGAAGTTTTAGTTCAAGACAGATTTAAATTATTGGTCGTTGAGCTCAATTCGCAGGACTCATTTTGTCATGCTGGTGCTAGCCAAGATTTGCTAGAGAAAATGTTGATGTCTATTGGGATTGGTTTGAATGAATGTAGTCTTCTATCCATAGATAAATCTAAAATTGACGACTTTATTCAAGGCCATTCTTCAGAATTAATTCTGTTTATGAATTCATCTATTATTGCTGAAGGGAAAACTTTATTTGTGACACATCATCCTAAAGATATAATCAGTAATCCTCAACTCAAGAGAGAATCTTGGGAGGTTTTAAAAAAAGTTAAATTATGTCTAAAGTAGATTATTCACTTAAATCCTATGAGAGGCCCAAGCTAAAAACACCAAATGGTGAGAAAAAGCTTCTTCTTCATTCGTGTTGCGCGCCCTGCGCAGGTGAAATTATGGAGGCATTAGCTGCCTCTGATATTGATACAACAATATACTTCTATAACCCTAATATTCATCCCTTTGATGAGTATGAACTAAGAAAAGAAGAGAATATACGTTTTGCAGAGAAATTAGGCATGCCAATTATTGATGCTGATTACGATAGGGATGAGTGGTTTTCTAGAACCAAAGGCCAAGAAAATGAGCCTGAAAGAGGAGCAAGGTGCACCACTTGTTTTGATATGAGGTTCCAAAAAACTGCTCAATATGCTTCTGAAAATAATTTTGATATTATTTCATCGACTCTTGGAATATCAAGATGGAAAGATATGAAGCAAATTAATGACTCTGGTGCAAGATCGTCGGAACCGCATGAATTACCATATTGGGATTTTAACTGGCGAAAACAGGGCGGTTCGTCAAGAATGCTTGAGATTTCAAAAAAGGAAAACTTTTATCAGCAAGAGTATTGTGGATGTGTCTACTCACTTCGTGATACTAATAAATGGCGACTCTCAAGAGGCAGAGGTAAGATTGAGAGAGGGGTTAAGTTTTACCAAGAAGCTAAATTAAAATTATCTCAGCTAGATTAACCCTCAATTAAGTAAAGAAGCAAAGATTTTTGAGCATGAAGGCGGTTCTCAGCCTCACTCCAGACTATACTTTGACTGCCATCAATCACCTCAGCGCTTACCTCTTTACCGCGATAGGCTGGCAGGCAATGCATAAAAACAGCATCATCCTTCGCTTGATTCATCATCAATTGATTGACCTGAAAGCCCTGAAAAGACCTTTCTCGCTGTTTTTTTCAGATTCTTGCCCCATACTCGTCCATACATCAGTAACAACTATGTCGGCATCTTTACAGGCGTCAATAGGGCTTTCGGAAAAAATAATATTTTTCTTATATTTTTGAACAAACACTTCTGAGGGTCCATAGTCAACGGGTGTTGCAATTGATAATTCGAAATCAAATATTTCTGCAGCTTGCATGTAAGTTTGACAGACATTGCATCCATCTCCAATCCATGCAATCTTCTTTCCTTGAATCGTCCCTTTTTGCTCTTGATAAGTCATTAAGTCAGCAAGAATTTGACAAGGATGTGATTCATCTGAAAGAGCATTGATTACCGGTTTACTTGAATGCCTTGAAAATTCAAAAATATCTTCATGAGAGGATAGCCTTAGCATTACTGCATCAACCATTGAGCTTATCACTATTGCACTGTCAGTAATCGGCTCACCTCTTCCCAGTTGAATATCTTTTTCTGATAAAAATAATGACTGTCCTCCAAGCTGAGTCATTCCGGCCTCAAAAGATACTCTTGTTCTAGTTGAGGATTTATCAAAAATCATTGCCAAAGTTTTGTTTTTGAGTGAGTCATTTAGCTTCCCACTTCTGTGCTCTTTTTTTAAACTAATTGCACGATCAATGATTCCTTGGAGTTCTTGATGGCTTAAGTCGTCAAAATTAATAAAATTTTTTGTCATAATCTTTCCTAATTGCCTATGAGTGTAACCAATTTACTGACTAAGGTATCTATTTCCTGTTTAGTAATGATTAAGGGTGGAAGCATTCTTATTGAGCTACCAGTAACGTTGATTAGTAGTTTATCTTTCAAGGCTCTCTTAACCAGCTTAGTGCAATCAATCTTATCACTATCAAGGCCAATACCGATCATTAAACCTTTGATTCTTAATTCTTTGATGAGCTTATTGTTACTGAATTTTTTATCAAATTCAGATTTAAAGTAATCACTCATTTCATTGACGTTATCAAGTACTTTTGTATTTTGAAATACATCAAGAACACCTAAAGCAGCAGCGGTGACCAGTGGATTACCTCCAAACGTTGAACCATGAGTTCCAGGCGTGAGCATTTTTGATGCAACACCCTTAGCTAAACAGGCTCCTATCGGCACACCGTTCCCAAGTCCTTTTGCTAAACAGAGAATATCTGGAGTAATTTCATTGTGTTCGTGAGCGAACAACTTGCCAGTTCTCCCCATACAAGACTGAACCCCATCTAATATGAGCAGCCATCCATTCTTTTTACAAATACCTTGAACCTTATTAAGGTAGTCATCTTTTGGAATAATAACCCCAGCCTCTCCTTGAATCGGCTCAACCATTACCGCAACAATATCTTTATTGCTTGACAATTTACTAATTTCATTCACATCGTCATAATTGATATGAATAAACTCACTCATTAGGGGTGAGAATCCGGCTTGAACTTTACTTTGCCCTGTTGCTGACAAGGTAGCCATTGTCCGTCCATGAAAGCTCTGACTTGCGGTTAAGATTATTGGATTATCAATATCCTTGCTACGTGCATAAAGTCTCGCAATTTTAATCGCCGCCTCGTTAGCTTCAGCACCTGAATTAGAGAAAAAAACCTTATCCATATTGGCTAAGCCGCACAATTCTTTGGCTAATTTTTCTTGATTATCTATACGATAAACATTAGAAGTGTGAAGTAGTCTTTGCGATTGATCAACTAGTTTTTTTGTTACAGCTGGATGGCAATGCCCAAGGTTAACAACTCCAATACCAGAGAGAGCATCAAGATATTCATCACCCTCTGAATCAGTCAGCCAGCATCCCTCTCCCTTTACGAAGGTCACTTCAAGTGGAGAGTAGTTAGACATCAAATTAGACATAAAAATTATTTAGGTTAGTTAAATAAAAAAAGCCCCAAATTGGGGCTTTTGAAATTAGGTATATTATTGTACTTAAGACAAGACAGCCACCAGTTGGAAGTTAGATTGAAGACAAGATCTTCGGGATTTAAATTGTCTTAACGCGATTGATATCATAACTCTTAAAGCACAACTTTAAACTATAAAAGATATATTATAACCTAATTTTGTTCATTATTCTTTCTGTAATTTAAGCTTAATAAAAGATAATAAAGTTAATTTTTATTCAAATTTTATGACACAATAGAATTGCAAGATAAACAATTTTATTTCATTAATCTAAGGAGTAAAAATGCAATTAAACCTATCTGGTCATCACCTCGATATTACATCCGCCATCAGGCAACATACAAGCGACAAGCTTTCAAAAATCAAACATCATTTTGACAATGTCATGAACGTTAACATGATCTTAGAAGTTCAAAAAGACGTTCAAACTGCTGAAGCAACTATCCACGTTCGTGGTGCTGATTTATTTGCTAAAGCGCAAAGTAACGATATGTATGTTTCAATTGATCAGTTAATTAATAAATTAGATAGTCAAATAATAAAACACAAAGAAAAACTACATAACCACAGAGGTTAGCCCATATAAATTATAATACGTTGTAATAACTGCATAACGAGTTAGACTCGTTATGCAGTCCAAAAAACGGATATAAATTATGGCTGAGATTGAGCTTACTAGTTTCGAAGTAAGTCTTCAAAATTTAATGACAGCGCTAGAAGCATCTGAGCATGATGAGGCTAAACATCAAATTAAAGAACTTCATCCAGGAGAGATAGCACTCCTGTTTGAAGCTATTCAGCCAAAAGATAGGTCAATCCTTTGGCCAGGAATCGAAATTTCTATTCAAGGAGAGGTTTTAAAGGAGGTCAGTGAGGATGTCCAGTCTCAGCTTATAGCTGAGATGAGCGTTGAATCTCTAGTAAAAGCGACAGAAAAATTAGATACTGACGACTTGGCTGATATTGTTCCTAACATGCCAGAGTCAGCTGTTCATAGTCTACTCTTGACTCTCGATTTTAAACATCGTGAACGCCTCAATACAATATTAAGTTATCCAGAGAACTCAGCTGGAGGACTAATGAATACTGACTTTATTACTGTCAGGCCAGATGTATCAATTAGAGCTGTAATCAGATACTTAAGGCTTTTAAAGGAGATGCCAGTAGATACCGATCAAGTATTTGTTGTTGATAGGAACTTTAATTACTTAGGTTCTCTCCTAATAACCTCTCTATTGACTGAGGACCCAGGGCAATTGGTTGAAAAATTTATTAGTAACGACTTCTCAAAACCAGTAAGTGCTGATACAGATGAATCAGAGGTCGCACTTTTGTTTGAACAAAGAAATTTAATTTCTGCTCCAGTCATTGATGAAGACAATCAGCTTGTTGGAAGAATTACTATTGATGATGTGGTTGATGTCATAAGAGATCAAGCAGAGCATTCTGTAATGTCAATGGTTGGTTTAGATGAGGATGAGGATGTCTTCGCACCTATTATTCAGAGTTCAAAAAAAAGAAGTATTTGGCTAGGTGTTAACTTAATAACAGCTTTCATTGCTGTTTATTTTATTGGCCTTTTTGAGGCAACATTGCAACAGAAAATTGCTCTGGCAATACTTATGCCAGTTGTTGCCAGTATGGGTGGAATTGCGGGAACTCAGACGCTCATTATAGTCACTCGAGGTATAGCAACTGGAAAGGTCACTGCTGCAAATATTAGGGCTTTAATCAATAAAGAAGTTGCGGTGAGTGGTCTTAATGGGATTATATGGTCTATAGTAATTGGTCTAATAACATACTACTGGTTCTCTGATTTACTCTTAAGCCTTATCATTGCTCTAGCAATTATCACAAATCTAGTGGTTGCAGCTTTTTCTGGAGCGTTTCTACCTATACTCCTCTCAAAATTAAGAATTGACCCTGCGCTTGCTGGGGGTGTAATCCTTACAACAATTACCGATGTCATTGGTTTTGTGGCATTTTTAGGTTTAGCTGCATTGTTTATTTAGAAGATTAATAAAATAATGAAGCTTATCTATACCAATGAAAATCGAATCATGGTTCTTAACGTAAAAAATGTCCTCATGAGTCATGATTTGGAAGTAACACTGAACAACGAATTTGCATCCAGCGCATCTGGAGGGCTTGCACCTTTTGATACATGGCCTGAAGTTTGGTTGCTAAATGATAATGATTTTGAAAAAGCAAAAAAAATCATCGATTCTATATCTCATGAAAGCAATTTAGATAGTTGGGAGTGCCAAAACTGCAAAGAGTTGAATGACCAATCATTTGATTTTTGCTGGAGTTGCTATGCAGAGAATACTTAATTTAACAAGAAAATAAAATCATGGAACTTACTGTCTGGCTAGGTTTATTGGCATCAGCTCTTTTTATAAGTATTTCTCCTGGACCTGGAGCAATATTTTCAATAAGCCAAGGAACCCAATATGGATTCAAAAGAGCATTGTTCTCAGTTGCAGGATTGCAATTTGGCTTGATCAGTCAAATACTGTTTCTACTTTTTGGTTTGGGCGTTCTAATCAACCAATTTCCCTCTGTATTTATATTTATTAAATTTCTGGGTATGCTGTATTTAATAGTTTTGGGAGTTTTACAGTGGCGTAAAAAAATTGAACAGATATCTACAAATGAAGATCATCATAGTCAAGCTTTCAATCCTCTCAAGGCAGCTCTTCAAGGCTTTTTTGTAAATTTAACGAATATCAAGGGCACTGTATTTTTTCTGGCTCTAATTCCATTGTTTATTGATTTAACTGCTCTCAAACTATCAACTTGCATCATATTTACCTCGACATTAATTGTAATCGATTTGATTGTTATGGCTGGATATGTAACTCTTGCTCAGCTATCAAAGGCCTTACTCTCTGACCCTAAAAAAATATTATGGCAAAATAGACTGACTGGCTCAACTCTGATCCTTGTGGGTTTGATTATGGGCACCACTTAACTCTCAAAAACTATGAAAATTTTTCATTTAGCCTTCACAGTTAAAGACCTCGATTCTACAAGACAGTTCTATGGAGAGTTGTTAGGGTGTCAAGAGGGAAGAAGTACGGATACTTGGGTTGACTTTAACTTTTTTGGGCATCAGCTTTCACTTCACGTTGGAGAAGTCATCCAAAGAAGCAAGACAAACTCCAAAGTGGATGACATCTCAGTTCCTATGCCTCACTATGGATGCGTGATAGAGTGGGGAGTTTTTTATGACTTGGCGGCAAAACTTCAATCTAAAGGTATGCCATTTATTGTTTATCCTTGTGTCAGATATGAAGGGCGTCCTGGTGAGCAGGCTACGATGTTTTTTGAGGATTATTCAGGGAATGCTCTAGAATTTAAAGCCTATCGAAACCCTGAAGAGGTTTTTACTTCATAATAAATGATGGAATTGAATGATATTTGAAATCCTAAACCTTGAAACTATTATCGCATTTGTTTTAGCATCCGTTGTCCTAAGTCTTGTTCCAGGGCCTGATAATATCTTCGTCATGACTAATTCAGCACTAAAGGGTTGGAAGTCTGGCTTCTATATAACATTAGGTCTGTGCACTGGTCTAATCGGCCACACGATCCTCGTTGCTATTGGTGTCAGCGTTATATTTCAAACGAGTGCGCTTGCGTTTAATGGACTGAAGATTATTGGTGCATGCTACCTTATCTATTTAGGTTGGCTTTCTCTCAAGAGTAAAGAGTTAACTATAGATTCCAATGATGCTGAAAGTATCAACCGGTCCTATTACATTACTGGGATAGTGATGAATTTGACGAACCCAAAGGTTGCACTTTTTTTCTTGGTTTTTCTTCCGCAGTTTATAAACCCTATAAACGGAAGCGTAACAATACAAATCTTTATTCTAGGGTTTTTATTTATTTTGAGTGCTCTATTTGTTTTTTCATCTATAGCGTTTCTTGGAAGTTTCCTTGAAGGTTATTTAAAGAAATCTAGCACCATCAATAAAAATATAAATAAACTCGCAGCTTTGGTATATTTTGCACTTGCAATCAATCTATTTTTTCTTTAAAAAAATTTAATGATGAATATTAAATCAATAATTTGTAGCTATCAAGGCAATGAGAAAGATATCTGCAAAATTAGATTTGAAGTCTTTGTCGATGAACAGAATGTGCCTGAAGAGCTTGAAATTGATGGTCTTGATGAGGAAGCAAAACATGTCTTGGCCTATATAGATAATGAGGCTATAGGGACGGGCAGGATTCTGAGTGATGGTCATATTGGAAGGGTTGCAGTGCTAAAGAAGCATCGAGGTCTGGGTATTGGCAAATTAATGATGCAAGAACTCATAGAGTGGGCAGAACAGGCTAATCTGCAAAAACTTTGGTTATCATCCCAATGGCATGCACACGGATTCTATTTAGATCTTGGGTTTGAATGTGAAGGTGAAATATACGAAGAGGCTGGTATCGATCACATTAAGATGTCAAAAAAACTTTGTTAGATTGTCGATCTAAATTTAGAATTAAATCGACACAATCCATCGTCTTTTTTCTAGAAAGAAAGTACTCTTCACACTCTCCAATCTCTATGAAACCAAGCTTCTTAAGAACATTTGCAGATGCTTTGTTACCCTTAACATAGCATGCAGTAATAGCTTTAAAGTTCGTTTCTTTTTTTATGTATTCAATTAAGCCCATTGATGCTTCAGTCGCAAATCCATAGCCCCAATAATCCTTTGCAATCCAATAACCAAGGTCTAATTGATTGTGGTCTTCAAAACTGACTCCAACTCCTCCAACCAATATATCTTTATAAAAAACACTAAATCTCAGATCATCAGGGCTTGATCTTTTAATAAACTTTTCGGCGTCTTTCACAGTGTATGGATAAGGGACATCAGATAACCATTTGGCGA